>WNGF01004463.1_pt1 | contig 18344 bp, 15 predicted proteins | sample 5400641 | NCBI WGS metagenome assembly WNGF01 (sample SAMN13153371, study PRJNA577476) | soil metagenome | isolation source: 80 cm soil or saprolite under grassland replicate 2 | place: USA:California | collected 2016-06-15
CAGCCGCCGCATGAGCGACTGGGTTGCTACCCAGCGGCACTGGTTATCCGTCGAGCGGTTGCCAGGCTACGCACCGGACCTCAATCCAATCGAGAACGTCTGGGGTAACCTGAAGTCTCAGGAACTCGCCAATCTCTGCTCGCACACGATTGATCAGGTCGCCGATATCGCCGAAGGCGGTCTCGACCGCATTGGCTCCGATGCCGCGCTCTGCTTCGCCTTCCTCCGTCACTCCGGCTTGCGCCTATGAGCCAACTTTGCGCCGGCAATTACCCAAACGTCTTTAATTGCCCCACGAACCAGGCTCAAGCTCGTGGTCATGGAAGGCGTCACACCAACCGACGGCAATGCGGGGGACGGCGACGACCTCTTCCTAGGCGTGGATATCTCGGAATACTACGAGGGCACAGATCTCGGCTCGGCGACTGGCGTTATCGCCAGCCAACTGAAATACAGCACGCGTCATCCCGATAGGCCGTGGACCACAGGCCGCCTGCGTGCCGCCAGTCGGCCGGGCCGCTGAAATCGGGATGGCGCCTCGGATATTCGTCGCGCCTGTTGGCGGGCGGAATGAGCTGAGGGAGGGGGTAGTCGCGAGGCCAGCGGCCATGCTCGGCGGGTTCGGCACGCTGCTCATAATCGGCCAGCAGTGCCACCCGGACGAGAGTGGCGGCGCTCGATGGAGTTGCTGCCGACCGAGGTGGTGCCGCGCCTGGGCAACCTGGAGATGGCGGCGGCCTCAGCGTCGGCCCGGGGACAGAGTTGCGCCGGGCGGGTCGCTGACCCGCCCTTGCATTATTCGGATGCCAGGGCTTCGGCGAGGACCTGGTCCGGCGAGAGTGCCGCGCCCGCCGCCCTCGCCGTCTCGAAGCTGGCTACGCCCAGCGCCGTCCGGGTCGCGGCGATGGCGTCCGCATATCCGGATGGGTGGACTGGTGGGAACGAAGGGCCGAGCTGTGCGCGGATGGCGTCGAGCGCGCCGGCGATGCGCGCGACGCGCCCAAATTCCCCGCGTGCTGCGGCGACTCCCGCCAGTCCCTCGAGGCACCAGGGGACGGAGTGCGGGGTGCCGAGGCCCCGATGGAGTGCCGCGCTCTCGTCGAGCAGCACTTCCGCGCGAGCGATGTCGCCCGCGGCGAGCTCGACCTGCCCCAGGAGCGCCAGTGCGATCGCCCGGCCCCAGCGGTCATCGTACTGCCGCACGATCGTCAGCGTTGCTTCCAGCAGGGCGCGCGCGCGCGCGAAGTCGCCGGTCTGGAGGGCGATAAGGCCCAGCGCGGAGAGCGGTTTCGCCATGCCGTGCTCGTCGCCGCGCGCCCGGCAGAGCGCCACGATCGCTTCGTAGCAGGCAATCGCCCGATCGTACCGTCCCTGCACGTGCGCCGTGCTCCCGAGCAGGAAGAGCGTCTCGGCGATGCGGCCGGTGTCGCCCAGGGCGCGGAAGAGGTCCAGCGCCTCCGCGCCCAACGTATCGGCACGCTGGGAATCGCCGCCGAAGTGCGCCAGCGAGCCCGCGCCGACCAGCCCCTCGGCCAGCGCGCGGACGTCCCCCACCTCGCGGAGGGTGGCCAGACTCTGCGCCGAGAGTTCCAGCCCCCGGGCGATGTCGCCCGAGAAGGTCGCCGCGAAGGCGAGGCCGGTGAGCGCCGCCGCCTCGGCCGCGCGGTCGCCGAGCGCGAGCGCCAGGGCGCGGGCCTCTTCGTGGTCCCGCGTCGCTGCCTGGTACTCGTTGCGCTCGTGTTCGAGCCTGCCACGGGCATTGAGCGCCGCGATGAGATCGGCCCGTGACCCGCGCTCGCGGGCGAGGTCCACCGCCCGCCTGGTGAGCTCGGCGGCCTCGCCGTAGTCGGCTTGCTCGATCGCGAGCGTCGCCGCCCCGGCGAGCGCCTGCACTCGCGCCGCCGCCCCTGGGGTCGCAAGCGCCTCACGCAGCCAGCGCCGCCCCTCGCCGAGGTGGCCGCGCGCCGACCAGAAGCGCCACAGCGCGGCGGTGAACGGCAGCCCGAGCGCGCCGTCGCCGCGGTCGAGCGCCCAGCGCAGGGCGGCGCGCAGGTTGTCGTGCTCGCGCTCCAGCCGGGCTCCCCAGACTTCCCCGTCCCGGCCACTCAACGCCGGTTCCGCCGCCTCCGCCAGGGCCAGGTAATACGCGGCGTGCTGCCGGCGCGCCGCCTCCTCCTCGCCGTGCTCCGCGAGCCGTTCCAGGGCGTACTCGCGCAGCGTCTCCAGCATCGCAAGTCGGGGTTCGGCGCTGCCTGCCGCTGCCTCGTCCTGCCGCCGCAGCAGGCTCTTGTCCACCAGCGCGGCCAGACCAGCCAACACCGGCGGGTCGTCCCCAGTTCCGGCGCAGACCTCCTCGGCCGCCGCCACGGTGCAGCCGCCCGCGAAGACCGCCAGCCAGCGGAAGAGGCGCTGCTCCGGCGGATCGAGGAGGCCGTAGCTCCAGGCGATCGCATCGCGCATCGTGCGCTGCCGCGCTGGCAGGTCGTGCGACCCGCCGACCAGCAGCGGCAGGCGGCGCTCCAGGCGCGCCAGCAACTCGGGCGGCGGCAGCAGCAGCGCCCAGGCCGCCGCCAGCTCGATCGCCAGCGGCAAGCCATCGAGCCGGCGGCAGATCGCGGCGACGGCCGGGGTGTTTGCGCTGCCCAGCGGCGGCTCGCCCCCGACGGCCCGGGCGCGTTCGAGGAAGAGCGCCGCCGCCGGGGAGCGGGCCACGTCCTCGGGCGCGTCGGCCTCCCCGGGCAGTTCCAGGGGCGCGACGCGGTACTCCCGCTCGCCCCGCACGCGCATGCCCACCCGGCTCGTCGCGAGCACCGCCAGGCGCGGGCAGGCGGTCAGCAGGGCGAGGATATCCTCCCCCGCCGCGACCAGGTGCTCGAGATTGTCGAGCAGCAGGAGCAGGTGCTTCGGGCGGAGGAACGCCACAAGGCGCTCGCGCACCGGGGTCGCGTCCCGCTCGTCCAGCGCCAGTCGCTGGGCGATCGTCGGGAGCACCAGGGCGGGGGTGCGCAGCGGGGCCAGGTCAACAAAGACCACACCGGCGGCGTAGGCGCTCGAGACGCGCTCCGCGACGGCGAGGGCGAGGCGCGTCTTGCCGACGCCCCCCGGTCCGGTGAGGGTAAGCAGGCGATCCTCGCCGCGCCGCAGCAGCTTGTCGACGGCGTCCACGGCACCATCCCGGCCGATGAGTGGCGTGAGGGGGCGCGGCAGGCTCTCCGACTGCACAACCGGCCGGTCGGGAGCGGCGGGTGCTTCACTCTGCGGGCGGGCGGCGGCCAGGAAGCGCGCCCGCTCGGCGGGATCGAGCCCGAGCGAATCGGCGAGCAGGTTCACGCTGTCGAGGCGCGGCAGGCGGTCCGGGTGGCGCTCGAGGTCGCCAACCGCCCGCGCGCTCACGCCCGCGCGCTCGGCCAGGGCCTCCTGCGTCAGCCCCGCCGCCAGGCGCAGCCGCCTGAGCAGCGCCCCGAAGGTACCCGGCTCCGACCCGACCATCCCGACACTCCTCCCCAACACATGTGCTGGTTTGTGCAGAGGATCCGAAGCGTACCGCCCTTCGCACGAGCGAGTGTCGTCATAACGGTAGGTGAACGGTAGGTGCTCGTCCTGTTGCGCAGCGGGGCGATGGCACACACTGGATGTTGGGCCAGGGAGCCCAGTCCGGTAAAGCCTGGCGGCGGTTGGATGGTCGGCGTCAGGGATGCACGGAGCGAAAAGGGGGCGCACGATGGCAGCACAAGCGGGGCAAGCGGCAAATCCTGGTGGCGCACGTCTGGACGTGGGCGCGGCTGACGGCAGCGGCGGGCATCACCTTCGTCGTGCTCGCCGTGGCCGGGTTCGTCGTCAGGGGGCGTCCCACCGAGCCCCGGGGAACCGCTCGCCGACGCCCGCGCATACTACGTGGACCATCGCATCGGCGTGCTGACATTTGTCTTCCTTGACTGTCTGGCGATGTTCCGCCTAGTCGCGTTCGCGGCCGGGCTCGGTGGCTCGTGGCGCGGCGCGGCGGTGAGCCGTGGGGCATCCTCGCCCGCCTGATGTTGGCGGGAACGATCGGCGGGGCCGGGATCACGATGATGCTAGATATGACCGAGGCCGGCCTCGCCGCTCACAGCGCAGCGCAGGGCGAGCCCGCGGCGGTGCAGGCCCTTTTCGACCTCGTGTCGATGGTTACCCTCACCATGCTGCCACAGGCGATATTCCTGGTGGGCGCTGCGGCGGGCATTCTCCGCAGCGCGGTGGCACCGTGCTGGCTGGGTTGGCTGGCTCTGCTGCCCGCAGCGGGCGCGATTGTCGGCGCGGCCGAGCTGGGCGATCGGGGTGGTCCGGTGGCGATTGCCGGCCTCGTTGGCGGTTACATCCCGATGCTGCTGTGGATGACCGCGATGAGTATCGCGCTGTTTGTGCGGCGTGAAGACAGCATCCCCGCTGTCGGAGAGCAGACGGCGCGTGCCCGCAACCAGCTCTGGCAGCTGGAGGCGTAGTCGCCGCGCGACTGAATGATCGGGCGGGCGGCCCGTCGGCCGCCCCTACAGGAAAGGATGCAGCACATGGCCGCGAACACGCTGGACCAACCCCGCGTCGCCCTGTCACCGCTCGCGCTCCTGGCCTGGTCCACCATCGCTGGTGGGGCGCTGGCGCTTGTCGGCGGCATCCCGCTCGCGTCGTTCGAGGCGGCAGCTCAGCCACCCTGGTGGGTCCCGGTGCTCAACGCGGTCAGCCATCTCTTGGTGCTGCTGGGGGTGGTTGGCCTGCTGCGATCGGGGGCGGCGGGGCGGGGCCGCCTGGCGGCGAGCGGGCTGTGGCTGACGATCCTCGGGCTGGCCGTGAATATCCTCGCTGAGTTCGCCTGGTTGACCGGGACGAGCGCGTTCGATGCGCTCCTTGGCATCTCAGTCCTGGCGATTACGCTGGGCCTGATCCTGGCCGGCGCGGCCATGGTGCGCGGCGGGCGCTGGACTGGCTGGCAGCGCTTCACCCTACTCGCCTGCGGCCTCTATATCCCGCTGGTGGTGCTTCCGGCGTTCGCGCTGCCTGGCCTCTTGCCGCACTATGCGATCGGGGGCTGGGGCGTCTGCTGGCTGCTGATCGGGGTGAGGCAACTGGCGGAAGCGAGGCCGGAGGCATGACGAACCGGCGACCGTTCTTGCCGCGTGGACCGCGGGCCACCTAGCCCGCACGAACCGGAGCACTGGCATAAAGACGCACGACGGGCACCCCGCGCGCTGCCTGCGGCTCAATACCCTGGCGCTGGCCTTCAGCCTGTCCCCACACGATTGTCGACATCGCGCTGGTCGCGTCGGCCCGGCGCTGGGCGAGGCGCCCTCGACCGCAATCGTCGCCGTGGCCTGCGCCGTCTACGGCTGGTGGGGCTGGTCGCTGGCGCAGGCCGGGCGCGGCAGCCGCGCCGCCCCGTTGGGCCTGCTGGTCCTGTCCGGATTCTGGGTAGTCTCGCACCGCGCGTTATTCGTGTTCACGCCGCTCACCGAGTACGTGGTGGATGTCATCCACTTCGGCGCCGTGATCTTCGGGGTTTGGGCGGCGTACGCGACCTGGCGCGTGCTGCGCGGCGGCCGAGTCGCCCTCGAGCCGGCACATTGATGCCAGCAGCAGACAACGTGGGAGAGAGGCGGGAGGCGAAACGATGCCCGAGGTTGGGTGCCGGATGACACCGGAGGAACTGAAGGCGCGCGCCCGCCGCCTCCCCGACGAGGCTCACCCAGGGCGACCCGGCCGTCGCCGACGAACTGCTCGCCCCCGACTGCGCCTGCCACGCCCGCGGCGCTCGCCCCCGGCGTCGCGGGCGCGAAGCGCTGGGTGGCGGGGCTGCGGCGGGCGTTCCCCGACCTGAGCGTGTCGTGGAGGCCCAGATCACCGAAGGGGACACGGTGGTGCAGCGGATCGTGTGCGGCGGGACGCACCGGGGCGCGTTCCTCGGGCCGCCGCCGACCGGCCGGTGCGCCACCTGGCAGGTGGTGGCGATCTGGCGGATCGCTCGTGACGGCAAGGTCGCGACACAGTGCGCCAGTGTTAGCGCCTGCTGGAAGGCGAAAGGGGGTGTTGACCGATGTCGACCCAATGGCTACTGAGCAGCGCCGTATGGGGTTTGGCTGGCCTAGCGCCGATAGTGGTGCTGGTCGCGCTGCGGGGGCGGCTGGGCAGCCTGAATGCGGCGAGCTGGCTCGTGGTGTGGGGCGCGCTCTTCGTGGCGGCGGAGCACGCCGGCTGGAGCATATGGGATGCTCTCCAGCTGCCGGGCGTGTTCGCGGAGGGCGGCCTTGCCACGAACCCGCACGCGCGCGTACACGCATTTATGGCCGGCGTGTACACCGTGTTCGCGGCGCTACTGCTCGTCCTCATCGCGTGGACTCTCTTGCGCGAGGGGCGGAGGATAGGCTGGTATGCGGTTCTGGTGGTGCTGGTCGCTGGCGGCGGGCTGGAGCTCCTGATCAACGGTCCCAACGGCGTCCTCTTCCAGCACGGGTTCCCGCCCCGTTCGCGTCCCGAGGGAATGGTCCTCTTCAACTATCTCATTGCCTGGATGGCCGCCCTGGCCATTGCCTACAGACCAGTCTTCGGATCTCCGCGGCAGGCGCGACGTACTGGGAATGCGTCGATGTCTTCCGAGTCCAGCCCTATTCTCACCTGACGATCGGCTGCTCCAGCACGCGTTTGTCACTGAGACCAGCGCGTCACGATGTCGGCAACCTGGCGGAGGTCCGTCGCGACTGCGTCCGCCGCACTCGTGCCAGGGCGCGGCACCTCGATTGCGACGCGGATCGCGCGCATGCCCAGCGCCTTCGCAGGCTCGATGTCACTCGTCTCGGAGTCGCCGATCATCACGCACTCGCTAGCTTCGCATCCTGCTTCGCGAATCGCGGTCTCAAACATCGCGTGGTGCGGCTTGCGGTAGCCGACCTCGAGCGAAGTCACCACCGCATCCACCAGGTGACCAACGTCGAAGTACGCGAAATCGGCGAGGTACTCCGTGGCGCCGCGCGTCTGCACGTTGCTGAGGATCACCGTGCGCAACCCGAGCGCTCGCGACTGCTCCAGCAGGTCGGATGCGCAAGGAAACATCTGCAACCCCGGCGCTGGCGGGCACGCACAGCGCGCGCCTGACCGCCACGGCATCGGCACTGTGAGCGCCCATCCGCCGCAGCGCCGTGGCGATGATGCTGTGCATGTCCTGTATTGCGGAGCCGTCTTCGTCACGCAGCGCTGCGTTCAAGAGCTCGAGCGTCCCGGACGCATCGAGGTCCGGCAGCGCGACTCGTAGCGGCGCGAGCCGCGGATCAGGGCCCGCGAATACCGGCAGATCGTTCGGCCACAATGTCCCGCCAACGTCGGGCAGACCGCAGCGGCTCGCAAGCTGGGCATGCCGCGCAAGATGCGCGAGGACGACATGCCTTTCGTATAGCACCTCCACTCTCCCACTGGTACTGCTCATTTAGGGAGACTGGGATGACCGGCAGGTTGGTACTGCTCATTTAGGGAGATTGGGATGACCGGCAGGTTGTCGCTGCGTGCTCAGGCACCAGGCGATCCGGATTGAGGCGCAGATTGCCTGTGCGATTCGCGAACTTGACTCAGTGCACGAAGACGTGCGGGGCGCCGGGGTGCGCGCGCTGTGTCCGGGTCGCACACACCAGCGCTGGACGCTCGAGCCGTACGGCGTGCCGAGGCTGCACGATGCGTCGCCGCTGGTTCGCTACGTTGCGCATTTCGTCCTGTCCGAGGAGCTCGATCTCGATATGGTCCGAGAAGCGCGCGCCGCGGACGCGCGTGGAAATTGCCGCACTTCATCGCGGCGCCGAAGCGATTAGGAATCGAGAAGCACTGGGCGCCGAGCCACACGTAGAGTCGATCTAACGAACCACTTCAGGAGTGAATATGATCGGCTCTTCCACGATGGCACTCACGACCGTTTCCCGCCCGGCCACAGCCAAAGCCGGCGTTTCCGTGGCCAGCATTGCTTTCGTTAATGACGATAGATTTCCGCGATCACATACACTGCCACGGTTCAGACGCCACGGAAGTCAGAGCGCTCGAGCATGAACGTATCTCCGAGTCGCGCCAGGCCTCCGTAACTGCTTGCTGCAAAATCTGCTGCAAGACTGCGGATGCGCCTGGCGCTTCATGGCACACTGGGAGTAAGAGCGCGCGAAATTCAGACTCATTGCGCCTACCCGGGCGTGGCTGGCGTGCCCTGGAGCACCCTGCAGACCGTCGTCAAAAACGGTTGCGCTTGCCACTTTCGGTTCGCCATTCAAGCTGTTGAGCAGCGTGTCACGGGGGATCGACGACGACGCGCGGCACAATGGGCAGGCGAGACTTCTTTTTGTAGCAATCTCTGTAGCAACCCGGGGGCAGACGCTGGCATTCCCTGGCATTGATTGAGGCCCTGGATCAACCCTCCTGAGTTCAGCAGGCAGTTTCTGGCGGTGTCTGGCAGGCCTGGTGACCGATTCCCCCCTTCCGCAGACCTTCTGCACCCCGTGTCAGGTTTACCGAATTATGAGTTCAAGCCGGCCCGCCGTTGGCAGTCTCGGGGTTGTTCTGTAGCAATTCCTGTAGCAACCCGGAGCAAACCCTCACGCACTTTGGCGCGGGCAGCTGTTGAAAACGGGAACTGCCGGACGCCAGCCTAGGGTCTCAGGGCCGCGTCAATTACCTGCCGCCGGCGGGCTGGCGATAGCTCATGCAAGTACGGAACCGCCCCCACGACTCCGAGACGAGCAGCCCGTCGAGGCTCGAGCGTTTAGGGTCGAACCTTGAACAGGGCGACGGGCACGAGGTGCAGAAGAGTGCTTCCGATACACGGGGGTGTGGATCACCACGACTGATCGGCGTTTCCAGCACTCCCTTTGAACGGTACCAGTGGGTGACTTGAGGCAATCGCCCCGGCGGTGACGGCGCTGGGCAGCGCAGACTATGCGGCGCCGGTGAAGGCTGGGGACCACACCCCGCCGCTTGAACAAGCTTGACTCGGGTGACGTCACCTTGGACCGGGGGCCGACGAGCGCAGCGTGACTCCAGCCTCACGGCCGTTTGGTGGACCGAACTGCCGCGGGCAGTGGGCAAGCGCCCGGGAGTCTTAGGGGCAGCACGATCGGCCCAAGCCACGAAGGTCGATTGCCAGTACCCTGACGGTGGAAAGCTTTGTCCACACGCGCGTGAAGGCGCGGACGCTCTCGGGCCATAGCTTCGCTGTGATCCTGTATTTTCTCGAAGATCGCTTCGGGCTCGTCATGCAAGGTGGCCTCACTTTCGCTGTCGGGACGGTGCCTCCGATGCGTGTCAGCACGCGCAGCGACACCTCGAAAGGCGACCTCTGCCTGAATGAGTTGATCTGGGCGACTGCTTCGCGCACTTGATCTGGCGATCGCCAGAGGCCGTATCAGCCGTCTCCCAGGGCCGCGGCGTGCTTCAGCGCTGCTGAGCTATCGCCGGCAACAAGGATTGGATGCGATGAGGTCGTTGTGCGCCACCTTGACCGAGGCCGGGTTTGCCAGGTGCGGTGCCGAGGAGGGGCTTGGAGGCCTCGGTATCCTGGCGAGCGGCGTCGATGACGCGATCCGGCGCGAGGCCGCAGACCAAGCACCAGGACATCGGTGTCCAACTCGGCGGCCTCGTCGATGGCACGGCGATTGTCGTCAAACCCGCGCGGGGTTCCGATTCGGACGGGCAGCGAAGAAGCCACCGCGACACAGGCTCAAGACACGCAGGCCAGCGTTGCGAATCAGCGTGGCGCTGGCGGACGCGCCGCCCGCATCGGCAACTTTTGTCGCGCGACGGAGCGATCCACTGGATGCCTGCGCGCACACACCCGTGACCGCCTCGCGCAGACTTCAGTGTTGGGTCGTGGCCCCGGTTCGGCTCAGGCGCCCGATGTCGGCCGACGGCTGCACCGGGCTCAGCTGATGCCGGCCAGCGCGAGCAGCGGCCGCATGCGCATGACGGCTAGCTCGGGGTCGTGCAGCAGGCACGCGCGATCGGCGAGGCGGAAGAGGTCGGCCAGGTGCACCGTGGAGCGCGCACTCTCGTGGCCGCCGAGCATGCGGAAATGACGCTGGTGACCGTTGAGGTACGCCAGGAACACGACGCCCGTTTTGTAGAAACGGGTTGGCGCCCGGAAGATGTGCCGCGAGAGCGCGACTGTCGGTTCCAGAATCGCGTGATACTGCGCTTGATCACCGCTGTCGAGCGCTTCAAGAGCGGCGGCCGCGGCTGGCGCAATCGCATCGAAAATACCGAGCAGCGCGTCACTGTAGCCGTGCTCGTCTCCCGCGATGAGCTCCGGGTAGTTGAAGTCGTCGCCGCTAAATGTGCGGATCCCGTGGGGAAGGCGGCGCCTCAGGGCAACCTCGCGCTGGGCATCGAGCAGCGACACCTTGATGCCCTCAATCTTGGGCGCATACTGCTCGATCAGTTGCAGGCACACTTCGGTCGCCTGGTCGAGATCACGAGAACCCCAGTAGCCAGCGAGCGACGGGTCGAACATGTCGCCCAGCCAGTGCAGGATGACCGGCTGGCGGACCTGCGAGAGCACATGTTCGTAGACCCGCAGATAGTCGTCGGGCCCGGTCGCGCAGGCGGCCAGCGCGCGACTGGCCATCAGGATGATCCGCCCGCCGCGTTTTTCGATGAAGCTGCACTGCTCTGCATACGCGGCCACGACATCGTCCAGCGTGACGCCTGGGCCCGGCTCGAGCTGATCCGTACCAGCTCCACACGCGATGCGGTTGAGCGCGCCCCGTCGGTCTGCGTCGGCTAAGGCCCGTCGAATCAATTCTTGGGTCGTGGGCCAATCGAGGCCCATTCCGCGCTGGGCCGTGTCCATGGCTTCCGCGATGGAAAACCCCAGATCCCAGAGGTAATGCCGATAGGCCAGTGTGGCGTCCCAATCAACGGCGGCTTGCAGCCAGGGATCGATATCGGCGAGTGGATCGCACACGACGTGCGCCGCTGCGTACGCAGAACGCGCGCGAGGGGGGCTGGCCGAAGTTGGAAACGCTGAAGGTTCCCCTGGCACAAAGTCCTCGAGCGTGCCGTCGGCGCGCGGTAGCTGTAATCGACCGGTGGTGATCATGCCGCCGCTGTTGCCTGGCTGGTGATCTCAGCGAGCCGCACCTCGCGGTGTTCCTCCATGCTGCGGTACGCCGCCTTGATCAGACGCTGGTTGGTAACCGCGTCGGACCAGTCGGGCGTGGTCGGCTGGCTACGCACGATACCGCCAAGGAACTGCTCGAGCTGCAGGCCGAATGGATCCCGCAACTCCAGGTCCACCTGGCGCCAGTCTTCGACCGACTCGGTCTGGACCTTGCGGGCATCGAACCTGAAGAGCGGTGTTTCAACCTGCGTTTGCGCGCGCAGCTTGTTGAAGCTGAACAGCAGGCTGCCATCCTCACCGTCGATCTGGAACTCGGGTACTTCTTCGTGTTTGCGGCGCACCCACGAGGCAAAGCAGTTGCCGACCGCGCCGTTCTGGAAGCGGATGGTGACGCTGGCGAGATCCTCGACTTCGACCGTGAACGGCGTACCGTCAGGCTCGCGGCGCTGAGGCCAGGCAATGCCGCCGGTGGCCGACACGGCCTCGATGGGTCCGACCAGGTCGCGCAGCAGGTCGAAGAAGTGCGCCATCATGTCCTCGACGATGCCGCCACCGGCCTCTTCCTTCTTATAGAACCACGTGGGGCGATTGACGACGGTCTGCGGGACCATGTAGCCAAACAGCACGTCCGCGCTGAAGACGCGGCCCACCAGACCCGCATTCAGCAGTTCCTTGGCCTTGCGCGGGCCTGGATTGAAGCGCATATTCTGGATGACGCCGTGCTGTACACCGGCAGACCGTGCAGCATTGAGCAGCCGCTCCGCCTCGTCCAGCTCGATGGTGAGTGGCTTTTCGGTGAAAACGTGCTTGCCATTGTCGATGGCTCGCATCAACGGAGCATAATGCTCGGCATTAACAAGGCAGTTGTCGATCACGTCGACGTCGGCCGCATCGATCAGCTCATTGAGACCGGTGCTGATGCGCCGGATTCCGTATTGCTCCGCCACGGCGCGGACCTTGGCCGGGTCACGGCCGTACACCGCCGGCTCGACGTGTACGGTATTGCCGTCGACCTTCAGCCCGCGATCGCGCAGTTCCGCCAGCGCTGCGAGGTGAATACTAGCCATGCGGCCGGTGCCAAGCACCGCCACGGTGAGGGTGTCCTTCGCCTGGTTATTGTTCGACACTCCGGTTAGTCGTCCTCCATCCTGCGTCGCACGCTCACGCGATGCGTTCCTCCTGTGTTTGCGCCCCATCCGCCGGCGGCGCTGACGATTCGCGCAAGACGATCTGGTAAGGCAGCTGGCGAGGCTCGACTCGGACGGGTGGACTGCCCAGAGCTGCCAGCAATGCATTCATAGCAGCCACGCCAAGCTCATGCCGTGGCATGGAGACAGTGGTCAGCGTCGGCGCGGCGTGCTCGGCCGCGCCGGTGTCGCCGAAACCGACAACAGTCACGTTGGCAGGGACTCGCAGCCCTGCGGCGCGGGCGGCGTTGAGCGCCGCCAGCGCCATTTGGTCGTTTGCTGCGAAGATCGCGGTTGGGGCGCGTTCGGCGAGCAGACGCTTGGCCGCCGCGAGGCCACTCGCGTAGGTGAAGTCGCCATTGACGATAAGGTCGGTAGACAGTCCAGCGGCCGTCATCGCCGCCCGAAAGCCGGCCTCGCGCTGGAGCGCGGTGCTCACATCGCGCGGACCGCCGACGAAGCCGATACGTTGGTGCCCGAGGCTGATGAGATACTCGGTCATGTCGCGAGCGGCGGCGCGATGATCGATGTCGATCGCGGGTAAGCCTGCATGCTCGCCAGCGCACGCCACCGCCAATGTGCCGCGCTTCGACGCGAGCGCTAGCTGTTGCTTCAGCATGCGCTGCTCGCCCGGTGTGACGACATCCCCGCCGACGAAGATCAGGGCGTCGACGCGGTAGTCCGACAGTGTTGCCACATAGCGGCGCTCAGTTGCCGGCTCGCGATCGGTGTTACAGACGACCACCAGGTAGCCCGCTCGCCGAGCTGCGTCCTCGACACCGCGGGCGATCTCGGCGAAATAGGGATCGACCATGTCGCCGACCAGCACGCCGACGATCCGGGACCGCCGCGTGACCAGCGCGCGGGCGAGAGCCGATGGCGAGTAGCGCAGCTCGCGCGCCGCCGCTTCGACGCGACGGCGGGTAGCCGGTGCGACTGGATAGTCAACGTTGTTCAGGACGCGCGAAGCGGTTGTAATCGATACACCAGCCCGCTTCGCGACATCCTTGATGCCAGCCATCCGGGCCGGCTACTCCTTGACCGCGCCCGCGGCAATGCCAGCGATGAACTGCTTCTGCGTCAGCAAGAAGGCGAGCACCACGGGAATCACCGACACGACGATAGCAGCCATCACCTGGTTTGTGACGGGTGCCTGTTGGCGGATGAATGCCAGGCCCACCTGGAGCGTGCGCATATCCGGGGCGGGAGCGACGATCATCGGCCACAGCAGCTGATCCCAGGTACCCATGAAGATGAACAGCGAGAGCGTCGCCACGGCCGGCCGCGCCAGCGGCATGTAGATGCGCGAGAAGATGCGAAACTCGCCCGCGCCGTCGACGATGGCAGCCTCGCGCATCTCCGCGGGCAGCGTCTTGAAGAACTGCGTCATCATGAACACGCCAAACGCGCTGACCAGGCCTGGCAGGATGATGCCCGGGTAGCTGTTGAGCAGGTTCCAGTTGGCGAACATCACGAACAGCGGCACCATCGTCGCCTGTGACGGAACCATCAGCGCCGCGAGAATCAGGGCAAAGATTACGCCCTGGCCAAAGAAGGTCAAGCGCGCGAAGCAGTACCCCGCCGCGCTGGCGACCACAACTGCAGTGACCGTAGTCAGACCCGAAACGACGACGCTATTGACGAAATAGCGCCCGAGCGGCACCAGGTCGAAGATACGACGGTACGTGCTGAAGTCAAACTCCGATGGCCACAGCCGCGGCACGCTGGCGAACAACTCGGCTGGCGGCATCACGGAGCCTATGACCAGCCAGTAAAACGGGAACACCGCCACAATCGCCAGCACCAGCAAGAAGAGAAGCAGCAGCCATCGGTCGACCGAGCGCAGCGAGCGAATTGTCACTCCGTCCATACGTCCTGTCCTCCTTCCCTTCTAGCGCACGACAAGGTCGTGAACGCGCTTGTTGATCAACGCCAGTGCGACCAGCAGCACCAGCAGGAACGTCGCGATTGCCGAGCCGTAGCCGAACTGAAGCTCCACGAATGCGTGGCGGTACAGCAGCTGGACCATCGAGATGGTCGAGTTGAGTGGACCACCATTGGTCATGATGAACGGCTGAATGAACAGTTGCATCGACGTGATGAGCGAGATGGTCAGGACGAAATAGATGACCGGGCGCAGCGCTGGGACGGCAATGTGCCAGAGCTGTCGCCAGCGCGTCGCGCCGTCGACCGAGGCCGCCTCGTACAGGTCCTGTGGCACGCCTTGCAACGCGGCCAGGTAGATGACCATGTAGTAGCCGAGGTTCCGCCAGACGGTGGTGGCGATGAGAATCCACATCGCCTGTCCACCGTTGGAGAAGAACGGCTGCGGCGCAAAACCAAACGTCTGAATGATGCCGTTGACTATTCCCTGCTGCGCGAACAGCATGGACCACAGCAGCGACACGACGACCCACGAGCAGACCACCGGCAAGAAGAAGGCAGTCCGAAACAGGGTGCGGAAGGGCAAGTGTTCATTCATCGCCAGTGCCATCAACAGCGGCAGAGTGGTCTCGCCGATGACGACGAAGAACGCAAAGAAGAAGGTGTTGCGGAGCGCCGTGTGGAACTCCGCATCGTTGAACAACTGAATGAAGTTGCCGGCGCCGACGAAGGTCGGCGTGCGATTGAGCGTGGCGTCGAAGAAGCTGAGATAGATCGAGTACAGGAGCGGATACGCCAGCACGACCACAAACAGGATCAGGTACGGCGACAACATGAGGTAGGCAGGCGAGCTCTTGCGGAAGGTGCGACCGAACGAGCCCTCTCGCGGTCGCACTCCGACGGTTCCGACAGTTACAGCCATGGACTTGGTTCCTGTCTGCGCGCGCTACTTGTACAGGTTTGGATACTGCGTGATGCTCGCGTCGAGCAGCGCCTGCGACTGCTGTTGGGCAGTGCTCATTTCCTCCTGGACGTTGGCGCCCGAGCGGATGATGCGCTCCTGTGCCGCGGCCAGAATGTCATAGATCTTCGAGTAGGCGGGGGAGACACCGGCTGGCCGCGAGGGGATGATCAGAATCGCCTGCTTCCACTTCGGATCGTTCTTCAGGGTTTCCGAGGTGCTCTTGCTGACCGGCGTGGCCTGGGCGGCGACGTCGTCGGGCGACAATCCGAGGTCCTTGGTCACACCGTACTTCAGGTTCTGCGTCTCATCACTGGTCAGCCACATGATGAAATCCATTGCTTCTTTCGGATGGGCCGCGGTCGCCGGGATAGCCAGGGCGCTGCCGCCGCCGAACGTCACCGGCTGTGAATTCGCGTTCATGGACGGCGGCGGAGCAACACGCCAGTCGGTCTTCGAGTCGTTGGTCTGGAGACCGAGCGTGAAATTGGTGCTGGTGTCCATCGCCGCGCACTTGCGCGAGATCATCAGCTGCAGCTGGTTGTCGCCGGTGATCTCGTCGGTGTTGACCCACTGCTTCTGCGCCCATTCGCCCAGGAAGTTGTAGGTGGCTAACACGGGCGGTGTGGTGAACAGGGCCTTGGTCGGCAGCACATCGCGATCCCAGAGCGTTCCGCCCGCGTTCCAGAGATACGGCAGCGTCTTGGCGGTGTTCTTGATGGGGTGGCACTGCGGCCAGGTATTGGGCATCTTGGCCTTGATCGCCGCGTTCGTCGCGCGCAGCTCGTCCCAGGTTTGCGGTGGCTTGTCGGGGTCGAGGCCGACGTCCTTGAAGAGCGTCGCGTTATAGACGTAGCCGAACGGGTCGTATTCGTAGGGCAGCGCCCACACGCCGTTGTTGACGATCACGTAGCCGTTGTTCAGCAGGTCGTCGGCGCGCTTCTTGACGGCGTCGCCGCCGATCGCGGTGAGCTCCTTGGTGGCGTCGGCGGCCATCAGGTCGAGCGGTGTGCGACTGACCTCGATCTTGGCGACGTCGACGACTTTCTTGGCCTGGATATTGAAAATCAGGTTGGCGATGGCGTCGGTGTCGCTCGGGCCGGCCATGGAGGTGGCGGAGAGGTAGTCAATCTCGATGTCCGGGTGGTCCTTCATGTAGCGCTCGACGAGCTTGCGCTCGGCGACCTCGCCGCCGCGGGCGTTGAAATAGACCAGGTGGATTTTCTGGCCAGCCTGGCCGGCTGGCGCTGCCTGCCCGGACTGGGCGGGCTGTTGTTGGCCGGCGGGTGTGTAGGAGCTGGTGCCACTGCCGCAGGCAGCCAGCAGAACGGCGGCAGTTGAGACCGCCGCGAGTCGCGTCAGGCGAAAACTGAACATCTGACGATCCCCTCACTGTGCGGCGCTGGATGCGGCCGCGGATTTGGCTGCCGGTCGGGCAACGGCGCCATGGCTGGTGCATACCGCAGAGGTGATGCCGCGACGTACCCGCGGCGTGTGTGGTGGCTCCACTGTAGGCCCGTTCTGGTTTCAGAAAACCTTTTCTGCAAACGTTTTCTGCACAATAGGTCGTGGTTGCCGGGTTGTCAAGGGGCAGCGCCGGGGCCGGCCTACTGTGCGGGCCGCGGGGCGCGGCGGGGTCAGGCGTCGTGCTGGCGCGTGAGCTCGCGGAGGGCCTGCTCTGTGGGGGCGACGCCCAGGCCGGGGGTGTTGTCTACGTGCACGCTGCCGGCTGATTCCAGGCTCGACTTGTCGGGAAAGAGCGCCGACTCGTCAATGAACTGGCTGCCGTTGAGCGCCGCGGGGCCCTGGAACCCATAGGCAAGCGCGACCTGGCAGACGGCCACCTTGGTGAGCAGGCTGTCCGTCAAGCCGCTGACCAGCAGCGGCAGCCCAGCAGCCTCGGCAACGGCGATCTGCTGCAGCGTCGGCCAGATCCCGCCGCTGCGCGTCACCTTCACCACCAGGTAATCGACGAGGCCCTCCGCGGTATAGGCGAAGAAGTCGGCGGGGCCGACACTCGCTTCATCGACGGCCAGTGGCAGGGAGCACGTCTGTCGCAGCTGGCGCAGCAGGTGCAGTCGGTCCGCGGCCATTGGCTGTTCGAGCACATCGACGCCAATCTCCGCGAACGGACCGACCACCCGACGGGCGTCGGGCAGCACAAACCCCTGGTTGGCGTCCGCCCAGACGAACGCTTCGGCTCCGGCGGTCTCGCGGATCGCGCGGGCCACGGCGACGTCCGTCGCCGGCGCAACCGCGGCTTTGAAGTTGAAGTGACGGTAGCCCGCGCGGCAGGCCTCATGGACTTCCGCGCGCGCGTCGTCGGCATCGTGCGCGGTGACTGTGTAGCTCAGGGCGACGGTGGCGCGCTCGTCGCTGCCGCCGAGGAAGCTCCGCAATGACAAACCCGCGGCTCGGGCGCACAGGTCGTGTACTGCCATGTCGACGGCCGCCTTGGCGACCGGCTGGCCAGGACTCGGGCCGCGCCCGATGGTCGCATGCAGGCGCTGGTGCAACCCCCAGCGGTCGCTGACGGGCAGTCCGATCAAGGCCGGCCCGAGGTAGCCGCGAATCGTAGTCGTCACCGACTCGAGCGTTTCGTACGACCATGCCGCATGTGGGCGTCCCTCGCCCCAACCGACCTCGCCCTGGCTGTCGGTGATCTTCACGAAGACGTGCGGGGCAGTCCCGCCGGCCGTGCCGGCGGAACCCGATGCGAACTGAAACGTCTTGACGACCGGCAGTCGCACCGGGAAGACCTCGATGCGGTCGATCGTGCGTGCCATCACGCCGCGGCGGCGTCCCGCGGGATCCAGCTCGAGTAGCGGGGATGATCCGCGCCAATCGGCAGCGTCACGCTCTGGTGGCTCTCGGCGGAGTAGTACATCGCGGTGATCAGCTCGACCGACAGGCGCGCATCGGCCAGTGACACCGGCAGCTCGGTGCCCTCTCGGAGCGCGTCGAAGAAGCGGTAGAACTGGCCGGCGTAGTGCTCAGGCAGCGGGCGGAACTCCGCGAGCGTGGCCGCGATGCGTTCGGACAGCTCGGGTGAATCGGCCACAAACGTCCACGGGTCACCGGAATTGGTGTACGGACGGGTATTGCTCTGGGCGACCAGGCCGCTGAAGGAGAAACGGTGGCGGCTGATCTCCTCGGGTGAGCCGAGCGTGACGCCCAGCGACGCCGCCGAGCCGTCGGCCATCTC
>WNGF01004465.1_pt1 | contig 18343 bp, 17 predicted proteins | sample 5400641 | NCBI WGS metagenome assembly WNGF01 (sample SAMN13153371, study PRJNA577476) | soil metagenome | isolation source: 80 cm soil or saprolite under grassland replicate 2 | place: USA:California | collected 2016-06-15
ACGTGCACAGCGAGATCCGGACGATCAATTACGAAACCTCCTCGATGCGCGACGAGATCACGTTGAGCCGCGCCGAGCCCAAAGGCGGCGGCGGATACCCTCCCGTGGCCCAGCAGCGCAACGACCAGTTCGTGAGCGCGGACTATGCCTGGAACCAGGCTGCAGCCGGGCCGGTGCCGGGCCCGAGGTTCGTGACCGACCGCGTGCACCAGCTGTGGATCACGCCGCACGGTGCGATCAAGGCCGCGATGAAGAACAAGGCCACCCTGAAGAAGGGCGGCAAGGGATTGACCGCCGTTTCCTTCACCGAGCCGGGCAGGTTCGCCGCGACGGTGTTCGTCGACAAAAACAACCTGGTCGAGCGGGTCGAATCGCGGACCCCCGATCCGGTGCTGGGCGAAACGAAGGCCGTCACCCGCTACTCGGATTACCGCGACTACGGCGGAGTGAAATTCCCTTCGCGGATCCGGCAGTCGCAGGGCGGCTTTCCGGTTCTCGACCTCGCGGTCAAGGAGGTCCAGCCCAACGCTCCGGCCGATATCCAGTTGCCCGACGCCGTGCGCAACGCCGCCGAGCGCGTGACCACGGAGAAAGTGGTCGAGGGAGTCTGGCATGTGGCCGGCGGCTCGCACAACAGCGTCGCGATCGAGATGAAGGACCACATCGTGCTGGTAGAGGCGCCGCTGAACGACGGACGCTCGGGCGCGGTGTTCGAGGAGGTGAAGAAGCTCGCTCCGGGCAAGCCGATCCGCGTCGTGATCAATACGCACGCTCACTTCGATCACGCGGGCGGCCTGCGCACCGCCGCGGCCGAGGGCTACACCATCATCACGCAGGCGGGAAACAGGGCGTACTACGAGCGCGCCTTCAAGGTGCCGAACAAGCTCAACCCGGACCGGCTCGCCAAGTCGGGCAAGAAGCCGAGGTTCCAGACGGTGAATAACAAGCTCGTGCTGAACGACGGCTCGCGCTCGATCGAGATCCACCGCATCGCCGCGAGCGACCACAACGCCGGCTTCCTCATGGCGTACCTGCCGAAAGAGAAGCTCTTGATCGAAGCGGACGCGTTCACGCCCGGCCCGCCGAACTCGCCGCCGCCCGCGCAGGCGAACCCGAACCATCTGAGCCTGGTCGCAAACCTCGGGCGCCTGAAGCTTCCCGTCGACAAGATCCTGCCCTTGCACGGACGCGTCGTGCCGCTCGCCGATCTCTATGCCGCGGTGAAGGCGCCGATGCCCAAGTAGGGCGGGGAGTCAGCAGCGAGATAGCGCGCGCTCCGCGTCAAAGCGGCAGCGAATCCGGGGTAGGAACGATCTCGCTCTCATCGATCAGCCCATGCGCCCCCACGCCGAGCAGGCGCACCGGCCGGCGCGCGGCGTCGGTGCGCTTGAGCAGCGCCAGGGCGCGCGCGGCGATCTCGGCGGGGTCGCGCGTGGGCGCACTGGCGGTGTGGCTGCGCGTGACGGTGGAGAAGTCCGCGAAGCGCACCTTGATGGTCACGGTGCGCGCGCGCAGGCTCCTGCGCTCGAGCGACGCCGCGGTGCGGCGCGCGAGCCGCTCGATCTCGGCGCGGATTTGCTCAGGATCATCGAGATCTTTCTCGTAGGTGGTTTCGCCCGAGAGCGATTTCCACGGCCGGTCGGGCTCCACCGGCCGCGGGTCCTCGCCGCGCGAGAGGCCCTTGAGCCAGCCAGCCAGGCTTCCCACTGCGCGGCGCAGCCGCTCATCGTCCGCCGCGCGCACGTCGAGCAGCCGCTCGATGCCGATCGCGCGGAGCTTTTTCGCGGTGACGGGCCCCACGCCCCATAGCGCCTCGACGGGCAGCTCACGGAGGAACTCCTCGACTCTCTCGGGTGCGATCACGGTGAGGCCGTCGGGCTTCTTCCAGCCGGAGGCGATCTTGGCGAGGAACTTGTTGGGCGCGACGCCGGCGGAGGCGGTGAGCTCGAGCTCCGCGCGGATGCGCGCTTTGAGCGTCTTCGCCACCTTGGTCGCGAGCGGCTCGCCCCAGAGATTGTCGGTGACATCGAGGTAGGCCTCGTCGAGCGAGAGCGGCTCGACGAGCGGCGTCGAGGAGCGCAGGATCGCCATCACCTGCTGCGAGACCGCGCGGTAGCGCGCAAAATCGGGCGGCACGACGACGAGATCGGGGCACAGGCGCACCGCGCGGGCCATCGGCATCGCCGAGCGCACGCCGAAGACGCGCGCCTCGTAGCTCGCCGCGGCCACCACGCCGCGCGAGGCGGCCGGGCCGCCGACCGCGACCGGCTTGCCGCGGAGCTTCGGATCGTCGCGCTGCTCCACCGACGTGTAGAACGCGTCCATGTCGATGTGGATGATGCGGCGCGGCGAATCGGGCATGGGAAACGTTAAGCAAAAAAAAAACAGCCGAGGACCGTCCTCGGCCGTTCTTGTTTCCGTCTCTCAATCTACCACGGCGACGACCTGGATCTCGATGAGCTGCTCGGGCTCGCCGAGCTCCAGCACCGCGAGGTTGGTCGTGGTCGGCTTGTGGTTGTGGGGCGCAAAGTAGGAGTTCACCACCGCGCTCGCCTTGCCGATGTCGCCCATGCGGGGGCGCGCGCGGAAGATGAACACGTGCACCACGTCCTTGGGCGATGCGCCCGCCGCCTTCAGCGTCTGCATGATGCCGTCCATCGCCTGGCGCGTCTGCGCCTCGAGGTCGTTGGTGAGGTATTTCAAGATCTGCTCGCGCTTGTGCGGATGGTCGTGATACACGGGAAGAGCCGTTCCGCCCGCGAGCCAGAGGATCTTGCCGCTCTTGATCTTGATCGCGGGCGCAAACGGCATGAACACGCTCTTGTCGTAGTCGGGATGGTGGATCGTCTCCAGGTGATTGCCGCTTTGCGCGCGAGCGGGCGCGGCGGCGAGGGCGAGCGCGCCCAACGCGAGCGCGGCAAAGGCGGCGGAAATGCGGAACGATTTCTTGGTCTTCATGGCGATTCCTCCTTGGGGTTGACGGCCTTGCGGGTGCGGCTCGCGCCATCATACGCGCGGGCGCACCGCGTTGCCGGCGGTCTGCTAGGATCGCATCGCAATGAAGATCACCGGGATCGACAGCTTCGTCCTCACCGTCCCGACGCCGAAGCCGATGGCGCTCAACTACGCGCAGCAAAAGCTCGTCGTGGCGGAAATTTCCACCGACGAGGGGGTGAAAGGCCTGGGCTACAGCCTCGTTTTCGGCGGCGGCGGGGCTGAGAGCGTCCACGCCTATCTCGAATCGCGCCTCGCGCCCGTCCTCATCGGCGAGGACCCGCTTTTCGTCGAGCGCCTCTGGGAGCGCATGTTCCGCGCCGACATGGGCATCAAGAAACAGGGCGTCGCCGCTTACGCCCTTTCCGCTCTCGACATCGGCCTGTGGGACATCGCGGGCAAAGCGGCGGGGCTGCCCCTATACAAGCTCTGGGGCGCGGTGACCGACCGCATCCCCGCGTACGGCAGCGGCGGCTGGTCGAAATACAGCGAGCGCGAGCTGATTGCCGAAGCGGAAAAGTACGCCGCGCTCGGATGCAAGCACTACAAGATGAAGATCCATCACCCCGACCCGCGCGAGAACAGGAAGCGCGTCGAGGCCGTGCGCCGCGCGCTGGGCGAAGGCGTGCGCATGATGGTGGACGTGAACCAGCGCCTGGATGTCCTCGCGAACATCCGGCAGGCGCGCTCGCTCGAAGACTTCGATCTCGTCTGGTACGAGGAGCCGGTGCTCGCCGACGACATCGCCGCCTGCGCCGAAGTCGCGCGCGCGATCAGGATACCCGTCGCCACGGGCGAGAACAACTACACCCGGTTCGAGTTCCGCGAGCTGATCGAGCGCCGCGCGGCCCGGTATCTCATGCCCGACGTGTGCCGCGCCAACGGCTTTTCGGAGACGCTGCGCATCGGCCGTCTCGCCGGCGCGCACCAGGTCGCGGTCGCGCCGCACGTCGTGCACGAGCTCTCGCTGCACGCGGTCGGCGCGCTCTCGAACGGGTTCCTGGTGGAGTTCATCGACTGGACCCCGCCCGATCTGTTCGAGGAGATGCCGGCGTGCAAGGACGGCCATTTCCGGATCCCCGATCGCCCCGGGCACGGCATGGCGCTCGCCCGCGGGGCGAAGGAAAAATACCGAAGCGGCTAGAATCGCCGGCTCAGCGGGAAGCCATGAACCGCGCCCGCTCGCTCACGGCGCTGAGGAGCGACGCGGCGAAGCGCCGGCTGTGCTTCACCAGCTCGAGGAACACGTTGCGGTTGATCGCGAGCAGCTCGCAGTCGCTTTCCGCGACCGCGCTCGCGAGGCGCGGGCTGCGGTCGACCAGCGCCATCTCGCCGAACACGCTGCCCGGGCCCACGGCCTCCACGAGGCTGCCGCCGACGCGGATCGCGACGCGGCCCCGGAGGACCACGTACATCAGCACCCCGGCGCGGCCTTCGGTCAGGATCGTTTTTCCCGCCTCGTAGCTGAAGCGCGCACCGGGCCCCACCAGGCGGGCGAGGTCACCGACCAGGTCCTTGCGCAGCGGCGCGGATTCCCTCCGCCTCGTGCCGCGCAGGGGCGTTTCGGAAGCGCCGAGCCGGGCGATGGATTCGCGCAGGCGCCCGATCATGACGCTCATCAGCATGAGCGCGAACTCGGGCCGTTTCCCGAGCGCCCTCTGGAGCTGGCGGCGGTCGAGGGCGATGACGCGGCACGCCGATTTCGCGACTGCCGTCGCGCTGCGCGGTCCCTGGTCGATCGAGGCCATCTCGCCGAAGATCTGGCCGGGCCGCACCGTGCCGATGGGCGTGTTCTTGGCGAAAACGGCGACTTCGCCGTCCAGGAGCAGGTACATCCGGTTCGGCATGAGCAGGAACGGAAAGCCTCTCTGGTTCTCGGCGAAGATTTTCCTGCCCTTGGCGAAGGTCTTCGGCTTGCCCGCGGAGCGGAAGAACTCCAGCGCGACCGCCGCGTTGTAGGAGCTGCTCGCGGGACTGCCCTGGCCGGTCATGGATTCCTCCTCGGGACGGCGGACCGCCCGTAGATTTGCGGGCCCCACGCCGGGGCGGACAGGCGGGGCCGGGAGCCGCAATTCTGCTCCCGGCATAACGAGCCGGTTCGCCGCCGCGCTCCGGGAGCGTTCATTTTCCACACTCGGGCAAGAATAACCGGACCTTTTCCGCACGCGCAGGCTTGGCGCGGACTCGCGCCTGGACGCGCGGCGCGCAGGCATAATAACGAATTCCGGTGCAAGAGGGCGTCACCGCCGGTTAGAATCGGAGCGCATGCCTTACCTGTACATTCTCGCCTCGATCGCATCGGGCTTCGCGCTTGCCGCAGCGGCGCGGGCCGAGGAGAACGGTTTGCCGCTCGCGGCGCCGGTGCCGGGCGGGGTCGCGGTCGTCTGCGTGGGCCGTGCGCCCGACCCGGCTCCGCGGGTCGTCTTCGACGGCCAGCGCGTGCGGGTCGCGCGCGTGGGCGATGCCTGGCATGCCGTCGTCGGCCTCCCGCTCGCGCTCAAGCCGGGAGCTCACGAGCTTTCGGTGCTCGAGGGCGAGAAGAGCGCGCACACGGTCCGCTTCGACGTCAGGCCGCACGATTACGAGGCGCAGCACGTGACGCTCGCCGACCGCCGCCAGGTCGAGCCCGGGCCCGCGGACCGGCTGCGGATCGCGCGGGATCAGGAATCGATCGTCCGGGCGTTTTCGACCTTCAGCGATTCCGCGCTCGACGGCTTCGACCTCGGCTTGCCGTCGGCGGGGCGCGTCTCCGGCAGTTTCGGGGTCAGACGCTTCTTCAACAACGAGCCGCGGCAGCCTCACGGCGGCGTGGACATCGCCGCGCCCCCGGGGACCCCGATCGCCGCGCCGGCGGCGGGCACCGTGATCGAGACCGGCGATTATTTCTTTAACGGGCTCACGGTGCTCCTCGACCACGGCCAGGGGCTCGTCACCATGTACAACCACCTGAGCCGCATCGACGTCGCCAAGGGCGCCCGCGTCGCGCGCGGCGAGACAATAGGCGCGGTCGGCAGCACCGGCCGCGTCACCGGCCCGCACCTGCATTGGTCGGTGAGCCTCAACAACGCGCGGGTCGATCCCGCGCTGTTCCTGTCGCGCGATGTCCGGGATCAGGTCATGAGCAGCCTGCCCGCGGCGCGAGGCGGCGCCGCGGCGGAGCCCGCGCCGCCGCGATGCGATTGAGCGGCGCGGGCGCGCTCGGGAACACACCGGTCGGCGGCGGCCCGTGATAATTTGACGGGGCTCGCCCGGCGCAAGGCGCCTGCGCGTGGCGTGCTCCTTGCACTTCTGCGATCGGCACTGAGATACGCGAGCCTACTTGGAGACGTGAGTGACGGCGAGGGATCTGGCTGCGTCGCATCCCGACACTTTCTTCGTCGAGGGAGTGGGCGGCACGCGCTCTGAATTCCGCCTGTCCAGCCATTTCCAGCCGATTTTCAGTTTTGCCCATCGCCGGCCCGTGGGCTACGAGGGCCTGATCCGCGGAACCGACCCGAGCGGAAAGGCCTATCTGGCGACCGAGCTTCTCGCGAAGGCTCCGGCGGGGGTGGCGCGCATGCAGCTGGACCGCCAATGCAGAGCCCTTCATGTCGGGAACTTCCAGCGCCTGGGCGTCGGGGACGGCTGGCTTTTTCTCAACGTCGATCCGTTCATCGCAGTCCAGGGCCAACAGTTCGGTTCGTTTGCGCAGATGCTGGAGCAAAACGGCCTCGCGCCGCACCGGGTCGCGGTGGAGCTGATCGAAACGCCGTTCGAGGACGAGAGGCGCCTTCCCGCCGCGGTCGAGCACTACCGCGAGATCGGCTGCCTCATCGTGATCGACGATTTCGGCGCGGGCTACTCGAACTTCGACCGCATCTGGAGGCTCAAGCCGGACGTCGTGAAAATCGACCGAGAGATGACGCGCCGGGTGACGGTGGAGCCGCTCGCGCGGCGCATGTTTACCGGGATCGTCGCGGTGCTTCACGAAGCGGGCGCGCTCGTCTGCGTCGAGGGGATCGAGAACGAAGCCGAGGCGCTTTGCGCGACCGACGCCGACGCCGACCTGATGCAAGGCAACTACTTCGTCCGGCCGGCGGAGAAGCCGCCGGCGGAGAACGCCTGCGACGATCTGTTTGCGCGGCTGTTGAAGGGCTTCCGCGCCGAGACCGCCGAATTCAACGAGCAGCGGCGCACCCGGCTGCGGCCTTACATCGCGGCTCTCGCGGACGCCGTGCTGGCGCTGTCGGGCGGCGTGGACCGCTCCCAGGCGGTGCGGGCGCTGCTCGAGCTCGATTGCACCGAGCGCTGCTACCTGGTTGCGGCCGACGGTTCGCAGATCGGCGCGTGCGCGGAAGCCGGGCGCAATGTCGGCGCGCGCGACCGGCGCCTGAAGCCGATGCGGCCGGCGACGGGCACCAATTGGCAGACCAAGCCCTTCTTTCGCCGCGCGATCGAGGCGCCGGGGAAGGTCCAGATCACGCGGCCCTATCTGTCGGCCGCCGGCCCGAAGGTCTGCGTCACCTTGTCTTACGCCCTTTCCCTGAACGGGTCGTATCACGTGCTGTGCGCAGACCTCGACTTCGGCGCCCTCGCGGGAGACGGCTTGGCGCTCGGGCTCGCGCAAGCGGCGCGCGACGCCGGTGACATGGATGATTTTTCCGCGCCGTGAACACGGGGGATCATGCTCCGCCGCGTGCTGAAGAATACTGCGTGGAAGGCGAACGCGGCGAGCGCCACGAGTTTGGCCTGTCGAGCCATTTCCAGCCGATCTACAGCCTCGCCCATCGCCGTCCCGTCGGATACGAAGGCTTGATCCGGGCGACGGACGCAAGCGGAAGGCAAGTCGCTCCCGGCGAATTGTTCAGCAAGGCGCCGCAGGGCAAGGAGCGGGTGCGCCTCGACCGCCAGTGCAGAACCCTCCATGTCCGCAACTTCCAGCGGTTCGGAAACGCGCGCAGCTGGCTGTTTCTCAACGTCGATCCGCACGTCGCCGCGGAAGGCGTCAAGTCCGGCCCCTTCTTCTCTCAGATGCTGCGCTCGAGCGGCCTTCCGGCGCACCGGGTGGGGGTGGAGCTGATCGAGATGCCGTTCGAGGACGAGAAGCGCCTCGCCGCCGCGATCGAGCACTACCGCGAGCTCGGCTGCCTCATCGTGATCGACGATTTCGGCGCGGGCTACTCGAATTTCGACCGCATCTGGAGGCTCAAGCCGGACGTCGTGAAGATCGACCGCGAGATGACGCGCCGGGTGACGGTGGAGCCGCTCGCGCGGCGCATGTTCACCGGGATCGTCTCGCTGCTCCACGAAGCGGGAGCGATCGTATGCGTGGAGGGCATCGAGACCGAGGCCGAGGCGCTTTGCGCGACCGATGCCGACGCCGATCTGATGCAGGGCGACTATTTCTCGCCGTCGAGCCCCGAGCTGCCTTCGGAAAACGCGTGCTACGACTTGTTCGCGCGGCTGATCGCGGGTCACCGCGCGGACAACGCCGAATTCCAGAATCGGCAGCACGCCCGGCTCCAGCCCTACCTGGCGGCGCTCAAGAATGCGGTCCAGGACCTGTCCCTCGGGGCCGGATTTCCGCAGGCCGTGCCGGTGCTGCTCAAGCTGCCTTGCACGCACCGCTGCTACCTGATCGGCGCGGACGGGTTGCAGATCGGGGCAGACGTGGAGGCCGAGCGCAACGCGCGCGCCCACGACCGGCGCTTCGAGCCGGTGCACCCGACCGAGGGCGCCGACTGGCAGACCAAGTCCTACTTCCGCAGCGCGATCGAAGCTCCGGGAAAGGTCCAGATCACGCGGCCCTATCTGTCGGTCGCCGGACCCAAGCTCTGCGTCACCCTCACTTTCGCCTTTGAAGCGCCCGATGGATCGCAGAAGGTGCTGTGCGCCGATGTCGACTTTGCGGCGCTCGCGGGGGACGACCTGATGTTCGGCGTCGCGAGGTCGAAGCCCTGAAATCCACCGGCGACCCGCGCGGCCCCGATAGTTCGCAAGTTCCCGGCGCCGGGCGTACCATGTGCGCGGCGTTCCAGCCCAAAAGGAGGAGATGATGAGACCGGAGTTAACTTTGTTGGTGTGGGCCGCGGCGCTGACGCTGGTGCAGATGCTGGTGGCGGCGCAGGGTGCATTCATGCAGGTCGGGCTCATGCGGCTCGTGGGCAACCGCGACGGCATGCCCGAGATCACCGGCTGGGGCGGACGCGCGGCGCGCGCGCACGGCAACATGCTCGAGAACCTGGTGCTTTTCGCCGCGCTGGTGCTCGTGGCGGTGGCGGCCGGCAAGGCGAACGACATGACGCTGCTCGGCGCGCAGCTCTTCTTCTGGGCGCGGCTGGCCTACGCAGTGATATACATTGCGGGAATTACGTGGGTGCGTACTGTCGTCTGGCTTGTGTCGGTGATCGGGCTCGTCCTCATCTTCGCTCAGCTCGTGACGTAAACCCGGGGGTTTCTTGCTTCACCCGGCGGCAACCCGAGCGCGCTGCCGCCGGAAGATCGATTGCGCCCGCGGCCGTAGCGGCCCCGCCGCCCGGGGGCGCTTCCAGCGCTACAATCTGCGCTCCGCATGATTCTAATCGAGGACCGCCATGCCCATTTCGATGTACCAGGCGAGCGCGCCGCGCTTCGTCAACACTCTGACCAATCTTTCCGCCATCCTCGACAAGGCGCAGGCCCACGCCGAGGCGAAGAAGATCGACCCCGCGGCATTGATCGATTTCCGGCTCTACCCGGACATGCTTCCGATGAAGCGCCAGGTCCAGATCGCCTGCGATACGGCCAAGGGCGCGGTGGCGCGGCTCGCCGGGGTGGAAGTGCCGAAGCACGAGGACAAGGAGGAAACCTTCGCCGAGCTCAAGGCGCGGATCGCGAAGACCATCGACTTTATCAAGACCATCAAGCCCGCGCAGATCGATGGGAGCGAGGAAAAGAACATACACCTCAAGCTCGGGCCCCGCGAGGTCGACTACAAGGGCATGCAGTACCTGCTCGGCCACGCGATCCCGAATTTCTACTTCCACGTGACGACCGCTTACGACATCCTGCGCCACAACGGCGTCGAGCTCGCCAAGCGCGATTACCTCGCCAACCCCTGATAGCCTCCTGAGGTCGGTTGGCGCCGCCGTGCTCCGGGTTCTCTACTTCCGGCGCGAGGCGATGAATCTCGCCCGCTCGCCCACCGCGCCGAGCAGCGACACGGCAAAATCGGGGCTGGCCTTGATCAGGTCGAGGAAGGTGTTTCGGCCGATGGCGAGCAGCGAACAGCCGGTTTCCGCCACCACGGTGGCGAGGCGCGGCGTGCGATCGACCAGCGCCATCTCGCCGAACACTCCGCCCGGGCCGATTTTTTCCACGAGCTTGCCCTGGATGGAAACCGCGAGGCGGCCCTCCAGCACGACGTACATCAGCACCCCGGCCTGGCCTTCCTTCACGATCACCTTGCCGCGCTCGTAGGGCACCCTCGTCTGCGCGAGCGCCCGCGCGAGAATGGCGAGCGCGGATTTGTCGAACACCGCCGATTCCTTCAGCTTGCCCTGCGAAGCGGCGCCGCCCGCGTCCAGCCGGCCGATCGCCTCCCGAAGACGGCGGATCATAAGGCTCATCAGCATGAGCGCGAACTCGGGTTTTTTCCGCAGGGCGCCCTGGAACTGCCCGTCGTCGAGCCCGATGACGCGGCACGGCAGGCTCGCGACGGCGCTCGCGCTGCGGGGCGTCTGGCTGATCGAGGCGAGCTCGCCGAAGATCTCGCCCTTCCGGACGGTGCCGATCACCTTGCCGCCTGCGCTCAGGCTGACTTCGCCCTCCAGTAGCAGGTACATCTTGTCGCGCTGGAGCAGGAGCCGGTTTCCCTTCTCGTTCTCGGCGAAAATGGTCGCGCCTCGGGCGACAGGTTCCGGCTTGCCGGCCGAGCTGAAGAACTCCGTCGCCATGGCCGGGTCGTAGATCGAGGCCTTCGCCGGGGGATTCGCTTTCGCGGATTTGCTGAAATCCAGTTCGTCCATTCCGGTTTCCTCCCGGCCCACCATTGTGCGCGACTGCGGCGCCGGACTCAATCCACCCGCGCGCCGGACGCGCTGATCACCTTCGCCCACTTGTCGATCTCGGTCCGGATATGGGCGGCGAACTCGGCGCGGCTCGAGCCGATCGGCACGAGGCCGTCCGAGGCCATGCGGGCCTTCATGTCGGCGCTTCGCATGGTCTTCGCCACTTGGGCGTTGAGCAGGTCGAGCACTTCCGGCGGCGTGCCGGCGGGCGCGAGCAGGCCGTACCATTGGCTCGATTCGTAGCCGGCAAGGCCCGCTTCGGAGACCGTCGGCAGAACGGGCATCGCGGGCAGGCGCTCGCGGCTCGTGACCGCGATCGCGCGCAGGCGCCCCGCCGCCACGTGCCCTCCCGCGTTGATCGCGGGGAGAAACATGACGGGTGCTTCGCCCGCGAGCAGGCCGATCATCGCCGGGCCCGAGCCCCGGTAGGGAATGTGCACCATTTGCACGCCCGCCATCACGTTGAACAGCTCTCCCGCGAGGTGCGGCGTGCTGCCCGAGCCCGAGCCGGCGAAACCGATTTTCCCGGGCTGCGATTTTGCCAGCGCGATCAGCTCCCGCACCGACTTCACGGGAAGCGAGGGATGCACGACGAGCACGTTGGGCCCGAGCGCCATCAGGCTCACCGGCTCGAAGTCCTTCACCGGGTCGTAAGGGACGCTCTTGTAGAGGCTCGGATTGGTGACGAAGCCTGCGCCTGTAAACAACAGGGTCGCGCCGTCGCTCGCCGATTTCGCGGCCGCCTCGGTGCCGATGTTGCCGTTCGCGCCGCCGCGGTTCTCGATCACGAACGGCTTGCCGGAACCCTCGGCGAGCTTCTGTCCGAGGATGCGGGCCGCCGCGTCCACGCCGCCCCCCGCCGGGAAAGGCACGATCACGCGCACCGGGCCTTTCGGATAGCTCTGGCCGAAGGCGCAGAGCGCGGTGAAAAGGAGCGCGAGCGCCGCAAGCGCTCGTCCAGGGTTCATTTTTGGGCCTCCTGAATCGCCCGCCAGATGTTCTGCGGCGTTGCGGGCATGGTGATGTCGCGAACGCCGAACTCGCGGAGCGCGTCGACGATCGCGTTGATGACGGCCGCGGGAGCGGGAGTCGTCGCGCCTTCGCCCGCGGCCTTGATGCCGAACGGGTTGGTCGGCGAGAGGACCTCGACGATCTCGGCTGTGAAAGAGGGCACGGAGTCCGCTCGCGGCAATGCGTAATCCATGAGCGAACCGGTAAGCGGCTGTCCGGTGGCTCGGTCGACATGGTAGAGCTCCGAAACCGCCTGCCCGATCCCCTGCGCGGCCCCGCCGTGAGTCTGGCCGTGGACGATCAGCGGGTTGATGCAGCGCCCGACGTCGTCGACCGCGGCGAACCGGGTGATCTCGACCGATCCCGTTTCGGGATCGACCTCGCATTCGCAGATCGCGCAGCCGTTCGGGAACACCGGGTCGTGCATCTCGTTGTCGGCGACGACGGCGAGTCCGCTCGACAGCTCCTTCGGCAGCAGGGCTTCCGCAGAGTCCCGCGCCAGTTCCGGGAAGCTGAACGTCTTGAGCGCGTGCGGCGCCGCGAAGCGCCCGTTGGCGAATCGGATCTCCGCCGCGCTCGACTCCTGCATGTAGGCCACGATCTTCTTCCCCTTTTCGATCAGTTCCTTTGCGGCGATGGAGAACACCGTCGCGGCGTGGCGCATGGAGCGGCCCGAATGCGACCCGCCGCCCACGCTCACGACATCGGTGTCGCCGAAGAGGATGTCGATCGCATCCACGGGCACGTAAAGGAGCGAGGACACCACCTGGGCGAAGCTCGTTTCGTGGCCCTGGCCGGAGGGCTGGGTGCCGATGACGACCTTGACTCGTCCCGCAGGCGTGACGGTGATCTCGGCGCGCTCTTTGGGCGAGCCGATCGAGGACTCGACGTAGTTCGAGAGACCGCGCCCGAGGAGCCTGCCGCGCGCGGCCGCCGCTTCGCGCCGCGCCTCGAAGCCGCTCCAATCGGCGATTCTCATCGCGAGATCCATGTTGGCTTCGTAGGTGCCGCTGTCGTAGTTCATCCCCACCGCGTTTCTATAAGGCATCGCTTCGGGGCGGACGAGGTTCTTCCGGCGCAGCTCGATCCGATCCAGGCCCAGCTCTTTTGCGGCCGTGTCGACCAGGCGCTCGAGCGCGAAGTTGACCTCGGGGCGCCCCGAGCTGCGGTAGGGATTGGTAGGCGCAGTCGTCGTGAAGACGGCGCGGCTCCTTAAAGTCGCCGCGGGAATGTCGTAGCAGCCGGTGATAAGCCCCGAGCCCTTCGAAAGAGGCGAGAGCGACAGGCAGCGCGCGCCGACGTTGGAGAGGTTCGATGCGCGCATCGCGAGAAATCTGCCGTCGGAGCGCAGCGCGAGCTCGACCTCGGTGACGAGGTCCCGCCCCTGGTAATCGGAGAGGAAAGCCTCGGATCGCGAAGCGGTGAATTTCACCGGGCGGCCGAGCTTGCGCGAAGCCCAGAGCACCAGGCCGTATTCCACGTAGACGCGGTTCTTCGATCCGAAATTGCCGCCGACGTCGCAGGTGATCACGCGCAATTTTCCGGGATCGATCCCGAGCACCGCTGCGAGGTCTTTTTTGTAGCGCACGGCGCCGCCGCTTCCGGCATAGAGCGTGTAGCGGCCCGCGTCGTAGGACCCGAGCGCCGCGCGGGGCTCGAGCGCGACGGCCGTGCACCGCCCGATGTTGAATTTCATCCCGACCACGCGATCGGCCGCGGCGAAAGCGCGATCGGTCGCCTCGCGATCGCCGAACACCGTGTCCACCAGCACGTTGTCCGGCGCCTCGTCCCACACCGACGGCGCGCCTTTGCCCCCTTTCAGCGCGTCCTCGGAGTGCGTCACCCAGGGGAGCTCTTGGTACTCGATCTCGACGACTTCGGCGGCGTCGAGCGCCACGTCCCTTGTTTCGGCGACCACCATCGCGACGGCTTCGCCCACGTGGAGCGCCTTCTCCACCGGAAGCAGCCTGTGAGGGCCCTCGAAGATCCCGCCGCCGCCGGGGCCGGTGAGCTTCATGTCGTCCCGCGTCGAGGGCAGGGGATTGTGCGGAATGGGGCGAAGGCCGTCGCCGACGCAATCGGCGCCGCTGTATACGCCGAGGACGCCGGCCATCGCGCGCGCAGGGCCCGAGTCGATGCGCAGGATCTTCGCGTGCGGGTAGGGCGAGCGCACCATCGCGGCGTACGCCTGGGCTTTCAGGTTGAAATCGTCGGTGAACCTCCCGGCTCCCGTCAGGAGGCGCAGGTCCTCCTTGCGCCGCATCGGCTGGCCGATGGCGCCGGATGCGACGTCCCCGGACCTGCCCGGGTCGTTCACCGCGCTTCTCCTCTTCGGCTATGCACCCAGATGCTCCCGGAAAAAATCGACGGACAGGACGAGCGCGCGATCCGCCTCGGGCTTGCTGTATGTCCTGCCGCCGTGGCGCGCGAAAGTCTGAGTCCGTCGCGGCCGTTGGCCTGAATCGGCTAACATCGCAAACTATGACGCAATTCCGCGCCGCTGTCAGCGTGTGCCTCGGCGTGGCGCCCGCCGCCGCTCGAACTTCGACGACCTCCCGCCATGCGTGAACAAGCGCTCGTGCTCTTTTCGGGCGGGCAGGATTCGACCACCTGTCTCGCCTGGGCGCTCGCGAATTTCGCGGGCGTCGAGACGGTGGGCTTCGACTACGGCCAGCGCCACGCGGTCGAGCTCGAGTGCCGCCCGGTGATCCTCGCCGAGCTGCGCAAGCGTTTTCCCGCGTGGGGGAAAAAACTCGGCGAAGACCACGTGCTCGATCTCGGCGTCATCGCTTCGCTCGGCGCGACCGCCATGACGCATGACATCGAGATCAAGATGGGCGACGCCGGGCTCCCCAACACCTTCGTCCCCGGCAGGAATCTGCTTTTTTTCACCGCGGCCGCCGCGCTTGCTTACCGAAGAGGAATTCGAACGCTCGTGGGCGGCATGTGCGAGACGGATTTCTCCGGCTATCCGGACTGCCGCGACGACACCATCAAGGCGCTGCAGGTGGCGCTCGGCCTGGGCATGGACCGGCGCTTCGTGCTGGAGACGCCGCTCATGTGGATCGACAAGGCCGCGACCTTCGCATTGGCCGAGGAACTCGGCGGCGAGCCGCTCCTCGATATCATCATCGAGCATACCCACACCTGCTACCTCGGCAAGCGCGAGCGCCACGACTGGGGGCCGGGCTGCGGCGAGTGTCCGGCGTGCAAGCTGAGAAAAGACGGCCACGCGCGCTACCGCGCCGCGCGCGCAGCGCGGCGCAGCGCCTAGAGATCGCGCATGTATCAGGTCAAGGAAATCTTCTACACGCTGCAGGGCGAAGGCATGAACGCCGGGCGTCCCGCGGTGTTCTGCCGCTTCGCCGGCTGCAATCTGTGGTCCGGCCACGAAAAGGACCGTGCGGGCGCCGTGTGCAAATTCTGCGACACGGATTTCGTCGGCACTGACGGCACGCTCGGCGGCAAGTACGCGTCGGCGGAAGCGCTTGCCGATGCGATCGAGCGCGAGTGGCCAGCGGGCGAGAGCGCGCGCCGCTTCGCCGTGCTCACCGGCGGCGAGCCCGCGCTGCAGGCCGATGCGGCTTTCATCGGCGCGCTGCATGCGCGCCGCTTTCTGGTGGCGATCGAAACGAACGGCACGCTCGAGCTGCCCGCCGGGATCGACTGGGTGTGCGTAAGCCCTAAGGCCGAGGCGGCGCTCAAAGTGCAAAAGGGGAACGAGCTCAAGCTCGTCTATCCTCAGGCGGGCGTATCGCCTTCAGCCTACGAGGCGCTCGCCTTTGAGTATTTTCTGCTGCAGCCGATGGACGGGCCGGACGCGCAGGCGAACACCGAGCGCGCGGTCGCGTACTGCATGCGGCACCCGAAGTGGCGCCTGAGCCTGCAGACGCATAAGTTTCTCGGAATACGCTAGGAGATCGAGTGGAGATTTACCAGGAATTCACGTTCGACGCGGCGCACCGCTTTCCCGGCGTTCCGGAAAGTCATCCTTATCACGGACTGCACGGGCATTCCTTCGTCGCGCGCATCGTGCTTTCCGGGCGGGTCGATCCGAAAACGGGATTCATCGCCGACCTGGGCGAGGTGGAGAAGCGTTGCCAGGCGTTGCGGGAGCGGCTCGACCACAAGTACCTGAACGAAATCGATGGTCTCGAGGTCCCGAGCCTGGAAAACATCGCGGTGTGGATCTGGGAGAGCCTGAAGCCCGAGCTTCCGGCGCTCGCGCGCGTGGAAGTGCGGCGCGAATCCTGCCGGCCCGGCTGCGTGTACGCCGGGAGCTGAGCCGGAATTCGAAAGAATTTAAAACGGAGCTCCGTGCCCGGCCGGGACAGGGGTTGACGAGCCGGGCGAGGCGGGGCCATCATCTCGTCCGCCTCAAGTCCGGGTAACCCAACTCTGGAGAAAAAACATGACGGTATGGCGTTTCACGAGTCGATGGTTGTCGGCGCTGGTTTTTTCCGCGATCGCGGTCTGCGCCTTCGCGCAGGCGCCGGACGCGGAATTCAAGCCCGAGGTCGGCCAGTCGGGCAAGGACGTCGTCTGGGTGCCCTCGCCGCAGGAACTGGTCGACAAGATGCTCGACATGGCGAAAGTGACCTCCAGGGATTACGTGATCGATCTCGGCTCGGGCGACGGCCGCACCGTGATCACGGCGGCGAAGCGCGGCGCGCGCGCGCTGGGCGTCGAGTACAACCCGGACATGGTCGCGCTGTCCAGGCGCAACGCCGCCAAGGCGGGGGTGAGCGACAAGGCGGGCTTCGTCGAAGCCGACATTTTCAAGAGCGATCTCTCCCACGCCACCGTCATCACCCTGTTCCTGCTGACGGAATTGAACCTGAAGCTCCGTCCGACGATCCTTTCCCTGAAGCCCGGAACCCGCGTCGCCTCGAACACCTTCAGGATGGGGGACTGGGAGCCGGACGAGACCGCCGAGCTCGGCTGCGACTCCTACTGCACGGCCTATCTGTGGATCGTGCCCGCGCGCGTCGAGGGCCGGTGGCGAACCCCGCAGGGCGAGCTCACGCTCAAGCAGGACTTCCAGAAGATCTCCGGAGCGCTCAAGTCCGGAAACGTCGCCGCGCCGATCGCGAGGGCCAGCTTGCGCGGCGATCAGATTTCGTTCCTGGCCGCGGGTGCCGAATATCGCGGCCGCGTGAACGGAAACACCATCGAGGGAACGGTCAAGACCGCCGGGAAATCGGAGGGCTGGAAAGCCACGCGCTAGCGGGCAGCGCGCGCCCCGGGGTGGCGGAGAAAACTAATCGATCTTCGCGCCGACGGCCTTCACGACCTCGCCGTACTTGAGGTACTCCGCACGGATGAGCGCGGCGAATTCCTCGGGCGTGGAAATGAAGGGCTCCAGCCCGCCGACCTTGCCGATCTTTTCGCGAACGTCCGCGCTGGAGAGCAGCCGGTTGGTCTCGCCGTGCAGCTTGGAGAGCACCGGCGCGGGCACTCCGGCGGGAGTGAAAATTCCGATCCACGCAGTGACTTCGAAGCCCGGAAAGATCTCCCCCAGGGTCGGGAGGTCCGGGAAGCTCGCCGAGCGCTTCTTGCCCGCGACGGCGAGCCCGCGCAGCCTTCCCGCCTTGATGTGTCCCGTGACGGAATTCCCGCCGAACATGACCGGAACCTCGCCCGCGAGAAGGGCCACGGTGGCGGGTCCGCCGCCCTTGTACGGCACGTGAACGAGCTGGATGCCGGCGCGCGCCTTCAGCATTTCCATGGTGAGGTGGTGCTGGCTGCCGTTGCCGATAGACGCGTATGCAAGCGGCGGGTTGGCGTGCCGCGCGTATTCCAGGAATTCCTGCAGGCTCTTCGCCGGAACCGCCGGGCCGACAGCGAGCACCATCTGGGTGGTAACGAGCGTGGCGACGGGCACGAGGTCCTTCAAGGTATCGAACGGCAGGTTCGCGTAAAGATGCGGGCTGATGACGATCTGGCTGTCCTGGCCGAGGAGCAGCGTGTACCCGTCGGGTGCCGCCTTTGCGGCTAGCTCGCTCGAGAGGTTGCCGTTCGAGCCCGGGCGGTTTTCCACGACCACCGGCTGACCGAGCGCCTCGCCGAGCTTGGGGGCGAGCACCCGCGCGATCGTGTCGGTCGCGCCGCCGGGAGGATTGGGCACGAGCAGACGGACCGGCCGCGTGGGGTATTGCGCCGAAGCCGCTGCGGCGAGCAGCGCGAAAAGAAACACCGCCGCGATACGCGGTAGTGCCAGATCCGGAACACGTTTCGGTTTCATGGTCTGCTCCTTTTCAGGACCAAATCCAGGTGCGCACGGACGGCGAAAATGACAAGACTGTAATGAG
>WNGF01004466.1_pt1 | contig 18342 bp, 18 predicted proteins | sample 5400641 | NCBI WGS metagenome assembly WNGF01 (sample SAMN13153371, study PRJNA577476) | soil metagenome | isolation source: 80 cm soil or saprolite under grassland replicate 2 | place: USA:California | collected 2016-06-15
GTTAACGGAGGCTTGGCTCCTTGTGAAGTCACACCCAGAAGACGACACAGGAACTATTTCGCGTTTGTAGCCAGGAAAGTGCGATTATTCGCGGTGAAAACAGTTTTACGCGAGATAGTCCGGCAGGAGACATAGTGCCTGCTATGTCTTCAACGACATAGTCGCCACACGTGCGCACTTCATCTCCTGCAGTCAGGTGTAGATATCACAGTAATTGCTTTATGGTTAGGGCATGAAAGCACCCAGACCACGCACGGTTACGTCGAGGCAGATATGATCCTTAAGGAACAGGCCCTTCAGAAGGTGCCGCCCGCCGGGCAGGCGGTGGGTAGATTCAAAGCTGATGACACCCTCTTAAAGTTCCTTTCCTCACTCTAAAATAATCCGGAGTAGCTCAATATGAAAGCTGCGCTCTGTATACGTTCTCCAACGCTACTCCGGATTATTTTTGACTCCGGATTAGGGATGGGAAATTGCGCGCAGAATACGGAGCACATCAACTGACGGAATACCAATGCCAGTGGGGAAAGAATGATTCACGCCCGAGGGAAGTAAGCCACCCAATCTCCCATGAACATCCTTTTCAAACCAAACAACAGGATTTGTTTGACCCTCTCTGGCTCCGCGATCCGATTGCGCCGGGTGAACTTCCGCCAGGGAAAACCAGGCGGGCCGCATCGAAGGAGTCACAAATGCGTCTCTACTTCGGGCCAGAGTTAGTGAAACGAGCCAGCTAAAATTAAAAGCAAGGGGAAGGATTGACTCCCCTACATATTGTGATTACCCGCTCACGGCAAATCCGCCATATAGCCACACGATGTCTGCGTCCAGCGCGGCCCTGGAACTACTCTGTCGCTACCGTTGGCCGGGGAATGTGCGCCAGTTGATATCAACGGTTGAGCGCCTGGCGGCCAAAGCCGGCGGCGGCAGGATAATTACGGCAGCCCATGTTTGCCGTGAGATGGACGCTGAGTAAAAGTCCGTGTTCGCGCCGGGTAACGCTGAATGCTTCCCCAGGCTGTGCGAGGGTGAAACACTCATGGATTACATATGCCGGGGAGTGCTGGCGGTTTACGATATGGAACGGGCCCATCTGGGAAGTAATTCAGCGGCGGCTCACCGGCTGGGGATGCGCCGGAACACGCTCTACGATTGGTTGGAATGGGCGCGGCAGCATGTATCAAAGTGAGCTTCGGTCTTCAATCAGGCAAACTGGAATACGTCGCGGGTTATATTTCAGCGTTGTTTTCAAGCGCCGGCGCACCGACCTGTTTCATGCGCGACGTCGAATGCGTTCACGACAGTGAGGGCCATGTCACCCCCGGCGATCTGGTGATCGCCATCTCGAACAGCGGCGAGGGGAGACACATCCAAAAGAATATCGTGAACCTGGCGTGGCCCAAAGCACCCAAGGCGGATCAAACCGAGTCAGCCAAGTCCCTGAGAGACGACCATCTCGAGAGGTTGCGCGCGGTCATCCGGGCGCTGGCCGACTGGGGGGAGATGGCTGCGCCGCGGGACTACGCGCTCTTCTTGTTCGCTGTCTCCGGAATGGGGCGCGGACTCTCTCAACCTGGAGGGGCAAGACCTGGAGTTCCGTGAGGGCGGAATCGTCGTGAACGCCCGCGTCAAGGTAGGCAACTACATCGAACGATTGGTTTCGAGTCCGGCGGCGTACGCGGCGCTAAACAAAAACCTGAGGGCCAGTGGTCGAATGGGGGCGCTGGAAAAGGGCGTCCCTCTATGAATTTTCGGTACTGACAGGGACCACTATACCCTCTCCCTCGCCGCCGGGTCGTCGTCGCTGGCCTTTCCATCCGTCATGCCGCACCCGTCAGGTGCAGCGTCTGGTTCGGCGCTGCCCAAGTTCAGCGACAGAATACGCCGCGCTCTCCCGCCGATCTCCGTTTTTTCCTTGTCATGGCGTGACGCGAATCCAGGCTCCTTGAGAGGGCGCTCGGTCGTGGTCGACGAGAAACAAGAGGTAATAGCCGGGCGGGGCGATGGGTCCGTCCGGCGGCGCGGTAGCCTCGACCGTGTTCGCCGTCCGGCCGGTGATTGTACAACCGACGTAGCGCTGGTTCTGATTGAAGCCGTGGGTGACCGCGCCAGGACTCATGAGCACGACTTCCGCGATCGCGGCCGGCGAGGGCGTTTGTACTGACAACGTAGCCCCATGGGCGACTGTCGCCGGCGAGCCGGTGATCGTTGGGCGAGGTTTGAAAAAGTACGAGGGCCTGTACCGCTCGTTCGGGGTCGAGCCCCCGTTCGGATCTCCGCCCATGATGACGCTCCCGTCCGGAAGCAGAATCGCCGACGAGTGATAGCCGCGCGGGTATTTCATGTTGGGCCCGAGCTGGAATCCGGACATCGGGTCCTCGGGGTCGAAGATTTCGACCGGTCCGCCGTCCGGCGGCATCTCGACGCCGCCGAGGATCAGAACGCGCCCGTCTGGGAGTAGCACGGAGTTTACGTGACGACGAGCCACATTCATGTCAGGCAGCGCCTGCCATGCAGGCGCAGCGACGGAGAGATCGATCCATTCGGCGCTCTGCAGAGGGTCCGTTTCCGCCGCCGTCCAGATGGCTCCATCGCTGGTTCCGCCAGCTATGAGTACGCGGGGCTCATAGTTTGGCGGTCGAAGCGGCAAGAGCACCGCCGTTCCGTCCATGTTCACGCCCCGCTGCTGTGGCGTTAGTTGGTCATATTGCCGCCCTGGGAGGTCGACGATTGGCGCCGCCGTGGGGTCGAATCGTCGCGCGGGCTTCTGCGGCCCGGCAATGAAGAGGTCGCCGCCCGGCAGCAGGAACGTCCATGGATAATAGAAGTAATTGAATGGAACTGCCTTCGCTGCACTCCACGCTCCGGCGCCGCCGGGGGAGAAGATCTCCAACGAGGGGACGGGGCCGCCGCCGTGCGCGTTGTCGCCCCCGAACAACGTCATCGCTTTGCCGTCGGCGAGCCGAATCGTCGTGGGATAGAAACGGCCGACGTGCAGGTCGGACGCGTGCGCAAAGGTATTCGTGGTCGGGTCGAATAGGAAGGCGCGGCGTTCGGTATCGGCGCTGACGCCGCCACCTATCATGAAGCCGCCGTGGGCGAGGATCGTGCCCACCGCATCGTCGAGGTGCGCGTGCGCGCCGGACCAGATGTTCTCATCAGGCGCGATCGCGATCGGCTGGTTGGCGGGCTGGGTGTAGAGCCCCGTCGCCTGATCCCAGAGCCGGGCCTGGTCGATGCGCTGGCCGTAGCCCCAGAAAAGGATGCGTGAGGAGTTCGCCAGCAATACGGCGTGCATGAACGTGACCTCCGGCAGTCCGGGTACCTCTTCCCAGCGACCGCCCACTGCGTTGGCGCAGCGGTCCAACTGCACGGCCGGGCAGGAATTGTCGCCCGGGTCGAGTGCAAGTCCAATCTGGGCTCCAAGCTCCTGCGCCTCCTTTGGCGTCAGGTGAACAGTCTGGCGGGACCGTAGGAGGGCGACGAGCCCCTGCATCATGTGCATCTCGACGTGGCAATGGACGAGGAAGTCGCCACGCAGGTGGTACTCCTTCGCGCCCTCGTGCGGGTGATGGCAGTGTTCAAGCTCGTGCGGTAGCAGCAACACCGGCGGCGCTTCGGTTTCGACGATGAATGACTCGGCAGGTCCGATGCTGCGCACGTCAATCGTCTCATTTGCGAACCTCCAGCGTTGCGCGTGTGGATGGAAATTGTGTCAGTTCATTCCGAGGTCGAGGTTGAAAACGTACCAGCGGATTCGCTGCCCGGCATGCGCTAGGATCGTCGGGGTGTTTCCGACGAAGGATCGACCGTTAAGGCAGAAGGAAGGTAGGTTATCGCCCCCACTCTCGACGACGCTGTGCTGGCTGGGACCGTCGTTTATCCAGGTTACCTGCCCGTCGATCCCGACGGTCACGTTCGCCGGGTTGAACGCGAAGTCAACGATGTGGACAGTTTGTGTGCTGGGTCCGCCGGGTTGAACGGTAACCGATCCGGCCATCGACGCCCCGTGGATGCCGCAGATGTATTTGTAGGTGGCGGCGAGCGTGAACTTCGGCGAGGTGTAGTTCCCGCCGGGGTTCAGTGGCGCGCTCTGGAACACAGGCGCGCCGCGAAAGCCGCTCATCTGATGGAAGAACAGTGGCACATGCAACAGATGCTCGCGTCGTGGAAGCGGCTGGGGCGCGTGCGCCAGTTCTTCCAGAGCCACCAAGTAGGGGAAGAGCTCCGCAGGCGTCTCGCTACGCTCGACTGCCTGACCCGGCATCGGCCTGCCACCACCCATGTGACCCGACATAGACATCCGTCCATGCATGGCCTTCGCTACCGTGCTCATCTCCCCTGAACCACACGCTCGGGGCGTGCGTTGCGGCTTATGCGGCCTGCCTTCCAGTTGCTTGAGGATCTCTTGGACGCGCTTTTCGAACTCGGGTGGATACGGAAATCGGGACAGTTGTTCGTGCTCCTTCTCCCGCAGCACGACGAGCCCACCGAACAATCCCCGATTCACGTCCGCCCCGATATTGCGGTAGTGGTCGTGGAACGGCCAGGCTCCGATCGTCTCTTCCGTTACCTCGAATGTGTATGTCCACGTCTGGCCCGGGCAGATCTCATCCGAGCGGCGCCCGTCATCACTCTGCGTGCCGAAGGGCCACGAACCATCCGAATCAATCCCGTACCGAAGTCCATGCAGGTGGAAGCTATGCGGCTGGACATCACCGTTTTTGACATGAATGCGCAGCCGATCGCCGGGGCGCGCGTAGATGACCGTGCCGGGCACGCGGCGCGTGAAGGGGGGTTCGTTTACATCCGCGGCGATGAGCTTGTCCGGTTTCGGTACCAGATACTGAGGGTCGAGGTACTCCCGGTAGATCAATGCCGTCAGCCGCCGTGCGGCCACCTCATCGTCAGGGATCTTGCCGTCCTCGTGTCCCATGTTCCGCATGCAATCCCGCGCGTACACAATAGGGGGCGACACGTGCATGTCGGGAGCGACGGGGCTGTAGTCTGGGATCCGTTCGATTTTGAGATATACGTTACGAGTTGCCACAGTTCATTTCTCCTATTGCTGTTGTTCACTATAAACCGCATCCGTTGACAAGCTAGCGAACCATTAACACACGTTGCAGCGCCAGAAAACAGGCGCTTCGTGACGCCTAACGTCGGGTTCACCGGGCCGCCGCTGGCTCAGTTTCGGCCTGATGTAGCCATAAGTTGAGAAGCGGCATGTGTTGGGACAGAGATTCCGGGGCAAAGGCGCTTCGATTGCGAGCTATCCGACTATCCGATCAATGGGACAGCTTCTAGGGCGAGGTTATGCGTTATGCCGCTTGAGAGTACATCAGGCCGAAACTGCACCGTGGATGACCGGATCGATCAGATCGTGGCGCCCTATTATTCTGCCGGAACACCGATTATGACGGAATGGGGCCAGAATTTTGGGACTACTGAGACTACCGGTCTCTGGAATCGTGTTATTCGGCGATGACAGCGAAAAATACTTGGCCGTCATAGTCGTCATCCCAATTGCCGGACCAATCTCGCAATCCATAGGTTGCTGTGACTCGAACTGTCGAGCCCGAGACCGATGAGTTGAGCCGAACGTCAAGGCTTCCCAGATTATGATCATCGCCATGAGAAAACTCGGCGGTAAAACCCGTCAGTATCGCAGTCGCACGAGCCACGTTGGATGGAAACGTCACGTCAGTGAAATTTGAGCGAGGGCCCGTTCCTCGCTGGGGCCCAAAAGAGATAGATCCTGTTCTAATTTGCATGGCGAATTCTCCTGGTTATGGATTGCAAGGTTTCGGATGATGCGGATTCGGGCGCTGATCGCGATTCGATTCGGTTTCGGCGGACGCGTGGAGTAGCCATCGGCCGTCTTCGGTTCGCTCAATGGTCCAACGGCGAGTTTGTACTCCATAACCGTGATCGTAGGCGACAGCTCGCACGGTGTGTTGTCCTTCTGAGAGCTGAGCAAGAGGGAGGTGTCGTCCACTGCCGAGTGAACCTCCATTATCGTCGAACCAACGTACATCTGCATCCGATATCATTCGCCCAGAACTGGTAACAAGGACTATGCGAATTGTCGGTGTTTCTAACCGAATCGTTCCCTCTGCTGTTCCGGGCATGCCTACTGGAACAATATCTACCTTGGGCGGCTCTGCGGGCGCGATACTAACTTCGGTCTGGGCAATGCCTGTCGCGATACCGGAGCTGGCGAGCACCCGGACTCCGAGTTTCTCAGCGCCGTGCCACAACCGATAAGGAAGTACGGCGTGGGTCTGCTGCGTCCTCGCAGATAATCCCCGCCACGAACCATCGTGGTCGCGATATTGCACGAGAAACCAAAGATCATTTTGCTTCTGATCACCCCCTGTCCATTGAAGGGCGACCTCCCGTTTCTGCGAATCCAGCGTGTAGTTGAGCACCAACTTTGGTGGATCCGGAATGTCCTCTTCGTATATCACCTTGGCGCCCTCGGTAACGACTAGCCTGCGCGCCCCGGCCGGGAAAGGAACTTCTTTACGCAGCCGCTTTGGCCAGCAATCCGGTCGGCAGTGATGGCAATCGCACAGGAGAGGCTGACAGCTCAGCACTTTATCTCCTTCGCCATACAGTTCAACTTGAAATCCGGTATCCTTGCCGCATCCTTCCTCGCGCTGCGGGCTCGCGAAATGGAAGGATACGCGTCGATCCACTTTTCGATTCCTGTGGATAGTAAGTCCCAAGAACAACGTCATCATCGGAGTACGCTGAAACTCAGAATCGCGCTTTCGCAGACGCGGAGGGCGACTGATTGCGCGCAGCATGGAAAAAGCGGAGCCTGAGGTGATGCCGCTGGATGAAGGAAAGCTTCCCATCATCCCTTCATACGTATATGGGCTGACCCAATTGGGACCCGAATACCCCATGAAGTCGAAGGTGTTCGCGGGATCGAATACCACATTATTCTCCGGGTCGTAGCCGAACTCCCCGATGCTGTCGGAAGGAAACCCATCATAGTGCGGGTATTCTCCATCCTGATCAGAGGGATCGCCGCAACGTGTGGCGCTGTCGCACGGGGCGTGATCGCGGCCAAACGCATGCCCAATTTCCTGGGCCGCCGTGGAACCGCCGCCAATGAATCCCGCGCCGACCCCGCCTCCCCCGCATCCGCCAACGCTGCCTGAGTCAATGCCGGCTGGCAACAATCCATAGTAAACATCCGTGGAGTCACCTCGCATGTCGCGAAGGGTGTCGAGCAGAGAGTTGAATCCGTCCCCGCAACCGTCCTTGATGTCTGCCTTCATGTCCTCATTGAAGTCAATAGTTGTGAAGCCCGTCATGAAGGCCTCGGGAATCGGATACACCTTTTCCACGAAATCCACCGTATTAATGAAATCGCTCTGGGTCGGAGCCGCTAGATCCAAACTTTGGCCGGTGTAGTGTACACTCACACCAAACAAGCGTAGTGGCTCGCGTTCCTCGAAATACAATGTTCGCTCAGACAGTCGTGATTGCTTTGTTGGTGACGCCACATCGAAAACCCGGCAACTAATGGTCAATTGCCCCTGGCATAAATCTTCTGGAATTAAGAAATTCAGGGTATGCGTCACATCTCTGCGTTGTATCTGATCGTCCCTTCTGGGCTGGATGGCCGAAAACGGCATCAAGGTGCTCTGCAGCGAGCCAATCGAGCTGCGCACTTCTAGCTGACCAGTTAGTTGATTAATTGGCGGAAGACCCGCAGTAGCGTCATAATCTACATAAATGCGAACGCCAGTCGGTTTGCGAGCTATCAGTCGAATGGTATTGTCAGGTCGGACGTTAGCCCCGTCGAGGTGCTGGCTGCTCCGAAAGTGCTGAATGACTTGGCTGATTTCCATTCCGGTGATGAGCAGGTCAGTTCGCGGCGGAGGCGCTGTCGCGGAAACTAGGTCTGCGAAGACAACAAAGTTAATCGTCCCCTGATAATCATCATCCCAAAAGCCTGACTAGTCCCGCAAGCCGTAGGTCACATCGACGTGAACGGCGTTGCCATCAACTCTAGTTTCAGTACGGATATCAAGGAGGCCGAGGTTGTGATCATCACCTCCAAACGACACGGCATAACCAGAGAGCCCGGCAACGGCCCTTTCAACGTCTCTCGCGAACAGCAAGGTTTCCGTTACCGTACGAGGTCCGCCACCCCGTAAGCGCGGAAAGAAAACGGATCCGCTTCGAATCTCCATATTCGGTTGACCTCCTTATTTCAACTTTATCCTTTTGGGCTTTATCCTTTTGGGCTGTAGCTTAACTGAGCTTTTCCGTTGAGTTTAGTTAAATACCAGAATTGTATTCATGGCCTGAAGTTCGGGGCTGAGTGTCTGCCTTCACTTTTATGCCTTTTGAAGAAATGAGCTAGCAGAAAAAGCAATGCTGCGACGTTCAATATGCTACGCCTTTGCGAAGAATGAGTCAATACTTACAAGTCAGGATCAGAGTGGATTCACCTTTTCCCGCTGCGCCACTGCAGGAACACCTTGACCGGTTTGCGCTGTTCGTCTCGATCATTCTACTCCAGGATATGCCCGCCAAAGGCGACCCACTTTGAAAACCGGTTGAACTGTTCGCTCTTATTCATCGCTCCGAGTGTGACCCGTCGTAAGTCCAAATCCGAAATCCAATTGAGCAGGAATTTGGTACGGACGCCTCGCCCCAGTTCATGAAAGGCTTATTTAAGCCGAACAGTCAGCGGCTTTCTGAGCCGGGACGAGGAAGGTTGCAAAAGTCGCAATGGTTGCATGGCGCGTTCTCAGCTTCTGAAAATGTTACATTTCAAAACGTAAAGTGAACGAACTCCGGCCAACAGGCCGTAACCAATTACTACGGAGGATCCCAAAATGGCAATAAAGCGAGAACAACTGACTGAAGAGCAACTGAAGATTTTAGACGAAGCCGACGCTAAAATTACGCTGCTAAAGGGCGCTCGCGAGGCACTCGATGGCATCCTCTGGACCTTAAGAAGCGGGGCTCGTTGAGAGGACATGCCGGATCGTTTTAATTTACATTTATCACCGTCAGTGTGCTGATAACAACAAACATCGGTGTCTACTAGTAGTCACTTGTGTCTAGTATTGGAGACCGCTGTCCCATACTGCACTGTCACGCGCACGCGGTATATCTCTCCGCTTGGCATCTTAATAGAGCGCCACCGCCACTCTGATGGGCTCTCCGGCGCAGTGAGCGCAGCTTTTGCTCGATCTGTGTAACAATAAAGGCCGGCAGGAGGCTTGATGCAATTAACAGAAATGAAAATTTCGCGTCTAGCCTCCCGCCGGGCATCACTGGTCCTTAGGCTTGATGATGAGCTCAGTCCCTCTGGCTTCATCAAGTCCTGAGGATTGTTCACTTCGTCTTGGGCACGATAGCTATAAATTCGATTGACTTATCACTGAGGTTTTCACCTGCATGCTTTCCCGCCGGAACCCAACCGGTCTCCCCGGCTTTCATATGATGTTCTATGGTCTCCCCGCCGGGCAACGTCGTTCTCAGGTTGGCGTCAGTCAACCAGACTACCATTCTGGGGCTAACGTCGTGCATGGGGGTCTTCTCATGAGGCCCCATGTGTATACGGAGTACGAGAATCGACTCGTTCTCGTACTCGACTTTGACCTGTGCCGGCCCGGTATGAGCGGATTCCTGCGCTTTCTCAGATGACATGTCGCTTCCTTTCGTGTTTGAACTGTGATCCCTTCTATGTTCCTGGCCCAAGGCTAGGAGAGCAAAACAGAGAATGACTAAAACCACCAAAGACACTTGCTTCATTGTGATGTTCCTTTCGATGCGAATTATGATTGGCGGCTGTTCCCAGTTTCTCTCCTATGGCGCCTTGCCGCGCGTGTCTATAGGACGTAACTGGGAAACGCCGCTTGTCGCTCCGACAGGAAGATGCTAAGAGTTGAAGTGAACTTTAAGTCAAGGAGAATCTGCTGATGACCGGAATGACCATTGGCGAGATAGCCCACAAGTCAGGTTTCCGTTCTTCCGCGATCCGCTATTACGAAAAGATCGGCTTGCTCCCCAAAGCAACCCGAGTGAGCGGGCAGCGGAGGTATGACGACCAAGTATTGCAGCGTTTAGCAATCGTGCGCTTTGCCAAGCACGTCGGTTTTAGTGTGGCCGAGATCAAACAACTGCTTGAGGGAGGGCAGCGACGCCCACCATCCGAGCGATGGCGGAAAATGGCCGCGCGCAAAATCACCCAGGTGGATGAGATCATTGCTCAGGCAAAAGCTGTCCGAAAGATGTTGCAGGAAACACTGGATCACAAGTGCCCCAAACTGGTAGAACGCGGCTGTGATCTTGCGCCCCGCTGACCTTTTGGCCTATTACTGCCATTGCCGGAGGGCGCAGTTGACCTATTGGCATCGCTACTCGAATCCGTTCAGCGATACAGCGAATCATGGGGAGGGATTGGCGCCAGACGCGTTCCTGTCTGGCCTGGAGAGAGCAAGCCTTAGTCGCCCCTACTTCAACAACGCCTGCATGTTGAGCGTCCGGTCCGGAGGAACCAATTAAACACCACTCCTTCCACATTTCCGTATCGGCCGTCCGCCGCTAATCAACATTTCATTCCTCTTTGTAGCCGCGCCAGGGACTTTCTTTTGACGCATTATAGCTTGTTACGTAATATGTTGTTATGTCAACTATCAATTCTCAAAAATTCGACCGCGAGTTGAAAAAGGGCGGCGCCGAATTGCTCGTCCTATCCTTGTTGGAGGCCCGCCCACGGCATGGTTACGAAGTCCGCAAGTTGATCGAGGCGCGCTCGGACGGCGTGCTGAAGTTCAACGCCGCCTCGCTTTATCTCCTGCTTTACCGGCTGGAAAAGCGCGGCTGGATCGAAGGCCGTTGGGTGGAGAAAGCCGGGCAACGGAGGCGGCGCTTTTACAAATTGACGAAAGACGGCAAGAAGGCGCTGGCCGCGCAACGCGGCATCTGGGAATCATTTGTGGCCGCGATCAATCGCGTAATGAGACCGGAAAATGCCTGACTGGAAGCAGGAGATCAGACGGCGGCCGGCGGGCGTGAATCTGGAGCCGACACGCGAGGCCACCATCATGGAAGAACTCGCGTAGCGCCTAGAGGACTGCTACGCGGAATGGCTCTTAAGCGGCGCGACGGAAGCGGAAGCTTGTCAACGAACACTCGCCGAATTGAGCTGCAGCGAAAGGAGTGGCAAGGGATTGAGACTGATTCGACCGGTGTCAAAGCGCGATCAGGTCGTAGCCGCCTTCAAAGACGCGATCTTGCGAGGGGAAATTCAACCCGGCGACACCATTGTTGAAAGCAGAGTGGCGCAACAACTGGGCGCAGGCGTCCCGCTCGTGCGCGAGGCTCTGATTGAGTTGGAACATCGTGGGTACGTGCAAAAGGCGCCTTACAAAGGTACGACCGTAACCAGGCTCGAACGCCGCCACGTCGAGCAGATTTTCCGGTTGCGCGTAGAACTCGAAACTCTGGCGATCGAATGGGCGAAAGAAAGCGTGAAACCCGCCGATCTCGATCACCTGCGCAGCCTGACGGCGAGAATGAGACGCGCGGCTGAAACGCTCGATCTCGACGAGTTTTATGACAACGACATGGCGTTTCACCTCAAGCTTTGGGAGATGTCTGGCAACCCCTATCTGGTCGAATGCCTCGATCGACTGGTGGTTCCGCTGTTCGCTTTCTATGTGATGAAAAACCGGCGCGACCGGGAATCCTATCTTGCGAGCGCGGCAAGGCATGAACAACTGATTGAAGCGTTACCTAAACTGAGTAGAGCCAAATTGAGAGACTTGATGCGCGCGTCGTTGGCCGACTGGAAGGTCGAAACGCTGGATCAATGGTTTCCGGATGAGACTGACTAAGCGCTGTTTTTATCAGGCGCCACGTCCATCACCGCGGAGAAATGGAAAAGATGGATAGCCATTGCTGGGTTTGAATTTCTGCGCCGACCTGATTGTGCCAGTCGGCGTTTCCAAAGAGCATCTATGCGACTCAATACAAGGAGAGAAGCTATGCAAAAACTTTGGCAAGACCTGAGCTTGCGTGCGCGCCGATTGATGAAACAGCCCGTCTTTATCCTGACCGCTGTTTTGACGCTGGTGCTGAGTACTGGGTTTACACAGGTCAATACAGCAAACATTCCACTGGACAATCTCAATGAGATGCAGCCCCGCAATGTGAAAACGGAACAGGTGACCTACAAAGGGCGAAAAGCTTTGCGCGTGGCTGACGCCGCGCCGGCAGGCGTCGCAGACGGAATCCAACTCGTCATCTTGAATAAGACTGAATTTCAAGACGGCGTGATTGAAATCGAGCTGACGGGCGAACCAAACGCCAATGCGGGGGGCGGGGCGCGGGGATTTGTCGGTGTGGCCTTCCGCGTCAATCTTGACGCCGCCAAAGACGCCGCAAAGTACGAATGCTTCTACCTGCGCCCGACGAATGGCCGCGCCGACGATCAGGCGCGGCGCAACCATTCGACCCAGTACATCTCTTATCCTGACTTCCCCTGGTCTCGCCTGCGTAAGGAGTTCCCGGAAAAATACGAGAGCTACGTGGACCTCGTTCCCGGCGAGTGGACGAAAGTGAAGATCGAAGCGCGTGGCGACAAGGCGCGCTTGTACGTGAATGACGCGCCGCAGCCTGTCCTGGTGGTCAATGATCTAAAACAAGGGCAAGGGCAAGGGCAGATTGCGTTATGGGTTGGGGCGGGAACCGTCGCGCATTTTGCCAACCTGCGCGTATCCAAGTGAAAGAGCACAAGGCCTCAACACTGCTTTGCCGCATCGTTTCCATGCGGTTGAAGGCGGACGGAAAAAAGCTATGCCTGACTGGAAAGCGGAAATCAGGAGGCGGCTTCAGGGCTTGCGGCTTACGCCGGCGCGCGAAGCCGCCATCGTTGAAGAATTGGCCCAGTATCTCGACGACTACTACGCGGAGTTGTTGGCCGGCGGCGCGACGGAAGCGGAAGCTGCGCGTCTGACGCTGGCAGACTTGAGTGGGAGTGAATTACTGGCGCGGGAACTACGGCGTGCGGAGCGGCAAGTCACGCCAGAACCCATCGCGCCCGGAACGAATCGGAGGACAAATATGGTTGCAGCCCTGTGGCAAGACTTGCGCTATGGCGCGCGCATGTTACTTCGGCAGCCAGGCTTCACCTTGATTGCGGTGTTAACGCTCGGCCTGGGCATTGGCGCCAACACCGCGATTTTTAGTGTGGTGAATGCCGTGCTGCTGCGCGCCTTTCCTTATGGAGACGCCGACCGGTTGGTGATCGTGTGGGAAAAGATGCGGCAGAATGAACAGAACGTGATCAGTCCGGCGAACTTCTTTGATTGGCAGGAGCAGCAGAGCGTCTTTGCCGGGCTGGCCGCGTTCAATGACACCCGCAACAGCCTCAGTGGTGACGGCGCGCCGGAAGAGATTGCGGGACAGGTTGCTACGGACAATCTGTTTTCCGTCTTGGGCGTGAATGCGCTGATTGGCCGCACGTTCACGCCGGAGGACGGTAAGCCAGGACAGAATACCGTCGTCGTTCTCAGCTATGGGTTGTGGCAGCGCAGGTTCGGCGCCGATCCCAACGTGATCGGGCGCAACGTGATTCTCAATGCGATGGACTACACGGTCATTGGCGTGACGCCGCCGGATTTCAAATGGCACGTCCGAAAAAATTCGCAGACCGGCCAGGCGGCGGAGCTTTGGACGCCGTGGGCAATCAGCCCCGGGTTCAAGCAGCTTCGCGGGCGCTTTATTGGCGCCGTTGCGCGCCTCAAACCCGGCGTTAAGCTCTCGCAGGCGCGGGCCGAAATGGACGTGATTGCGGCTCGCCTGGCCGAGCAACATAAACAATTCAATCGCGGCTATGGCGTCAACCTGGTTCCGTTGCGCGAGCAGTTCGCGGGCGAGATTCGGCGGGCCTTGCTGGTGCTGATGGGCGCGGTCGGCTTTGTGTTGCTGATCGCATGCGCGAATGTGGCGAATCTCTTGCTGGCGCGCGCGGCGGCGCGGCGGAAAGAGATTGCCGTGCGCGCCGCGACGGGCGCAACCCGGGCGCGCATCGTGCGGCAGTTGCTGACGGAAAGTGTATTGCTGGCGACAATGGGCGCCGGCGCCGGGTTGCTGCTCGCGTGGTTGGGCGCATCGGCGCTAGTCAAACTCAGCCCGCCGGAACTCGGCGATTTTCAGCGGGTCGAAATCAGCGTTTCTGTTCTCGGCTTTACCTTCGTCGTGGCTTTGCTCACGGGCGTCATCTTCGGCCTGGCTCCGGCGTTCGAATCGTCGAACATCAAACTCAGTGACACGCTGAAAGAAGCGGGGCGGAGTCTTGCGGGCGCCTCGCGCAGCCGGCGGTTGCGCGGCGCGTTGGTCGTCGCCGAAGTCGCTCTCGCGCTGGTGTTGCTGGTCGGAGCAGGTTTACTGATTCGCAGCTTCCTGCGGTTGCAAGGCCAAGAGACGGGCTTCAACGCGCGTAACATGTTGACAATGCGCGTTGCGTTGCCGGGCGCCCGCTACAATGACGACGCCAAACGCATCAACTTCTTCACGCAGGCCCTCGAACGAATGCAGACCCTGCCCGGCGTCGAAGCCGCAGGCGCGATCAACTACACGCCTTTCCTCGGATTGGGCACGAGAACCGGCTTTGATATAGAAGGCCGCTCGAAGCCACAGCCCGACCAGCCGACGGGCACAACAGACCTTTGCGTCACCGATCAGAATTTCTTTCGCGCGCTCGAAATCCCACTCAAGCGCGGCCGGCTCTTCACCGAACAGGAAGTCCGCGAGCAGCGCAACGTCGTCGTCATCAACGAGGCGCTGGCGCAGAAGTATTTCCCGAATGAAGACGCGCTCGGCAAGCGCATCGCTATTTCAATGAGGCCCCCGCTCGTACCGACCGAAATCATCGGAGTCGTCGGCGACGTGAAGCACACGCAACTCGACCAGGCGGCCGAGCCAATGTCGTACTGGCCGATAGCCCAACTTCCATATTCCTTCATGACCTTTACACTGCGCACTCGCGGCGATTCGACAACAGTAGCGGCTGCGGTGCGCAACGTGATTCAAACGCTCGACCCGCAACAGCCCGTGGGCGAGGTGCGGACGCTCGACAGTTTGGTGGGTAATTCGATCGCCCGGCAACGCTTCAACACCCTCTTACTCACGGTGTTCGCCGTCGTGGCGCTGTTGCTTTCTGCGATTGGCATCTACGGCGTGATGACCTATTCCGTGACGCAGCGCACGCACGAACTCGGTGTTCGCGTAGCCTTAGGAGCAAGTGCGCGCGATGTGCTCAAACTGGCGCTGTGGCAGGGGATGAAATTGGCGTTGGCAGGCGTGGGCATTGGACTGCTGGGCGCGTCGGCTTTGACGCGCTTACTCAAAACGTTGTTGTTCGGCGTGAGCGCCACTGATCCGCTGACGTTTGCCGTAATCGCATTATCGCTGGCGCTCGTGGCCTTGCTGGCTTGTTACCTGCCCGCGCGGCGGGCGACGAAAGTGGACCCGATGGCGGCGCTCAGATATGAATGAGCCGCGCCGGCGTCAAGCAGTAACGCAGAGAAGGAAAAGCAAACGTGCCTGACTGGAAATCGGAAATCAAAATGCGGCTGGCGGGCTTGCAACTGGCGCCGACGCGCGAGGCCGCGATTCTTGAAGAGCTGTCACAGGACTTAGCGGACTGCTACGCGGAATTGCTCTCGGGCGGCGCGACGGAAGCGGAAGCTTATCAACGAACACTCGCAGAATTGGGCGAGACTGAAATCTTTGAGCGCGAACTGCGGCGCGTGGAGCGGCAGGTCGCGTCAGAACCTATCGTGTCGGGAACCAATCGGAGGACAAATATGGTCGCAGACGTGAGGCAAGACCTGCGCTACGGCGCGCGCATGTTACTGAAGCAGCCCGGCTTCACGATGATCGCCGCGCTCACGCTGGCGCTGGGCATCGGCGCGAACACGACGATCTTCAGCGTCGTGAACGCCGTGTGGCTGCGGCCTCTGCCGTATCCGGAGGCTGATCAATTGGCGCTCGTCACGCATCGGAACACGAAGCAGGGCGGAAATTTTGAACTCACTCCGGCAAGTTATTTTGATCTGCGCCAGCAGAACAAATCTTTCGCGCAAATCGCCGCTTACTTTGCGCGTGATTTCAACCTGACGGGCGCGGGCGAGCCGGAACGCTTGCGAGGCCAAATTGTTTCCGCAGCGCTCTTCCCCTTGCTCAAGGCATCCCCTCTTATCGGGCGCGTCTTCACTGAGGCAGATGACCGCGCTGACGCGCCGCGCGTCGCGCTGCTTGGTCACGAGTTATGGCGGCGGCGTTTTGGCGCGGACGCCAACCTAATCGGGAAAACGCTAACGCTCGATGATCAAAGCTACACGGTGGTCGGCGTTATGCCGCCCGGTTTTGCTTTCCCAGTAAAAGACACGGAACTGTGGACGCCGATAGCATTGAGCGCAAACGCGGCAAACGACCGTAATTCCTTCTACCTGAGCGGCATCGCGCGGCTCAATCCTGGCGTGACACTTGAGCGAGCGCAAAGCGAATTGGACGTCATCGCGCGCAACCTGGCGCAAGCATATCCGCAGAGCAATACAAATCTCGGCTTCGGCGTGGTCCAGTTGCAGGAAAGCCTCCTGGCGCCCGGCTTCAAGCAGGCGTTATTCGTGCTGCTGGGCGCGGTTGTGTTCGTCCTATTGATCGCCTGCGTGAACGTCGCCAACCTGCTGCTGGCGCGCGCTGCGGCGCGCGAGAAAGAGTTGGCTGTGCGCGCGGCCTTGGGCGCCGGGCGCCGGCGATTGATGCGGCAATTGCTGACGGAAAGCATATTGCTTGCCCTGGCTGGCGGCGCGCTGGGATTGCTGCTCGCGGTGTGGGGAGTGAAGGCGTTGAAGCTCATCAACCCTGAAACGATTGCGCGTTTGGATGAAGTCAGTCTGGATTGGCGCGCGCTCGGTTTCACGCTGGGCGTCTCCTGCCTGACCGGGTTGCTCTTCGGCTTGGCGCCGGCGCTGCAAGTGTCAACGCCGGATTTGCAACATACCCTCAAGGAAGGCGGGCGCGGTTTTACAGGCTCGCGCGGGCAGCGGTTGCGGGGACTACTGGTGATTACCGAAGTGGCGTTATCGCTGGCGCTGCTCGTCGGCGCAGGCTTGCTCATCCGCAGCTTCATCCGGTTGCAGAAGGTTGATTTAGGATTCGATCCCGAACGCTTGCTGACGCTCCGCGTCGAAATGTCGGAAGACAAGGCGCGGGATTTGACGCGCGTCTCAAATTTCTATCAACAGGTGATTGATCGTGTGCAAGCTCTGCCGGGAGTGGAAGCGGTCGGCGTCGCCAATGCGGCGCCGATTGTGACGCCGGGCGTACGTAACGCCCTTGTCATCGAAGGCAAGCCTGAGCCGCCGCCGGGCCAACCGCAACTAGCTAACAACCGTGTCGTCAGCCCAGATTACTTCCGCACGTTGGGTGTTCCGCTGCTCAAGGGCCGCTTGCTGTCGGCGCAAGACCATGCGCAAGCGCCGCCGGTCGTGGTCATCAATCAAGCCCTGGCGCGCCGCCATTGGGGCGATGAAGACCCGGTCGGCAAACGCTTCAAGCTCGGAGCGCGCACGGCCAACACGCCCTGGCTGACGGTGGTCGGGGTGGTCGGGAGCGTTCGTCAAGCCGGTCTGAACTCAGACCCATTCCCGGAGTTTTACACGCCGTTCACTCAGGCGGGCCAGTTTAGGGCCAGACCGCGCGTACTCCTCATCCGCGCCACTGGCGATCCGCTGGATTTGGTCGCGGCGGTGAAAGACCAGATCTGGGCGGTGGACAAAGATCAGACGATATGGGCCATGCTCACGATGGAGGAGATTGTCGCCCGCTCTCTGGCGCCGCGCCGTTTCAATCTGCTGCTGCTCGGCGTGTTTGCGGCGCTGGCGTTGGTTCTAGCGAGTGTGGGGATTTACGGCGTCATTTCGTATGCGGTCAGTCAGCGCACGCGCGAAATCGGCGTGCGAATGGCGCTCGGCGCGCAGGCAAGTGATGTGCAGAAACTGGTGATCGGACAGGGAATGAAGCTGGCGCTCGCCGGCGTGGCGATAGGTCTGACTGCGTCAGTAGCGTTGACGCGAACGATGAAGAATCTGCTCTTCGGAGTAAGCGCCACCGATCCGGCGACGTTTGTTGCGACTGCGCTGTTGCTGGCGCTGGTGGCGCTCGCCGCCTGCTGGATTCCGGCGCGGCGGGCTACGAAAGTGGACCCGATGATCGCTTTAAGAGGTGAATAAGACGACATCGGCTGGCAGCGTTCCACTAGGCCACGTCCTGAGCCGGCAGCGTTAGTCGCGC
>WNGF01011552.1_pt1 | contig 18341 bp, 16 predicted proteins | sample 5400641 | NCBI WGS metagenome assembly WNGF01 (sample SAMN13153371, study PRJNA577476) | soil metagenome | isolation source: 80 cm soil or saprolite under grassland replicate 2 | place: USA:California | collected 2016-06-15
ATGGATCGGGATCGAGGCGGGGGGGTGAGGGCCCGCGCGGCGGCGCTGAGTCTCCTGGCGCTCTCCCTGTCGTCGCTACAGGCGCAGCAGCCGCGCAAAGGGGCCCGCGCCGAGGCGCAGCCGCGGCGCCCCGCGCTCCACGTGATCGCCGTGGGGATCGACGATTACGCGCCCGGTCCGTTACTCCACGGCGCGGTCGCGGACGCGACGGCGTTCGTCGACGCGCTCACCGAATTCGGCAAGCCCCTGTTCGATATCGACCCGATCCGGCTCCCCGACCACCAGGCGACTCGGGAGGCGGTAGCCGGGGCGGTCCTTCGCGTCGTGAGAACTGCGCGCCCCGAAGACCTGTTCGTCTTTCACTTCTCCGGGAACGGCGTCGAGCTGCCATCCGACTCCCAGCCGTTTCTCATGCTCTCCGGAGCGTTCGCACGGGACGGGACGGTCGATACCGCCGCGGTGCGGCGCAGCGGTATCACCCCGCGCCAGCTCAGGACCTGGCTCGCAGCGCTGCCGTGCCGGAATCAGTTGATCGTGATCGACGCGGCGTACGGTGCGGACTTCTTCAACCGATTCAAGGCGATCGACAGCGTGGCGCGGCGCAGCGACCCGAGGGCGTGGGCGCCCAACGTCAGCGCGCTCACCCTGTGGGAACGGTCCAAGGAGTTGCCGGTCGGCGACCTGCCCCCGGGGCCACGGCGCTTCGCGCGCGGGGAGTATCACGGCCTGTTGACGTGGTCGATTCTGAACGGTCTCGTCGAGGCCGTTTCCAAGAAGCGCGGGGGTGTCATCCGGCTCCACGACGTGGCGCTCAGCGTTCGCCAGAATGCGTCGGGCAAGGTCACCCCGCTGGTCTATTTCGGCGGCCAGGACTTTCCGCTGGGCACCGACGGGTCACCGGGCGCGGACAGTCTGGCCCGCCTGATCCTCGCGCGGGCGGAGCGGCCGGATTCAGGACTGCGCATTCAGGTCGATCCCGTGGTCTCGACCATCATGGTCACGGGGGACGTCAGCCGGCCGCTCGGCGGCAAGGCGTACGCATTTGGTGTTCGCCGGGTCATGGTCAACGACGAGATCGCTGAGTTGGACACCACTGGCCGATTCGTCGCGCGATTGCCCATGACCGACAGCCTCGAAGGGATCCACATCAGGGTCGAGGACGATTCCGGGCGCTGGCGCGACACGACCCTGGCGCTGGAGACGAGCCGGGGCTTCGGGGCGTCCGCGGCGCGAGGCGCGGCCGTTGCGCCCGCCGCCCCCCGGGGGCATCACGTCGCATTGCTGTTCGCGACGAATGACTACGACCACTGGACGCACCTCCACAACCCGGTGGTCGACGCACGCGCGCTCCGGGACGAGCTCGCGCGGCACTATGGCTTCGAGGTACACCTCGTCGAGAATCCCACGCTGCTGCAGATCCGCGATTCGCTGTCCTACTACGCGATGCTTCCGTACGCGGACGCGGATCAGCTGCTCGTCTTCTTCGCGGGCCACGGCAATTTCGACAATACCACCGTCATGGACGGATACGTCGTCGCCCACGACACCCAACGACCCGACGCCGACAAGTACATGGCAACCGCGATCATCTACTCCTCGCTCCGCAACGTCCTGATCAATTCCCGAGCGAAGCATGTCCTCCTGATCCTCGACGTATGCTACGGCGGCACCTTCAACCAGAAGATCGCTGGCTCGTCCCAGCGCAGCGACGACCCGTATGCGTCGGTGGACCGCGACACCTACGTGGCGGGGAAGGTCGGCCTGAGGACGCGGCTCTATCTCACCTCGGGAGGAAAGGAGCGCGTCCCGGACGGCCGACCCGAGGAGCATTCGCCCTTCGCCCGGAGGTTGTTGAACGTCCTCGGGACGACGGGCGAGCAGCGCGGCTTCCTCACGTTCGTGGACCTGCAGAGCGCATTGGTCACCGTCATTCCGGAGCCGCGGGCGGGGGAGTTCGACGGCAACGAGCCCGGCAGCGACTTCGTGTTCATGCGAGCGGGCGCGGCGACTCCGGCGCGGCGGCCGTAGCGGTGCCGCGCCGCGAGACGGTCCCACTGGTCCGCCAGCGGCTCGCGCGCCCTTGGCACAGCCTTGCCCACTCCGGCGAGTCGCGACATGATAGCGGGCCCCGTCGTTCGTCATTCACCTCAAATGGAGACTGCTCCCATGCGCGTCCAAGCCCGGCTCCTGGCGCTCCTCGCGGCAGGCGGCGCTATCGCGCTCCTGAACGCAGCGCCGGTCCACGCTCAGCAAGCTCCCGCCAACATGATGGAGACGCACGCCGCGAAGAGTCGCGGCACTGGTGCCGACGCCAACATCAAGACTGAGAGCGCCCCAAACAACCCTGACGCCAGTGTCCCGGCGCCCGCGAGCAAGGGTGGCGCGCGGACCCGCGGTGCTGTCGCGGTGGTGCACGTCGACAATCGCACCACCTTGTACATCAAGGTGTACCTGGATGGCTCGTACTGCGGAACCCTCCCTCCGTGGGGAGATCTCTACTGCGGCGTGGGCGGCGGCAATACCACCGTGTACGGTCGGGCTGACTACACCGACGGGACGTTCACCAGCTGGGGGCCGGCCGTAGCGTACGTCGACGGCACCTATACGTGGCGTCTCTGGCCCTGAAGAGAGGCCGGGCAGCTTCAGCAGCGTGCCGGCGGCTCGTTAGGGCGATCGTCGCTTCCGCGGTTCTCCTCGGACCCTCGGTCTCGCGCGACGTGGCCGCCCAGACCCGCCGGGCGCTGCTGATCGGCATCAACCACTACGAGCGATTTGCGCCGCCAGGCGTGCAACTCGAGGCCGGGGTCGGCCCTTCGGGGCGCGACTTGATCACCGAGCCCTTGGACGGGTCTGTCAACGACGCGGAGGCGATGCGAGACCTGCTCCGCGACCGCTTCAACTTCGACCCCGCCCACATCCGCCTGATAGAGGACACCGCCGCCAGGCGCGAGCATATCATCGGCGCGATCCAGCGGCTCGTTGCGGACGCGCAGCCGGGGGATGTCGTCGTCTTCTACTACGCCGGCCACGGCTCCCAGCGCGTCAACAGCGGGTCCAAGCCGACGGGGTACGACCAGACGATTGTGCCGGCGGACGCCAACACCGGAGTATTCGACATCCGGAACAAGGAATTGGCGCGACTCTTCGGCCCTCTGTTGCGGAAGGGAGTCACGCTGACGCTCATCTTCGACAGTTGTCATAGCGGTGGCATCACCCGCGGCCCACAGGCCCGATATAACGAGCGATGGGCAGCACTCGACCCTCGCGACGCCGCTGACTCCGTGACGCCTCCGGCGCTGGAAGACGGCGGTGCGCTTGTGCTTTCCGCTGCGCAAGACGACGAGACGGCCGCCGAGATTCCCAGGGACAACGGGGACACGCTGCCGCACGGCCTGTTTACGAGCGCGTTGCTTTCGGTGCTCCGCTCGGCTGCGCCGGGAGAACCCGCCACGCGCATCAAGCAACAGGTCAAGGCCATGATGCAGTCGAGCGGCCAGAAGCAAGAGCCCGTATTGGCCGGCGAGGGGCGGGTGCAGCAGCCGCTCCTAGGCGGTGGGCCCGGGGCGGCGCTGGGTGTCACCACGGTGGCCGTGCTGCGGCCCAATGGGCCGGGTCGGGTCGACTTGCAGAGCGGGCTCGCCGTTGGTCTGCGAGTTGGCGCCGAGCTCGTCCCATTTGGACACCGAGGCGATTCAGCCGCCGTCCGGCTCAGGGTGACAGAGGTGCGCGGCCTGAGCGAGTCGGTGGCGATGGTCATACGGGGTTCAGCTGACTCGATTCGTTACCGGCCGCCGGAACTGTTCGAGATCGACAAATGGGCACCGGGGCCCGCCGCCGGACTCCGGGTTTGGATGCCGGCCGCGGGCCTCGACCAGTCCGCGCTCGCCCAGCTCACCACGGCGTTCGCGGAGCTGCGCACGGCCGGCAACATCGAATGGGTCGAGGACCCGACTGACGTTCCGCCGGACAGCATCCCCCTGGCGGTCCTGCAGCGCGGCCGCGGAGGCTGGACGCTCGAGATCGCCGGGCGCGTCGTCGCGACGTTGCCTCAGCCTCTCACCGCCCGGGCGATCCGGAGCGGGCTGCGACAGCGTCCAGACAAGGTTCGACTGTTCGTGCTGCTGCCTCCCTCGACACAACTTGCGACGCATCTCGAACTCGGCCGGGGCAGCCGTAACGACCTCGTGGAGGTGGTCACGGACCGCCGAGCGGCGGACTACCTCCTCGTGGGTCGGCTGCGCGGGGGACACGTCGAGTATGCCTGGGTGCGCCCCAACGCCTCGCGGGATATGGCGAGCTCCTCGACTCTTCCCATCCGCGGCGAGTGGTGGGCAGAGGAGCAGGGTAGAGATTCGCTCGTGGACGAGGCGCTGCGCCTTGCCAAGGTGCGCTCGTGGCTCACCATGGAAGGGCCGCCGGCGACTGGCGAGTACCCGTACCACCTGGCACTGCGCGACCTCGCCACGGGCAAGCTCTTTACCGAGGGCCCCGTGTACGACGGCGAGTGGTACGGGTTGGTGCTGCGGGCCGATTCGGCCCAGCTCGGCCCGTGGGTCGCACAGCGATGGGTGTACGTGTTCGGGATTGACAGGCACGGGAAGAGCGTCCTCCTCTTCCCGGCGAGTGGAGCAGGCAACGTGTTCAACCGGCTCCCGCGTCAGCAGGGTGCGAATGGGATCGGGTCCGCGACAATGCAACTGGGGAAGGACAGCTTGTTCTATATCATGCCGCCCTTTGGACTGGATACCTACGTGCTCCTCACGTCCGCCGAGCCGCTGCCTCCCGAGGCGCTCGAATGGGATGGGGTGATGCGAGAAGCCGGTGTCCGTGGGGGCCGGGGAGCGCTCGAGGATCTGCTGCTTGGCAATTCCGCCGCGACGCGGGGCCCGACACCGCCCGTGCCCGCGAACTGGTCCATCGAGCGGCTGTCGATCCTGAGCGCACCGAAGCCGGTGAGGCGCTGACCCAGGGGTCCGCCTCCGTCCGCCACTGCCCGCCTCAGGTATCTTTCCCCCATGCTCCGTCTAGCCGTCTCCCAGTTCCGGCCCACCAAGGGCGAGTACGCCCAGAACGTCGATCGCATCGCCGCGGTGCTGGCGCAGGCGATGGCGCTCGAGGTGCCGCCGGCGCTGGTCGTGTTTCCCGAGACGGCGACCTCCGGCTACTTCGTCGAAGGGGGAGTGAAAGACGTCGCCGTCACGGCCGGGACGTTGTTCCGCGATCTCCGGACGCGCTACGAGCAGCTGGGCGCCCCCGCCGTGGACGTGGCCGTCGGCTTCTACGAGCTGTTCCAGAATCACATCTTCAACTCCTGCTTGTACGCCTCACTCGCCACCGCCTCACCCGGCATCCGTCATGTACACCGCAAGATCTTCCTCCCGACCTACGGCGTGTTCGACGAGGAGCGCTTCGTGGACTCGGGGCAGGACGGGGTGCGCGCCTTCGACACCAGCTGGGGCCGGGCGGCGATCTTGATCTGCGAGGACGCATGGCATTCGTTGTGCGGCACCATCGCCGCGCTGGACGGCGCGCAGGTGATCCTCGTGCCCAGCGCATCCCCAGCCCGCGGCACCGCGTCCGACGAAGACGGCACGCGGCTGCCCGCGAGCATGGTGCGCTGGGAGCGGGTGGTACGCGGCATCGCCGAAGAGCACGGTGTGTTCGTGGTGCTCGCGAATCTGGTGGGGTTCGAGGGCGGCAAGGGGTTCCCCGGCGCGTCGGCGGTGCTGGACCCGAGCGGCGGGCTCGTGGTGCGCGGGCCGTTGTTCGAGGAGGGGCTGATCACCGCCGACCTGGACTTGGAGCAGATCACGCACGCGCGCGTGGATTCGCCGTTACTGGCGGATCTCCAAAAAGCCCTTCCCAACCTCCTCCCTTCCCTGGGGAAGGGGGATGGGGGAAGGGGGAGGGGGAAGACGCGCAAGGTGAAGTTCGATCCCGCCGCCAACGGGACGCCCCATGGTGGCCGGGACAGCGATCCCCTCGCCCTCGATTGCCCGCTGGTGCACAAGTGGCTGGTCGCGTTCTTGAAGGACGAGGTGGTGCGGCGGCGCGGGTTCACGAAGGGGATCGTGGGGGTGTCGGGCGGCGTCGACTCCTCGCTTACGGCCTTCCTCGCGGCGGAAGCGCTGGGCAAGGACAACGTGATCGGCGTGCGCATGCCGTACCGGACGTCGAGCCCGGAATCGCTGGCGCACGCGCAGCTGGTGATCGACAAGCTGGGGATCCGCTCGCTCACACTCGACATCAGCGCGGCGGTGGACGGTTATCTGGCGCAAATCGGAGACGCGGACGGCACGCGTCGCGGCAACGTGATGGCGCGCGAGCGCATGATCGTGCTGTTCGATCTGTCCGCCAAAGAGCAGGCGCTGCCCATCGGCACCAGCAACAAGTCGGAGCGGCTGCTCGGCTATTTCACCTGGCACGCCGACGACACGCCGCCGGTGAACCCGCTCGGCGACCTCTTCAAGACCCAGGTGTACGCGCTGGCGCGGCACGTCGGCGTCCCCGAGCCGATCCTCGCCAAGCCGCCGACGCCCGACCTCGTGCCGGGGCAGGAGACCGAGCGCGACTACGGGTTCAGCTACACCCAGGCCGACCCCATCCTCTATTACCTGATCCGCGGCTACAAGCCGGAGGACGTCGTGAAGCGCGGCTTCGATGCCCAGCTCGTCGCCGCGGTACACCAGCGGCTGGATTCCACGCACTGGAAGCGCCGGCTCCCCACTGTGGCGATGGTGTCGGGGACGGCGATCGGCGAGTTCTACCTGCGACCGGTGGACTACTGATGAAGGGACGCCATCCGCGCGACTCCGAGACCGTGATGTCGGAGCTGATGATGCCCCAGCACGCCAACATCATGGGTAACGTGTTCGGGGGCGTGGTGCTAGCGCTCGTCGACCGCGTCGCCGCCGTGGCTGCCATCCGCCACTCCAACCGCCAGTGCGTCACCGTCTCCGTGGACAAGGTCGACTTCCGGGAGCCGATTCACGTGGGGGAGCTGCTCACCGCGTACGCGCGGGTCAACTTCGCCGGGAAGACGTCGATGGAGGTGGGCGTCAAGGTGCTCTCCGAGAACCCGCTCACCGGCCAGAAGCGCCACACCAACTCCTGCTATCTGACCTACGTCGCGCTCGACGACAGGTTCGTGCCCACCGAAGTGCCGTCGATCATCCCCGAGACGCCCGACGAGAAGCGGCGCTACGACCGCGCGGCGCAGAGACGAGCCAGTCGGGTGATGGATAGGAGATTCGACCAGGGCCGCGGTGAGTAGAGTCGCCGCCGTCTTCAGCGGCGGCGGGGCGAAGGCTTTCGCCTGCGTGGGCGCGTGGCAGGCGATCGTCGAGGCGGGGCACGACGTCGTGGCGATCGTCGGCACCTCCTTCGGCGCGGTAGTGGGGGCCGCGCTCGCCGCGGGCCGCACGCCGGACGACCTCGCCGCGGGGCTCGGTGGCCTCTCCCGCAACGACGTCGCCGCGATCGATCCCTGGGCGATCGTCAAAGGCATCTTCGCCACGCACGTCCTGAAGCCCGATGGCCTGAAGCGCGTCATCGCGCGCCTCGTGCCCGCGGCGCGGTTCGCCGAGCTGCGGATCCCCCTCACCGTCACCGCCACCAACCTCGATACGGGCGAGCTGACGCTGTTCGGTGCCGGTGGCCGTAACGATGCGGCGCTGGCGGACGCCCTGTACGCCACCTGCGCGTTGCCGGTGTACTTCCCGCCGGGCGCCATCAACGGCGGCCGCTTCGGGGACGGGGGGCTGCGCGCCGTATTACCGCTCGAGCCGGCGCAGCGGGTCACCTGCGACCTGGTTGTGGCTGTGGACGTGGGCCCTGGTTTCGACGAAGTCCGACCGCCCGGCCGCCCTACCGCCCTACCGGCTTTGGTGGGCTCGTGGTGGTGCGGGCCGTCGCCGAGCGGGAGGCGACGTTCGCGGTCGATCAGCTGGCGCGCTATCGCGAGGCGGGGTATCGCCGCACGCGGGCAGCGCTGGGAGGGGGGGGTCCTGCATGAACCTGGCGCGGCGCGGGCTCATCGTCCTCACGCTGATCAACCTTTTCAACTACGTCGACCGTTACATCATCGCCGCGATCTCCGAGTCGCTGCGCCATTCGTCGCTGCACATCAGCGATCTGCAGTACGGCCTGCTCGGCAGCGGCTTCATCATCGTCTACATGGCGACGGCGCCGGTGTTCGGCGCGTTGGGCGATACCCGCTCGCGGCCCAAGCTTATCGCCCTCGGCGTCACGATCTGGAGCGTCGCCACCGCGCTGGGGGGCCTGGCGTGGAGCTTCGCGAGCCTGCTGGCGGCGCGCGCGATGGTGGGCGTCGGCGAGGCGGCGTACGGCACCATCTCGCCGAGCCTGCTCGCTGACTATTTCAAGAAGGAGTTCCGGGGCCGAGTGTTCGGCGTGTTTTTCCTCGCGATCCCCGTGGGCTTCGGGCTGGGCCTCGCGATCGGCGGCCTCATGGACGTGCACTTCGGGTGGCGCAGCGCGTTCTTCGTGGCGGGGATCCCCGGCTTGGTCCTCGCGGCCTTGGCGCTCAAGCTCCACGATCCGCCGCGCGGCATCCAAGACGCTGTCACCCCGAGCGCCCCCTCGCATACGCTCGGGGTGACAGGGGTGGCGTCCGCATACCGCGCCCTGCTGCGCAATCGGCCGTACGTGCTCACCGTCCTGGGCTACGCGGCTTACACCTTCGCGCTGGGCGGCATGGCGCTCTACATCGTCAAGTTCCTGGAGCGCGTGCGCGGGGTGTCGGAGGGACAAGCGTCGGTGGGGTTCGCGGCGGTCGTGATCCTGACGGGCTTGATCGGGATCGCGCTGGGCGGCTGGCTGAGCGACAAGCTGCTCAAGGTCACGCAGCAGTCGTATCTGTGGGTGTCGGGGGTGGCGACGCTGATCGCGGCGCCGCTGGCTCTGGTGGGCCTGACATCGGCGACGCCGGCGGTGTACTGGACGGCCATCGTGCTGGCGCAGCTGCTGCTGTTCTCGTCCACGGGACCCATCAACTCGGCGATTGTGAATGTGGTGCCGCCCGAGATTCGGGCGACGGCGGTGGCGGTGAGTATTTTCACGATACATATACTCGGAGATGTGCCGTCGCCGACGATAGTGGGTGCGCTTTCCGACGCACGTTCGCTGGGTGAAGCAGTACTGATAATCCCGATAGCGCTTCTCATAGGTGGAGCTGTGTGGACCTACGCCGCATGGAGGGAGGGCAACTCGGCTAGTCGGACAGCTCGTTAGTAAGGCGCACAGGCGCACAGACGCGTAGCGGTGAGCAGGAGGGAGTGAGCGGAAAAACAACGCATGCTGCGAGAAAATGATGACGGTGCTCGAGAGATTGCCGCTCATCATTTCACCATGCCACCATTTCAATCACTCAAGGTATGGCAGCACGCGCAGAGATTGGCGGTCGAGTGTCATCGAGCCGCAAGGCGGTTCCCTCAAGAAGATAGGGGCATCATCGCCGATCAACTGGTCCGGGCGGCCTCGAGCGTTCCCCTCAACATCGCGGAGGGAAGTGCTCGCAAGGGCTCTAAGGAGTTCCGACGCTTTCTCGATGTCGCGCGCGGCTCGCTCGCCGAAGTCCAGAGTGCTATCGAATTGGCGAAAGAGTGCGGGTATCTCACACAGCCGGACTACGAGCGACTCGAAAGCATCGCTACTGAAACCGCCAAGACTCTATGGGGCCTGCTCCGCAAAGTCTCCGATCCCTCCCGTCACCCTGCACCCTGACCGACTGCTCACCGCTGAGCGTCTACGCGCCTGTGCGCCTCACTAACGCCCTGCCCGCCTAGTAGATTGCCTCTGTGAGGGCGGCGCTCAGATCTTTTTTCGCTCTAGTTCTACGGGTTTTCTTTCGTCGAATCGAACTGTCCGGTGCCGAGCACGTTCCTTCCGTTGGCCCTGTTCTCTTTGTCCTGAATCACCCCAACGGCCTCATCGATCCCGGCTTCCTCCTGTGCCTCGCGCCCCGGCGCGTCTCCTTTCTCGCCAAGGCTCCCCTGTTCCGGATGCCCGTCGTCGGCTGGCTGTGCCGCACCTTCCAGGCCATTCCCGTTCACCGCCGCCAGGACGCGGGCTCGGACCCGGCCCAGAACCGCGAGACCTTCGAGGCCGCGCGGCGCGTGCTGGCGAGCGGCGGCGCGATCGCGATCTTCCCCGAGGGCACCTCCCACAACGATCCGCAGCTGCGCCCCTTCAAGACGGGCGCCGCGCGGATCGCGCTGGGGGCCGCGGCGGCCCTGGGTGCGGGCACGACGCCGATCCGCATCGTCCCCGCGGGGCTCTACTATCGGGCGAAGCAGACCTTCCGCAGCGCCGCGCTGCTGCACTACGGCGAGCCGTTCGAGGTTCCCTCGATCACCCTCGCGCCGGGCGCCGAGCCGCCTGCCGAGGCGGTGGTGGCGCTCACGGAGCGGATCGGCAAGGCGCTGGCGGAGCTGACGCTGCAGGCGGAGCGGGTGGAGGCGCTGGCGCTGGTGGCCAGGGCGCAGCGGATCTTTTCGACGGCGGACGAGCCACCATCGGCGCCGGCGCCGCTCGCCCAGGAGCTGGAAGTGCGGCGGCGGTTCGTGCTGGGGTATCGCCTGCTGCGCGAGCGTTGGCCCGATCGCTTCACGGCGGTGCAGGCGCGGATCGATCGTTACGAGAGCGCGCTGCAAGCCGCGGGGCTCGACCCTCGCCATCTCACACCACGGACCTACACCTTCGCGCGCGTGCTGCGTTACGTCGTGCAGAGCGTGCTGGTGTTCGCGCTGCTGCTGCCCCCCGCGCTCGCGGGAGCGCTGGTGCACTATCCCGCCTATCGCATCGTGGGCTACGTCGCGACGGGGATCTCGAAAGGCGACGAGTCGGCGTTGGCGACGGTCAAGCTGCTCGCGGCGACGTTGTTGTTCCCGCTGACGTGGGCCGCGGTCGCGGTTGCAGTCTGGATATGGACCAAGGGGAACGTCGTCGCGACCGTAGCGACCATGGCGGTGCTGCCGCTTGCGGGGCTGGGGTCGTTGGTGTTCTTCGAGCGGATGGATCGGATGATCGGAAGAGTGAAAGCGCTGGGATTACTGCTATTCAGGAGATGGGCCTTTCTGAGAATGGTCGCCGAGCGAAAGGCTATCAGGGAGGAGATCCTTGCCCTGGGAAAGGAGTTGGGGTTGGTGGCCGCCTTCCCGCGTCCTATCGCAGCAGCGTCCCCGCAATCATCGCGATGATCGCCAGTCCGCCCGCAAGCGACGCACTGATGACTTGAGTCTTCCTGAGTCGCGGGAACGCTTCCGGGAGCTCTCCGCGGGGATCCAGCTCCAGCCTCCCCAGCCTCGCCGCCGTGGGAACCACCACGAACAGCACGATCAACGCCCCTAACCCACCCGCTCCCATCATCAGGCCCAACCATCCCGGCACGTCACCGCGCATGTAGGGAGCGCTGAGCACGAAACCTCCCACCAGGACGCCCACCGCGCCCGGCGCGACCACCAACCGGAACACCGCGCTCATGACTCGATACGCCGCCAACCGCTCGGCGGGCGCGAAGCGTTTGGCGGTGACGCCCGCGATCATGGTGGCGATGCCGGCGCCCAGCCACAGCGTGAAGCCCAGGACGTGGATCAAGAGCCAGAACCCGCGCATCTACGTGCTCCTCGTCAGTTCGGGAATCGGCTGGCGGCCCGCGAAGCCGGCCTCCAGCTCGTGCCAGTGACTGATCCGGTCCTCACCTTGCTTCCAGCACCAGAACATCTCGCGCCCGTCGAGCTGGCCGTAGAAATCGACGAGTCCTTCCTCGAAGCCCTTGAAGACGCAACCGATCTCCTCGAGCTCGACGAGATAGCCGTTGATCTTCCGCGCGACGGCCTCGATCTGCGTGCGGAGACTCACCTGCTCCGGCGCTTCGCCCCACTTGGGATCAGACTGGGCCGCGACGAGCTCGTAGCGATACACGAGATCCCGCCATACGGGATGGAGGGCCGTGATGTCGGCGACGATCTTCCGCACCAGGGGAAGCGTCTTGTTGGCTTGATCGAGCGTGAAGTATCTCTTGGGCACGACAACAATTTAGAGGCCTAGAGGCATAGTGGCATAGTGGCTTAGACATGGGAGCGAGCGCGCATGCTCACCTGGCGCAGCAATCCCCATAGCGTCTTCCCAGTCTCCGTCGTCAGCCGCATGATCTCCTGATACCTATCAGCGTTGACGTACTCCAGTTCTCTCGCAATCTCGATCGCACTCTCGGTTTCGAGAAGCGAGCCTCTTGCGATGTCGAGATAGCGCCTCATCTCTCGTGGTCCTCTGCGACCGCACCCTTCAGCGATGTTAAGCGGCACGCTGAAACAGGCACGGAGGAACTGTTCGGCCAGCGGGTGCCTTTCGCCCCCAGGGAAAGCCCGAGCAGCCTTGGCGCACTTGACTGCGAGGTCCTTCGCGAGTTGCCAAGCTCGGAGGTCGCGAAACGTGGGCATGCCGTACTAGATGCGCGGCTCTCGGCAATAGAGCGAACCATTCTGTTGCGCCGAGTATCAACGTGTCGCCTCTATGCCCCTATGCCTCTATGCCTCTACTCCTTCCCGTCTTGCAGTGAACCTGGACGGGGCATTCTCTACACCTGGGCTTTCGAGCCACGCAGATCAAGGCTCCGAGCTCCATCATTGCTTGGTTGAACTTCCACGCTCGTTTCCCGTTCTTCGGCACCAGCATCGAAGCCAGCCGCCACTGTTCCGCGTTCCGCATTCCGCGTTCCGCATTACCAAAGACGCGCCGAATGACTCGCCCCACATTGGTGTCGACCGCCGCCACCGGTTTCTCGTACGCAAACGTCGCAATCGCCCCCGCCGTGTAGGGCCCCACGCCCGGGAGCTTCTGCAGTTCGGCCGGTGTTTCCGGAATGATCCCGTCGTGGTCTTTTGTGACCATGCGCGATAGCGCGTGGAGACTCGACGCACGGGCGTAATAGCCGAGGCCCTCCCAAGCTTCGCGCACAGCCTTGGGCCTGGCCCGCGCCAGATGTCGCAGCGTCGGGAACCGCTTCAAGAACCGTGGATAAAACTCCAACACCCGGCTGACCTGTGTCTGTTGGAGCATGAATTCCGACACGGCGACACGGTAGGGATCGCGCGTCTTGCGCCACGGCAGGTCGCGAGCAGCGCGCGCGTACCAGGCAAGAAGTTTGCGTGTAAAGGCTTGGGGGATAGACTTACGAGCCATGGCTACACAACATACAGCCGATGCAACCCGAGGCCCCATGGCGGACGTGACCGCCGTTCTCGACCTGCGACGGCTCGTCGGCCGCTGGAGTCTCCGCGCCGCCGGCCACACCGGGCGCTTCTCCTTCTTCGTCGTCGACATGTTCCGCGGCCTGGGCGAGTGGCGTACCTATCTCCCCCGCACCTTCGAGCAGGCGATCGCCATCGGGTACGGCTCGCTGTTCATCGTGCTGCTGATCGCCGGGTTCGCGGGCGGCGTGACGGCGCTGCAGACCGGCTACCAGTTCACCGGCGCCTATCCTCTCTATATCGCCGGCGGCGTGATCTCGGAGTCGGTGATCCTGGAGCTGGGGCCCGTGCTCACCGCGCTGATCCTCGCGGGCCGCATCGGCGCCCGCTACGCCGCCGAGCTGGGCACCATGCGCGTCACCGAGCAGATCGACGCCCTGGAGAGCCTCGGCCGCTCGCCGATGACCCACCTGATCCTGCCGCGCTGCATCGCCGGGCTCATCATGATCCCCGCGCTCGTGATGTTCGCCAACGCGTGCGGTTTCTTCTTCGGCTGGTTCGCGGCGAAGCAGTCCCTCGGCATCTCCAACGCCGACTTCGAGTACGGCGCGCGCTACTTCTTCAAGTCCTTCGACCTGTGGTACTCGGCGATCAAGGCGTTCGCCTTCGCCGGCGCCGTCACCGTGATCCCCTGCTACATCGGGTTCAACACGCAACAGGGGGCCGCGGGGGTGGGCAAGGCGACGACCCAGGCGGTCGTCGCGGCGTCGGTCGTGGTGCTGCTGCTCGACCTCGTCCTGGCGCAGGTGCTGTTGACGTGATCGAGCTCAAGCAGGTCTCCAAGCGCTTCCTCGACAACGTGGTCCTGGACCACGTCGACTTCGATGTGCGCCAGGGCGAGACGGTGGCGCTGCTCGGCCCCTCGGGGGTGGGGAAGAGCGTGCTCTTGAAGCATATCATCGGGCTGATCAAGCCCGACACCGGTGACGTGATCGTGGACGGGCTCAGCGTCCCGCACTTGAAGCGCAACGACCTGGCCCAGCTGCGCCGCAAGATCGGCTACGTCTTCCAGAACGGCGCGCTGTTCGACTCCGACACCGTCTACGAGAACATCCGGCTGGGCATCACCGACGAGGAATGCTACAGCGACGACAACTACTGCGCCGACCGCGTGAAGGAGTGTCTGCGGCTCGTGAACCTGAGCCCTGAGGTGGGGAACAAGTATCCGGCGGAGCTGTCCGGCGGGATGCGGAAGCGCGTCGGCATCGCGCGCGCGATCGCCGGCAAGCCGACGTATCTGCTCTACGACGAGCCCACGTCGGGCTTGGATCCCGTGAACGCCGACGTCATCGACGGATTGATCGAGCGGCTGCAACAGGAGCTGGGCGTCACCAGCGTCGTCGTGTCGCACGACGTGCGCGGCTCGTTCCGCGTGGCGGACCGCGTGGCGCTCTTGTGGCAGGCGAAGATCCGCGCGGTGGGGACGCCGGAGCAGATCCTCCAGTCCAAGGATCCCGCGGTGTTGCAGTTCCTGGAGCGCGACCTGGAGATGGCCGTCATCCAAGCCGAGGGGAGTAATGGACCTCACGTATAAGCAGGAGATCGGCGTCGGCGCGCTGGTGCTGATGGGGCTCGCGGTGTTCACCGTGGGGCTGTTCTGGCTCACGGGGCGCTCGATCAAGAGCACGGGGGTCAAGGCCCAGATCGTGTTCGCCAACGTCAGCGGTCTCAAGCAGGGCGATCCGGTGATGGTCTCGGGGGTCAAAAAGGGCCGGGTATCGAGCGTGAAGCTCGAGCGCGTGGGCAAGGTGGACGTGGTGTTGGAGCTGGCCTCCGACGTCAAGCCGCGCGTGGACGCGAGCGCGTCGGTGGGATCGCTCGACTTCTTCGGCGCCCGCTTCGTGGACTTCTCGCCCGGCGACGACCAGAAGCCGTATCTCCAGGACGGCCATCCCATCATCGGCACGACGCCGCCGGCGCTGATGGACGTGGCGACGGGGGTGGCGACGCGCGCCAACGAGCTGATCGGCAACGCGTCGGGGATCGTGAACCAGCAGCTCGCCGAGGACATTCACAACACGCTGGTCGCGACGCAGCGGGGGTTGAACGTGCTGACGGAGGCCGGGAGCGGGCCGATGATCCGCCAGACGACGGCGACGCTGGCGTCGGTGGAGCGGGTGATGGCGCACATCGACACGATCCTCGGCAACGGCAAGCGCATCGATTCGCTGGGAGCCAACATCACGGACCTGACGAACCAGCTCTCCCAGGCGACGGCATCGTTGAACGGCCTGCTCCTTAAGGTGAACAAGGGGGAGGGCACGCTGGGGCGGCTGGCGAGCGACAGCACGTTGTACAACGATCTGCATAAGACGCTCAATGCGTTAACGGACTTGCTGACGGATTTGAAAGAACGGCCGGGGAGGTACGTGCACGTCAAGGTGTTCTAGAGGGTGCGTAGTGCGTGGTGCGTGGTATGATCCGGTGAGGAGCTAGGGGGCGGTTACGGGAGGGGAGTTCATCAGGCCGCGCAGCGCGCGCATAGCCGCGCCGAGCATCCCATCGAGTTCCCCGGAGATAGTGGATTCTAGGTAGCCCAATTCCCTTGCCGCCCGAACTAGACACTCGGCTTCTGCTGCTGACCCCAGGGCAATGCGAAGGTGTCTGCGGCAAAGTGGGGCCGTGTTGAGTGCGTACCCTTCCACAATGTTGGCTTCGACAGAAATCACAGCTCGCCTGATTTGGACGAATAGGCTCGCTGCCCGCGGATGGTAGGCGCGGTCGGTCGCCTGGAGGGTTGTGATCAAGGCCTGGTGAGCGCGCTTCCACGCTACTAGAGAACGGTAGCTGTCCATGGACGTAATCTGGCCGCGCTGGCTCGGTACCAATAACCGGGAACGCGCCGATCGTAGCCTTTTTCCGCGCATCGAGGCATGCCACCACACCGAATCGAACCACGCACCACGCACCGCGCACCTTTATATTCGCCCCCATGCTGTCGCTCACCTTTCTCGGCACCTCCGCGGCGCGCCCCACAGTCGAGCGCAACGTCTCCGGCCTCGCCCTGGTGCGCGAGGGAGAGACGCTGCTGTTCGAGTGCGGCGAAGGCACCCAGCGCCAGATGATGCGCTATGGGGTGGGCTTTGCCCTGTCCGAGATCTTCTTCACGCACTTTCACGCCGATCATTTTCTGGGGGTGATCGGGTTGCTCAGGACGCTGGGGCTGCAGGGGCGCGAGGAGCCGATCAGGCTGTACGGCCCCAAGGGGGCGAAGAAGCTGCTCGAGAGCGCGATCAAGCTGGGGGTGGAGCGGGTGCCGTTCGGGGTCGAAATCCACGAGGTAAAGGCCGGGGGAACGGCCGGGGGAGCTGCCGGGGAAGGGGGAAGGGGGATGAGGGATGGGTACGACATTCAAGTGTTTGCGACGGAGCACGGGGGTGGCTCTGTCGGCTATGCCCTGATCGAACACCAGCGGCTCGGCCGATTCGATCCGGCGAAGGCTCAGGCCTTAGGGGTTCCCGAAGGTCCGCTGTGGGGCAAGCTGCAGCGCAGTGAGACGGTCGAGCTGCCTGACGGCAGAAAAGTCGGACCGGAGGGAATCGTAGGGGAGAAGCGTAGGGGGAGAAAAGTCGTAATCACGGGCGACACGCGTCCCTGCGCGTCAGTCGTGGATGCGGCGACGGGGGCGGACCTCTTGGTGCACGAGGCGACGTTCGGGGAGGAAGAGAAGGAGCGCGCGAAGGAGACGGGCCATTCGACGGCGCGCGAGGCGGCGCAGGTGGCGCTGGCGGCGGGAGTGAAGAAGCTGGTCTTATCGCATGTGTCCGCCCGCTATTCCCTCAACGCCGATGAATTGGTCAAAGAAGCCCGAGAGGTGTTTCCGGAGACGGTCGTGGCGAAGGACGGAATGACGGTGGAAGTGCCGTTTGCGGATTGAGGGGGCGGTGCGGGGTTGTGTTGCGGTGAGCCCCGGGGCGTGGCCCCGGGGTTAGTCTACCCTAACCGGATTTCACCCTGGACCGGATAATACCACGCACCACGCACAATGCACCCTTACCTAGTCACCAGCTTTCTCAAGTTCTGCAGAACCCCATCAAAGAACTTCCTCACATTCCGTCGCCGGAACAACTTCCCCGCCAGCCAGTCGCGCCACGTCTGCGGGGTCCAGATGCTCTTCATGGTGAGCTGCGTCTGGCCGCCGGAGAACTGCAGGTGGAAGAAGACGCGCGAGCCGACGCGGGCCTGGCGGTCGGCCCAGCCGAAGGTGGTGGGCGGCGTCAAGTCCACGATCTCGAACTGGGTGGCGCGGCCGTTGAAGTGGACCTTGATGCGGCTGCCCTTCCTGAGCGGTCCCTGGGGATCGATGTTGGAGCAGCGGGGCAGCCAGTCGGGGATCTGGGCCGGGTCGACAAGATCAGGGTCTCGGTCCGCATGGTCTAAACTTGGTCAAAGGGACGGGGTGAGGGGAGAGGTACAATAAAGCCGCAGGCCGAGGCCGAGCGGCTTTCTGCAATTGCCCCTCCTGGGATCGAACCAGGACTCTCCTGATCCAGAGTCAGGCGTGTTGCCAATTACACCAAGGGGCAGTTTTTACATGGAGCTGAGGGGGCTCGAACCCCTGACCTCCTGGGTGCGATCCAGGCGCTCTCCCAGCTGAGCTACAGCCCCGTGGGCCCTGAAACTAGAGCCCTGGCCCCCCGGCCGACAACCCCCGCATTCTACGCTCGGGTGCCCGGGCTGGGCTTGTCGAAACGGGCATCATGGCCGAGTGGGTCGCAGTGGCCGACGAATCGCTTCACAACCCATTCCGACCCCCGCAGCCGCAGCTCGTGCCAACGCAGACCCGTGATGCGCTTTACCGTGCGGTAGCAGGTGGCCGGGTCCTTCCGCTCACGGAATGCGAGATGACACAGCGAACACCCGGTACATTCGGCGCGGTCGATCCACGTCAGAACGCTCGCCCACCCGGCGAGTTCGTGGAGAGGAGGCAAACCCTCGCGTTTGAGGAGCCGGGCGAGCTCGAACCGATTGCGGAGGCCGAGGCTGGGAGCGACCTGCTGAGCGGTGCCGATCGATCCGCCGGTGAGCAGCGACGCCTCGATGACGGCTCGGCTGAACAGGGACAGGTCG
>WNGF01005820.1_pt1 | contig 18336 bp, 24 predicted proteins | sample 5400641 | NCBI WGS metagenome assembly WNGF01 (sample SAMN13153371, study PRJNA577476) | soil metagenome | isolation source: 80 cm soil or saprolite under grassland replicate 2 | place: USA:California | collected 2016-06-15
TGCGGTCCACAGCCGCGTCGGGCAGCTCAGCGGCGGCGAGCGGGCGCGCCTCGCCCTCGCGAAGTTCATCGCCCAGGACTACGACCTCCTCGTCCTCGACGAGCCGACGAACCACCTCGACATCGAGAGCCAGGAGATCGTGGCGGCCGCCCTGAAGACCTATCCGGGCATGGTGCTCGTCGTGAGCCACAACCGCAGCTTCCTGAACGAGGTGGCGAACAAGATCGCGATCATCGCGCACCGGCGCCTCGCCGTGTTCCAGGGGACCTTCAAGGACTCGTGGGCCGCCGCGAAGATGGCGGAGTTCATGGCGGTGCGGCAGAAGCCCCGGTACCGCGTCCTGCGCGTCGTCAAGGACTGGGAGACCGGGACGGCGTACCGGGGCGGGGACGTGATCGCCCTCAACGGGGCGGAGACCCAGGCCTTCCTGCGCCTGCTACGGTGGGCGGAGGCGAACGGCCGCGTGGAGCGCATCGAGACGTGAGGGGTCGGCAGGGTCTCGCGATTCCGCGGCCCGGCCGTCTCAGGCAAAGTCCGTTCGGTCTTCCGGGCTGGTTCTGGGCGGACGGAAGTATATAAGGCACCGGTTGCGTGCAGGTGCCTCCACCGGTGCCGGTATCCGCGATCCCGGCCCAGAGGGTGTCCCCATGGCCAAGTTCCGGATCGAGAACGTCGTCGCGTCGACTTCCCTCGGGCACGAGCTCGACCTCAAGGCGATCGCCCTCGCCCTCGGCGGCTCCGAGTACGAGCCGGAGCAGTTCCCCGGGCTCATCTACCGGATCAAGGATCCGAAGACCGCCATCCTGCTGTTCCGCAGCGGGAAGGTCGTGTGCACCGGCGCGAAGAGCCTCGAGAACGTCAAGATGGCGATCGAACTGGTCGCGAAGCAGATCGAGGCCGCCGGCATCCCGATCACGAAGGATCCGGAGATCGAGGTGCAGAACATCGTGGCCACGTCGGACCTCGGCGCCCAGATCGACCTGAACGCGGTCGCGATCACCCTCGGGCTCGGTGCCGTCGAGTACGAGCCGGAGCAGTTCCCCGGCCTCGTGTATCGCATCGACGAGCCGAAGGTCGTCCTGCTCATGTTCGGCAGCGGCAAGGTCGTGTGCACCGGCGCGCGCAAGCCCGCGGACGTCGAGAAGGCCGTCGAGAAGATCACGGCCGAGCTCAAGGCGAACGGGCTCCTGCACTGATCGCGGGCCCCGCCGCCAGAGCGCATGCGGAGGCCTTATAGCGCCGAGGGGAGTGGCGCTCCTCGTATGGCGAAGGCCGAGGCATCCGGGACGGTGACCGCGTTCCGTCAAAGCAAGTTCAAGCAGGACAGCTACCAGACGATCGTGGATCTCGCCAAGCCGGAGCAGGCGGCCGATCTCCTCGGGGCCCGCGTGGTGTGGGCCCGCAAGGACGGCCTCCAGATCCTGGGCCGGGTCGTGGCCCTCCACGGACGGAAAGGCGCGCTCCGCGTCCGGTGGGACCGCGGGTTCCCGCCGCAAGGCCTCGGCACCCCGGTCAAGCTCATTCCATAACGTGTGTGTACACATACATGGCCACCAAAACGATCTCGATCAGCAAGGAGGCCTACGACCGCTTGAGAGCTCGAAAGAGGCCTGGTGACAGTTTTAGCGATGTCATCTTGCGCCTCACCGAGCGGAGGCCCCTTGCCGAGTACGCGGGAATGCTCAGCAAGTCCTCCGTGAAAGCCATCCGGGAAGCCATCGAAGAAGCCCAGAGTACGCGTCGAAACCTGGATGTCCGCGCATGATCCTCGACACGAGCTTCATCCCACACACCCGTCCTCTATGAATTGTGGGAGGGGGTGGCCCGATCCGAGCGCCCACGGGCCGAGGCCGCGAAAGTCACGGATTTTGCGGGAGGACACGAGCGCCTGTCTTTCAGCGAAACGGATGCTCGCGAGGCGGGTCTCCTTTCTGGCCAGTTGTCCCGTTCGGGGCACATGATGGGGACCGTCGACGTCCAGATCGCAGGGATGGCGAGGGCCCGGGCGCAAACCCTGCTGGCCGCGGATCGCCGGTTCCGCGATCTGGCCGATGAGATTCGAATCGAGAAGTACCCATAGCTGAGGGGGCAATGATCGCGAGGCGTCACATCCTGCACCGATTGCCCGCTATGAAAGGTTCCTCGCCCGCTGCTCTAGATCGTTGAGCTCTCGGGTCACGCCGTGGCGCCGCGCGAAGTCCCTCATGGCCCGGAAGTTGAGCTTCTTCTTCTGTCGAACGTAAATGCCCAAGGCATCCTCAAGATCTTGGTCGCTCCCCCATCGGAGCTTGATGACAATTGTCTGTTCCGGCGCGGCCAAGGGAAGTCGACGATGGCGCCAGACAATTCGTCGCTTCCCCTTGAGTGTCTCCCGGTGCGCTGCCGTGGATGCCGGCACGAGGTCGATTCGATAGGTGGATCGGGTGTCGTGGATCGTCACATGGCCCCCTTCGACCAAGGCGTCGTGGAGGTCCTGGCCGGAGGCGAAGAACCCGAACCGCTGGAATCCCGCAACGATCTTTGGGATCTGCCGCGCCTCGATGACCGCGATGACGTCGACATCCGTCGTCGTCCGAGGAATGCCGAACGCCAGGACCGTAACGCCTCCGACGAAGACATGCTCCACCCGGTTCGTGCGCAGTACGTCTTCGGCGATCCTAAGTACGTCGTCGAGGCTTCGCTGTTTCGCCGGCATGGCTCAGGCTCCTTCCGGATTCGATGAGCTCGAACCCCATGTCCAAGGTCTCCCTCGGAGAGAAGCGGCGTGCTCGGATTGCCGAATGGACAAGGCTGCGGAGCCGTCCTTCCTTCCGGCGTCGCCGCTCCCGGGTTCTCTCCATGTCAGCGGGAGCCGTCATGCCATATTAGATGATTCGTCCGTGAGGGATGAAACTATTCTCCGGAACACCGGCGGGAACCCCGGTGGAACCCCGGTGGAACGACGAGGGAGGCAATCTGCACACATCGTCATCGCGTTGCGGGATTCCCGGCTGCTGACGTCGTTACGCTATTCTCGCCTTTGACTTGTCTCGTCTCGAGGTGGGAAGGGGGCGGACCCTCCTCCCATTGGGCCGGGCACGCACGGGGACCTCTCGCAGATCGTCCGCCTTGAAACCGGACAGTTCGTTCTCCGGAATGCCCATGCGCTTCCGCGTCGCGCCAATCCCCCCGTTTCCGAGTGACGCAAATCGATACGATGTCGCTCCTCCGGACGCCTTCCGTCGGACGATCTCCGCCACGCCATTCTCGACCAGGTACCGCAGCACGAGCCGGCGGGTTGCCTTCGACACTTCCGGGAACCGGCCGGAGGCCAGCTTGGACAGCTCATACGTCGAGACTTCTTGCCCCGCGAGGTCCCGCGCGAATTCGAAGGCGTCGTACGCCTCATACGGATAGAAAAGAGGTGACCGATTCGGCAAGGGCGGCCCATCGGCCCCCATCACGGAGGCATCTGCCGCGTCGATCCTTCGACGGAGTTCGGCGAATTTTCTCACTCTCGGATCCCGGCGGAGGACTTCCAGCTCCGCTGTCCACACTTCCACTCGAGACCGGAGAACCGCTTCCAGGTCCTCCGGCAAACTGGGGGCCATCTCCCATCCTCGGGCCAGCGGCATGGCACAGTGGATATATAATAGTGTCTGGTCAATATGTGATATCTCCCGACGTGCGAATTTTGAAGAGTTCGACTACAAAGATTCATCTACCATGGATTTATCCCCGGCCCCGCGGTGGTTCTTTGTATCGGGTCGTCACCGTGTTTGGCAAGAAGGAGTTTGCGACAATACGACTCTATTGCAGGCGCAAACGGCTCAGCCTCTATGCCCTGGCGAAGGCGGCAATTCGGGAATACGTGGAGCACCACCCGTGATGCTCGCTTTCCTGGAGATGCATGCGATCCGATCTCCAGAATGAGGCAGTGGAACCACGAGAAGCCTCACGAGCTTCTGCCGCAAGGTCGTCCTTAGAGCTGTGCCCAACCAACAAATACGTGCATATCCAATATGTCATATTGACCGATGCATAGATTCATCCGCCCCCACGATATCTCGGAGTGTGGAGGAGGATCGTTCTTGTATCGGATCGTCACTGTCTTTGGGCAGAAAGAGTTCGCGTCCTTAAAGGCCTTTTGCAAACGCGAGCGGCTTAGCCTGTACGCCCTCGCAAAGACATCGATTCGCGAGTACGTTCGGCGCCACGCGTGACAATGGTCGCGATTCGGTGGTTCGTCTCCGATTCGTAACCGCGGAACGCTAATCCGGACGTCTGCGTCCGGGCCCCGCCAACCCATCGTGACGTTAACCGAGAGGAAGGGCGTCACGCCAATGGGAGTGACGTTTAGAGAGACTCGGGGGCGACGATCTGCCACGACTGTCGCTCAGAATAGGATTCCAGAGAGAGGTAGGATTTCCTCATCCCATAGGAACATTTATTTGATAGGAGGCTCTTAGTCAGAGCATGGAGCGTGCGCGAAAGGTCATCAAGGTTACCCGAAGGGGGCAGACGACGATCCCCGTCGAGTTCCGAAGACGTCACCGCATTAAGGAGGGCAGTCGGCTGGAGGTCGAGGATCGGGGCGATTCGTTACTCATCCGGCCCGTGCCAAGCCTCGAAGACCTTGGCGGTTCCCTCTCGAAGATAACGACCCTGGAGCGTCTGTTGAAGGTTCTCGAGGAGTCTCGGGAGGACGAAGATTGAAGGAAATCTTGGACTCGAAATTCCTGCTCACCCACTACGGAGCCAAGGATGAGGATGTTATTTCCCGGACTCGAACGAAGCTCGCCGACCTCCGCAAGGAACGGCGGGGAGTTCTTCCTTCCATCGTGATTGCAGAGGTGGCGAACGCCATCTGTCAGGAGGCGGGCCGTGCTGAGGCGCTAGCCAAGCTCAGGGCCCTTGAGCACGCTGGCTTGGAAGTGGTGCAACTCGACCCTGAGTTGGCACGCGAGGCCGGCTTCCTGCAATGCATGCATCGGGATCTACCCATGGCGGACTGCGTGATTGCCGCCACGGCGCTTCGCCTCCGGGGTCGCGTTGTCTCGGACGATCCCCACTTCTCGAAAATCAGGGGCCTCCGTACGACATGGATTTGAGACACGACTCGCGGCTTTACGGGCGCTGGTGCATCCTGCTAACAGGCAGGGTGCATTCGGAAGGTGCACCATCGGCATGTGCCCTTATGCCGAAGCCGAGTAGAAAGCAAGGGCGCAGTTTTCCGGGGCTCGGAGCTCCGACGCAAGGAGCGCCGCAAACCTGAGCCGACGCTCCGTAGGGGGAAGGCGCCCCGGACACGATGGCCTCGACCTCTCGATAGGCGACCGGCGGATCCGAGACATGCGGGCACCGATGCCTTTATCCTTTCCGCCGAAATCGGGCCGATCTCCCATGACGCCGCCGATACGATCGTAATGGAAGATTGGACAGTCATCTTGCGGCGGCCCGATGGGCGGCTGGAGTTCGAGCACGTCGAGGCGCAGTCGTTCGCTCTCGAACGCGACCCGCTCTCGAAGAACTCCCGGATCCGATACTATGTCCTGCGAGACTCGAACCGCGCCGAGGTCGCACGGTTCAACGAGAAGGACGTCGTAGGCATCCGGAAGGGGCGCCACATCGACGTTTCGGCGAAGCACGACTGGGACTGGTAAACAGGCGGCTGGTCCGGGAGCGTTCGCGCGGCGGTGGCGAACCGTCGGGTGCCCTCGCCAGACCTCGGAATCCTTGGTGCGTGGCCGCCTACAGCCGGCGGATCAACCGCCGCGATTCCCGGGGGACCGAACGCTGCCTGCGCCCCGTCGGGCGGGCCGGCGGATCGACCGTCGGCAGGGTCGGCAGGAACGACGGCTTGAGCCTCGCATGGGTCGCCGCCTCGAAGCCCGAGGCAACCTTGATCAGGGTCGGCTCGCTGAACGCGGTCCCGTAGAAGCTCATCCCCACTGGCAGCCCGAACGCGTTCCCCATGGGGACGTTGATGATCGGGTACCCCGCGATCGCGGCGGGCGCCGAGGTCCCGAAGATGAAGTGGTCGCCGTTCACGAGGTCCGTCGTCCAAGCCGGAGAATCGGTCGGTGAAATGAGGGCGTCGAGAGTGTTCTCTTGGAGCACCGCGTCGATCCCGTCCGGGCCTCCGATGCGCCGGGCCTCGGGTGCGGCGGCGTCGTACGTCGGCTGATCGAAGATCTCCGCCTCGGCGAGTTCGAACCATTCCTGCCCGAACCACTTCAGCTCCTCGTCCGCGTGGGCGAGGTTGAAGGCGATCAACCCGCCGAGCGTGCGGTCGAACCCTCCCCGGTCGAGCGCGATGTCGCTCCGCGTCGCGAGGTACGCGTTCAGATCGCGCTTGAATTCGAACACCAGCACGACGAGTTCCTCGAACGCCGCGTTAATCTGGTCGATCGTCGGAATGTCCGCCGGGTCGACGATCGTCGCACCGGCGGCTTCGATCGCGGCGACGGCCGCGTCGAACGCGCGGCTTACTTCCTCCGTGAGGGAGTCCGTCACGCCGGCCCGAGGGATGCCGATACGCGCACCGTCCAGGCCGTTCGGGTCGACGAACTGCACGTAGTCGCTGTACACGGTGCCGCGGTCTCCGGTCGGCCCGGTGCTCGTCGCCGGGTCCCGGGTGTCCGGCTCGACGCTCGCGATTGCCCCGAGGACGGCCGCGGCATCCGCCACGGTCCGGCCGTGCGGGCCCACCGTGTCCTGGCTGTGGGAAATCGGCACGACGCCCGCGCGGCTGACGAGTCCGACCGTCGGCTTGATGCCGACGACCCCGTTCGCGTTCGCGGGACAGACAATCGACCCGTCCGTCTCCGTGCCAATCGACGCGGCGCAGAGGTTCGCGGACGGCGCGGCCCCGGAGCCGGAGCTCGAGCCGCACGGATTCCGGTCGAGGACGTACGGATTGTTGCACTGACCCCCGCGGCCGCTCCACCCGCTCGACGAGAAGAACGACCGGAAGTTCGCCCATTCGCTCAGGTTCGTCTTCCCCAGGAGAATCGCCCCGGCCTCGCGGAGCTTCGCGGCGACCGTGGAATCTTGCGCGGGGGCGGTTCCGACAAGGGCGAGCGAGCCGGCGGCGGTAATCATGCGGTCCGCTGTGTCGATGTTGTCTTTCAGGACGATCGGGATGCCGTGGAGGGGCCCGCGCACCTCGCCCCGCCGTCGTTCCGCGTCGAGCGCCATCGCGATCGACTCGGCGTCCGGATTGAGCTCGAGGATCGAGTTGAGATGCGGGCCGCCCCGATCGAGCGTCTGGATCCGCGCGAGGTACATTCGCACGAGGGAGCGCGCGGTGAGCGACCCGGCGGCCATCGCCGCCTGCAACTCGGCGATTGTGGCCTCTTCGATCTGCGGCGCGGGAGCCCGGAGCGCGTGCAACGTCGGCTCTTGAGACGCGGTCCCCCCTCGAGCCCCGATGAGGCCCGCCGCGGCCGTGGCGGCGGCCGCGGTTGCTCCGAGGACGAGGAAGTCCCTGCGGTCCACGTCCATGCTAGCCCTCCCGCGGATCGAGGATGGAATCCGTGCAGCCGCTACCCGGGGACACGCCGCAAGCCCGAAGACTACCGCGACCGAATGTGCGTGACATCGCCCGCTCCCCCAGAGACTGAGCGCGGCCGTGCATCGCCTCGTCTCGACATAAGTCTTGTCCCGACCCGCTACGGGAGATGGCGACCGGCCGGAATGGCACGCCGAAGAACGAGTCCTTCTGAATCTGCGGTCCGAAATGGGGTTCCCCTCGTCTTCGGACTTAAGTAACGACATTGTGATGGCCGAGCATGGCAGGAAAATCAAGCGGCAAAGCCACGGTGAATCCTGCAAAGCCGTCCCAGAGTAGAACCGTCCTAAAGGGTCGGAGCGGCCTGCGAGCCAAGGCGGCCGAGGCCGTCCGTCGGTCGAGTGCCTCACGATCCGAGGTGACCGCGATCGTCCTCCGGATCGCGGCCGACCGATCGGAGGAGTTCGAAGCGATGTTCGAGGCCGAGGAAATCCCGATCTGGGAGGACTTCACCCGCCGCGGCCGGTTCTCGGAAGCCCAGCTCGTCCGCGCGGCCGGCGGCAGCGAGGGGCGAAGCGGGATCCAGGATTACCTTCTGCATATCGTCGCGGCGGACCACGACGCCCACGAGGAGCACGACAGCGACCCCCGGTTCCGGGCGTTCCTCGCGAAGGCAGAGAAGCTCCAGCCCGAGCCGCCCTTAGTGTGGTTCGGCGACACGATCTTCGAGCGACGACGTTAATATTGTCTCTTCCCAGCGGTCTTGCCTTCCGGGGGCTTGCAATGGGATGACTAGGGACGAACCTGCCCCCGAAAGCCGCATTTGGGACAGAACTTCGCGTCGACATCGGCAATCGTACTACACCGCGGGCACACCTCCCCCTTTCGAAGGCCACGACTTGCCCCCTTTGGAATTGCCACCCTGCGGGCTTTGGGCGCAACCGGAAGCAAGGTCCTGTAAAACGGTCCGACAAGCGCCAACAACGAGATGCCGATTAGGATCCAGCCGAGGTATGCGTACGGGTGGTAAGTGTTGCCACTCACAGAGGTACTTGGAATCATGGCGACAAGCCCTGCGAAAAAGAGCAAGACGAACACGGCGATCTGGCGCGTCCAGTCCACGGCGTCAGTGCCCTCCCCACCCCGCGCCATGGGACGAATATGCCTCGCTTGATGGAAAACAGTAATGGTCCTCGCTCTTTTCCCGACTTCGACTCGTATCGAAACCGGGCGGGAGCGTGCGTGGTCCCGCGCGGGCCATCCTCGGACTGCACATCCCTTAAGCGACGCGACGCATCCCGGTCCGATCATGCCGCCACATCCGCGGATTCTCTATCGAGACGCAGCGCTCGCGGACGGAACAACGCAAGCCGCCCGGAGAGGTGTGAGCGTGCTCGTCGACCGCAACCGTGTCGTCTGGATCCGACCGACTTCCGATGAGGGCGATCTCCCAGAGGAAGCCCGCGTGATCGACGCGGGCGGCTCGACGATCGTCCCGGGCATGGTCGACGCCCACAGTCACGTCACCCTGCCTGGAGGATCGCATTGGATCGACCGCGGCGCCGATCCTCCGGACGAACTGCTCGAGGTCGCCGAGCATAACGGGGACCTCCTAGGCCGCGCGGGAGTTCGGTGGGCCCGCGACGTCGGGTCGCCGCTCGCCGTGGATCCGCGGGACGGACGGAAGCGGGCCCTCGCCCTCCGCGTGCGGGAACGGTGGCAATCCGACCCGAACCGACCGAGAATCCGGGTCGCCGGAACGTGGATCAGCCACAGCGGCGTGATCACAGGTGGCCTCCTGATCGAAGCGGATGACGGTCCCTCCCTTCTGAAGGCCGCATCGACACAGCTGGACGACGGGGCGGACTTCCTCAAGCTCTACCTCGACGGACCGAAGAAGGACGAGGCGCCCTGGTCGACGGAAGACGTGCGGGCCGTCGTCGACCTCGCCCACGGCCGCGGGGCGAAGGTCACCGCACACTCCGGCCTCCTCGTCGGGGCCCGGGTCGGGATCGACGCCGGAGTCGATTCCCTCGAACACGGATTCGAGCTCGACTCGGACGCCGTCACGAAGATGGCCCGCCAGGGGACGTTCCTCGTGAGCACCCTGGCGATCTTTCGCTCCTGGGCCTCCTTCGCGCAGACGACGACGTTGCCGCGGTTCGTCGGCGACGAGGGGAAGGAGCGCACGGCGCGTCGACGGGAGCGGGCGATCGAGAGCGTGCGGCTCGCCCACCATGCCGGGGTCCGGATCGCGACGGGCACAGACTTCGGCGGCGGATCGTTGCGGGCGAACCACCTCGCCTGGGAGGTCGAGGCGCTCGTCGAGGCGGGCCTGAGGCCTTGGGAGGCGCTCGCCTCCGCCACGGTGCGAGGCGGGGAACTCCTCGGGGAGCCGGAGGCGGGCCGCGTCGTCGAGGGCGGCCCGGCAGACTTCTTCCTCGTGCATGGGGACCCGCTCACGGACCCGACGGCCTTGTGGCGGGTGTGGCGCGTCGCGTGGTTGCCCGCCTACTTCATCGCCATCACGAAGTAACTTCCTGTCCCCCGTCGCCTGGCTCCCGGAACGCCAGGTGGCCGCGTGGCGGTACCCCGCGAGCCATCGCATGACGCGTCCGCGCTCCCGGGCCGGGGGGCAGCTCGAGGAGCACGAGTTTTCCGGAAGGCCGCAGGACCCGTCGGATCTCCTCGATCGCCTGGTCCTGTTCCTCGACATGGTGGAACGCGACGACGGCCGTGACCCGATCGAACGCCGCGTCCGGGAACGGTAGACGCTCCGCATGTCCCTGTTCGAAACGGATGGTCGGCCGACGACGACGTCCCGAGGCGACCTTATTCCCATCCGGCTCGAGGACGCGAACGGAAACTCCTTCGGCTCCGGTCAAGGGGACTCACGCCCTGCGAAGAATCGAGACCAGCACAAGGACGAAGCCCGTCGCGGTGACGACCGCCTCCGTGGCGTGTGCGTCGGAGAGGGTCCACCCGGCGAACTCGAACAACACGCCCTCCACGACGGACCCCAGGGTGAGGACGCCGAACCCCGTCGCGAGGAGGAGGTACGTCAGGCGCCGCTCCTTCCGACGGAGGCCGAGACGGAGGCTCCAGAGGCCGACGAGGGAGCCGGCCGCGACGATCCCGAGCCGGAGGGCGACCAGGACCCAATGGTCCGTCATGGGCTCACCTGCGCGAGGCGGAGCGACCACCGCCACCGGACGTTGATCCAGACGGCGAGCCCCACGGCGACGACGAGGTGGAGGACGTCGCTGACACCGGACCAATCCGACGGCAGGGAAATCGCCAGGATTTCCGTCGCGACCCACCCGCCGATGAAGACGGAGAACGCGGTCCCGAAGTCCAGGACGCGGTCCTGCCGCTTCCTCCGTGGCGTCGCGAGCCGGTACAAGAAGACCGCCAAGACGCAAGCCAAGAGGACGACCGTGACGATCTCCGGCAGCTCCTCAACCGCCACGGAAGTCCCTCCTGCGCAGGGGCCAATACGCGAGGGCGAAGGCGAGCACGACGGCAGCGGACACCGTCTCGACCTCCTCGGCGCCAGGCCCCGGCCCTGCGATGGCCCGGAAGACGTGGAACAGGCTGTGGACGGAGAGTGCGACCGCGAGGAGCAGGGAAAGGCCGGCGAAGGAAGGGTTCGACGCTCGCAGCTTGAGGGCGAAGTACGCGGGCGGCACGCCGGCGACCGCGAAGCCGGCGAAACTCGCGAGGTCCCAGGCGCTCACGGACGCGCCCCCCGAGGGCGGAGCGTGACGGCGAGAGTCCCCAGGCCCGCGAGCACGAACGCGGACTCCACGATGTGCACGCTGAGGAGGTCCCAGTTCAAGGCCTCGAACAGGAGCCCTTCGATGAACGAGCCGAACGCGATGAGCGCGTAGCCCACGCCCAGGTAGAGCATGACCCGCTCCCGAGTGCGGGCGTACGCGAGGAGGGAGAGGCCCGCAATCGCCGTCCCCAACAGGAGCACGGCGGTCTTCGCCACGATCAGGAGGAGGTGGTCCATCGCGGTCACATCTCCTCGGTGAACGAGTGGAACAGGCGGAAGGCCTTTTGGACCGTGTCGAGGTTCGGTGTGGCGGACACCACGAGCGTGCCCGCCTGGAACGCGACGTTGAGCTCGCGGAACGTCGCCTTATAGACGCTGTACGTCTTCCCGTCGGGCATCAGGACGGTCTTCGCGACGACGAGGAGTCCGCTCCCCTCGAGATCATGCACGCGGCGGTACGCGGACGAGCTCGGAATCCCCTCGACCCGAATCAGGTCCATCACGGAGCGCGGCTGGAACGCGGTCGCCGCAAGGATCTTCGCGCTTTGTTCGTCGGCGAGGGCCCCCAACAGAGCCTGCTGAAGCCGACGGTCCTTGATGAGCATGGGGGACCATTCCCAGGTCTGGGAGCCAGCCTCGGGAATCGTCTCGTCGGTTTATACCATCCGGGTCCGTGCGGGGAACCCATGGACGCATCATCGAAAGCTTCGGAACAAAAATGGTCTCGGATCGCGCTGGCGTTGGCGGCGGTCGCCCTCGTCCTCTCGATCGCGGGCCTCGGCCTGTCGTTCGCGAGGCCCAGTGGCGTGGCCCCGCGGTCGGTCGCGTACACGGTCACGATCGACGAGGGGCTGATCGTCACGGGCTGGAACAACACGTGCCAGTGCGCCGTGGAGATCGACACGCCTGCGGCGGACACGGAGAAGGTCATCGGCGAGTACGTCCGCTGGGCGCCGAACGTGATCATCGTCAACGTGGGGGACACGGTGACACTCACGATCAACAACCCGCGGGGCGGGGACCACTCGTTCGCGATCGAGGCGGCGGCGGGCTCGTTCTCCGGGACGACGGTCAGCGGAACCGTCCAAGGAAGGGACAACAGCGGGAACCCCTCCGGCACCCAGGCGACGATCGTGTTCACGGCGCTCAAGCCCGGGACGTACGTGTTCCGATGCACGATCCCGTTCAACGACGCGACGAACTCCTGCCACCCGGACCACGCTACCCTCTCCGGGACGATCATCGTCCTGTGAGGCAAGGGCCCGACCGTTTACGGAATCGGACGGGGGGATGACGGACCCGGCGAGGCGCGACATACCGCCGGATCCCGACCCCGGTCTTCCCCGGGGGAAAAGGCAGTGTGAGGCGGGACGGGCAATCCCCCGGGTTCCCTCTCCGGACTTCGACGACCGCGCGCCCGCGCCTCCGGACGACCCGGGCACAAGCGTGCGGACCGCTCCCATTCCCCTCGCCACGGGCCCGCGGGGCGAAGGCGCCGTCCGTCCGACCGACGCCGCTGCGGCGGTGGCCGTCCGAGGGTTCTCCCGCGCAAGCGGTTCATTTCTTCCCGCGACGTTGCGTCCGCCGGTAATCGCGGTCCATCGCGACGCCGAACCGCTTCCACGCGGTTAACGCGGACGCCTCGCGTTCTGTCTTCGAGACGTGCCTCTTGGCATCGGGCGTCTTCGGCCGCCGCCTCCAGCGAAGCTCGAGCTGCGTCCGGCCGTCCGGGAGCGATGTCAGCACATAGTCGGCCGCGACGTCGCGGCGATTCCCGACTCCGTCCATGTGCCAACGGTTCGGAGGACGCAGCGTGACGACGTCCCGGCCCCAGAACCAGCCGTCGGACATCTCCTCTAGGTCCTCGAACACGACGCGCCGCACCGATCGCTCGATAATCTTCCGCTGGTACGCCTCGCCCTCGAGGCCCGCGTCGTCGGGCGTGTAGTCGGTGCACCACGCGAACGCGAAATCGAGCGGCACGCGGAACGTCGCCGTGATGCGGTACTCCGGTCCCCATCCCGTCCCTCGAGTACCTGCCACCATGGTCCCTTACCCCATGAACGACGACCGCGGCTCAGCGGTACGCCGTGAGGACGACTCCCATCGCGCTCATCGCGATCGCATGCTGGACCTGCGTGATCCCGAAGGCGGTCTTCGAGCTCTTCGTGAAGAGCAGGCTCGGCGCGCTCGGCAGCAGGATGAACGCGAACCAGATGATCAGCGCGACCTGGATCCAGTCCGTGATCGACGTGGCGCCCGCGACGCCGATGACCCACCGCAGGAACGTCGCACCGATGATGGAGATCACCAACGCGATGACGAAGCCCGGCGCCGGGCTCCCCGCGTCTTCGGGCTTCATCCCCAGCGCGGCCATCCAGCGCCGGCCGAACAGCGGCGGCGAGAACCAGGCCGCCCCGATGATTAACGCGCTCACGCCGGCCAGCACGATCGCAATCCAGTTGAAACTCGACACGTCAAAGGACACCACGGCCTCCGACCCCCGGGCTCGGGCAACGACCGCGGGCCTTATAGCTTCGGCTGCCCAGCCAGGATTCCTGTCGCCATGGCATTATTGGCCATGGCGCACCTCCCCTCACTTCGAAAGGATCCGCATCGCCTTCTCTCGCATCTCGATCACCACGCGACGGAGCGCCTCCGCCTGCTTCGGCGTCACTTCGCTCATGTTCGTCCGGAGCAGCTTGCCCGTCGCCCGGAATTCGCGGAAGAGCGCGGCGCGCTCCGGCCCGACCGCCGATTCGAAGGCGCGGAAGCGCTCCTCGATCTCCTTGCGGCGGCTCCGCAGATACGCCTTGCCGTCGCGGGTGAGGCGGTACGTCTTGCGGCGTTCCTCGCCGCTCACGGAGAGGTATCCTTTGCGAAGGAGGGCCCGCAGGGCCGGATAGATCGCCCCGGCGCTCGGTTTGTAGAACCCGTGGTAGCGCTCCTCGACCGCCTTGATGATCTCGTACCCGTGCATCGGGCGTTCTTCGAGCAGGTGGAGGACGAGCCCTTTGAAGTCGCCCTTTCCGAAGAAATGGAAGAATCCGCCGAACTTCTCGGGGGCGCTCATGAAGCGAGCTCCCGCTGCCGGAACCAGAGGATCGCGAGCAAGCTCCCGGCGATCGCGTACGCCGCGAAGACGAGGACCGAGGTCGCGGGATCCGGGACGAAACCGCCGTCCCCGCCACCGGGACCCGGTCGGACCCCACCACCCCCGAGCGCATTGGCGATGATCCCCGACGCCGACGTCGGGATGAACCACGGCTCGACCCTCGCCGCGGAGAGGATCGCGCCGATGATCGCGAAGATCAGGGTGAAGAGGAAGAACGTCAGGACCGTCGCGGCGACGGTGCTCTTCAACAACGCCGAGAGGAGGTAGGCGACCCCGACGACCGCGGTCATGTAGGCGAGCGCGTAGACGTAGGAGAGCCCGACGTCCCACGTCAGGGAGCCCGTGATCGCGAGGGCCGCGATCGCTGCGGCACCGTAGTACAGGGTGAGGACGGCGGCGGAAACGATCAGGCTGGCGGCGATCTTCCCGATGACGAGGACCTCCCGACGGACCGGGTTCGGGAAGAGGAAGTAGCCCGTCCGCTTCTCGTGCTCCGAGACGAGCGCGTCCGCCGCGAACAGGACCCCGCTGAGGACCACGAGCAAGCCGCTGAACGTGGCGAAGGTCGAGACGAACGCGTTCGGGGTCGACGCGTACGGGATGCCCAAGGCCGGCGGGAGGCCGAGGAAGAGGCCGATGATCAGCGCCACGAGAATCAGCATGCCGAGGAGGCGGCGGCCCCGGATGTACTTGCGAATCTCGTAGCTCGCGACGGTGACCACCTGTCCGAGCGGCGTCGTCGTCATAGGCGATCCGACTCCTGGATGCGGTCGAGGTAGAGCTGCTCGAGAGACGAACCGAGCGGCCGATACGTGATGACTTTCAGGCCGCGGCTCACCATCGCTTCGAGGACGCGCGCCTGCCCTTCCTCACCGCCCGAGATCCGGAGGTCGATCGTCGAGTCGCCCTCGTTCTTGATCTCCACGATCCCGGGGACCGCTGCGAGGGCTTCGAGGTCTTGCGGCGTCGGCGGCCGGAGGAAGGTCGTCTGGAACGTGGACGTGTCGGATCCCCGGGAAAGGTCGCGGACGGAGCCGTGAATCAGGAGCTCCCCGTGGTTCAGGAGCGCGACGTCGTCGCAGACCTCCTGGACCTCGCCGAGAAGGTGGGAGCTCATGAAGATCGTCCGGCCCTCGCCTTTCAGCGATTGGATCACCTCGCGGACCTCCGCCATGCCCCTCGGATCCAAGCCCGACGTGGGCTCGTCGAGGATGAGGAGGGCGGGTTCGTTGAGGAGCGCCTGCGCGATCGCGAGGCGCTGCTTCATTCCCTTCGAGAACTCTTGGATCCGGTGATCGGCCCAGTCCTTCAGCTTGACCCCTTTCAGGACGTCTTCGCTGCGCGATGCGATCTCCTTGGACGACATGCCGCGGAGGCGTCCCGCATACGCGAGGGTCTCGAGCGGCGAGAGATAGCCGTAGAACTCCGGGGTCTCGATGACCGCGCCGATCCGTGCGAGTGCGCGGGTCGGCTCCTGGCGGACATCGATGCCGAACAACGCGGCATGGCCCCGGGAGGGCCGGATGAGGTTCGTCATGATCTTGATCGTCGTGGATTTTCCCGCGCCGTTCGGACCGAGGAAGCCGAGGGACGTTCCCTCCGGGACGGTCAGGTCGAGCGACTTCAGGGCGGTGAAGTGACCGTACTCCTTGCCGAGGCCCTTCAACTGGACCGGAAATTCGCTGGCCACCGATCCCGCGTCTGAGGACTGCATGAGAATCGCGATATATCGCGATATACTTAAACTCTTTGAAACGATTCCGCTAGGATCTGGGGAACGAAAGGGATTGACTGTGAAGTCGTATGACGTCTGTCCACCGGGGCCGCCCGAGGACCGAGAGCAATCTTCTTGGCACGGGTCGTCGTTCGGCCGGACCAGACACCGAACGGAGCGCGACGCGATGGCGAAGACGCGGGACTGGGAGGACATGCGGACGATGTCGACCCGCCTCCTCGAGGAGCGGACGGGAGAAGGCGTCGAGGCGTGGAACCGGCGCATCAAGAAAGAGGCGTTCAAGGACGAAGCGAGCCTCCGCTCCTGGCTGACGAAGCAAGGGGTGATGGGATACGCCCAGACGCTCCTCGTGATGGAACGATTCGGATACCCGGATTTCCTCACCGCGACCGCGGACGAACTCATCGACGGACAGTACGTGGACAGGCCGCAGCTCCGGCCGATCCTCGACGCCGTCATCGGGGCAGCCGCGGGCCTCGGGGACGTCACGGTCCAGGCGCGCAAGACGTTCGTGGCGCTCGTCTCGCCCCGCCGGACGTTCGCCCGCGTGCAAGCGACGACGAAGGACCGTGTCGATCTCGCGTTGCGCATCGACGGTATGAAGCCCACGGGACGATTGCAGCCTTCGAGGATCCACGAGACGATGCCCGTCCACATTAGCCTTCGGTCGCCGGAGGATTTCGATGCGGAAGCGCGGCGATGGCTCAAACGCGCGTACAGCGAGAATCTCTGAGCACGGGTCGACACCCTTCTTAAGCGCGAGGCTGTTTCCGCCGCACGGCCGAGCCCCACCCGAGCCCTGAGTCCTCTCCCGGCGTTCGACCCTTGACGGTGTGGATGCGGTGGCTCCTGTACGCGGCGAGCGCCCTCGTCTTCCTCGCGGGTTTCCAGCTCACGGTGTTCTCGGAGCAGACGGGCACCTACTTCGCATGGAAGGTCGTGCCGTCAATCACCGCCGCGTTCCTCGGCGCCGCGTACTGGGCCGCGGTCCCCGTCGAGGTCATCGCCGCCCGCCAGAGGACCTGGGCCCATGCGCGCGTCGCGGTCCCGGCGATCTGGCTCTTCACGACGCTCACGCTCGTCATCACCCTCGTCCACTTCGACCGCTTCCACTTCTCCCCCAGCGAGGTGCCGAGCGCGCAGGGGGCGGCGTGGTTCTGGCTCGCGATCTATGTTGGCGTGCCGGTCGCGATGCTCCTTGTCGGATGGCGACAGGTCCGCGTCCCGGGAGGCGATCCGCCGGTCGGACCCTCGCCGCCGACGTGGATGCGGATCGTGGTCCTCGCCCAAGGCGGCGCGATGCTCGCGTTCGGGGTGGGCCTCCTCGCCGCTCCGACCGTCGTCGGGTCGGTGTGGCCGTGGACCTTGACGGCCTTGACGGGACGGGCGATCGGGGCCTGGTTCGTCGGGATCGGCTTCGCCGCTTTCCACGGAGTCCGGGAGAACGACTTCCTCCGGATCCGGCCGCTGGGCGGCGGTTACACGGTGTTCGCGATCCTCGAGCTGACCGTCCTCGGGCGGTACTCCGGGGGCGTCGACTGGACCGGCGCGTCTGCGTGGGTGTATCTAGCCTTCTTGTTGAGCATCCTTCCGGTAGGGCTGTACGGTTGGTTCGGCCACGGCGGCATTCCCGCCTGGATTCGGCGGAAATAAACGTCGGGTCGGCCAGCCTCCGCATCGGACGCCGGCGCTAGGCCTTGATGGCGCGGGTCATCAGGAAGTCCTGGTGCACGACGTTGCGTTCGAGGTACGAACCGACGATGAGGTCGTACTCACGCCGGAACTGCGCCAAGCGCGCGGGCTCGTCCTTCAGCGTCTGCATCAGACGCGACATGGGCCCCCCGCTCTGTTCCATCATGCGTCGATAGTGCTGCGGGCTCAGGGCCGGCGCGGTTTGCACGCCGCGATCGAACGTCACATCGTGGACGGCGCTCCCGAGCCGCTGCAGGACCACGTTCGGATCGCCCCACTGGCCCGGAGGCGCGGGCTTCGGGTCCGGCGGCGGAGGCATGTATTGCGCGACGAGGGCGAACATCCGACCGAACATCAGCTCCGGGGGCCACGTGTGGAACGCGATCGTGCCGCCCCGCTTCAGCACGCGGAGCATCTCCTTGATCGCAATCTCGGGACGAGGGGCGAACATGTGCGCGAATTGGCTCAGCACGACGTCGAACTCGCCGTCCCGGAAGGGCAAGCAAGGGCAAGCTCTCCACGTC
>WNGF01007216.1_pt1 | contig 18330 bp, 16 predicted proteins | sample 5400641 | NCBI WGS metagenome assembly WNGF01 (sample SAMN13153371, study PRJNA577476) | soil metagenome | isolation source: 80 cm soil or saprolite under grassland replicate 2 | place: USA:California | collected 2016-06-15
AGCCGCGCCAGCCCGTTCGGCTCGACGATGAGAAAGAAGAGAATCAAGCCGCCGAACACCATGAGCTCGATCTGCTTCTGCAGGGCTACCGGGAGCGCCAGCCCGACGAGGTGCGGCACGTTGGTGAGGAAGATCGGCACCAGGACGATGAAGGCGGCGCCGAGGACCGAGCCCAGGATGCTTCCGAGCCCGCCGATGATCACCATGAAGAGCACGAGGAAGGACACGCCGATGTCGAAGGCCAGCGTCTCCGCGCTCCCGAGGTACAGGAAGACGTACTCGGCCCCGGCCACGCCGCAGTAGAAGGAGCTGACGGCGAAGGCCAGGAGCTTGGTGCGGAGCGGCCGGATCCCGATGATCTCGGCGGCGATGTCGCGGTCGCGGATGGCCATCCAGCAGCGGCCCACGCGTCCCCGGACCAGGTTCTTCGCCACGAATGCCCAGACCACCACGAGGGCCAACGCCGCGAGGTACCGCACGGGCGCGGTCGCCTCGGGGCCTGTCACCATCACGCCGAGCACCGTGCGCGGCGGCGCCGTGATGGTGCCCGACGACGCGTAGTTGACGAACCACGCCACCTTGTTGAAGAGCCACAGGAGGAAGAACTGGGCCGCCAGCGTGGCCACTGCCAGATAGAAGCCCTTGATCCGGAGGCTCGGGATGCCGAACAGGAGCCCGACCAGCGCCGCCATCAGCCCCGCGAGCAGGAACACCACGATGATGTCGAGCCCGGGGAAGGACGTCGTGAGCTTGAACGCCGTGTATGCTCCCACCGCCATGAAGCCGCCGGTGCCGAGCGACAGCTGCCCCGCGTAGCCCGTCAACAGGTTGAGCCCGATGGCGGCCAGCGAGTAGATCAGGAACGGGATCAGGACGGCCTGGAGCCAGTACTCGTTGGCCAGGAGCGGCGGCACCACGAAGGCCCCTCCCAGCAGCACCAGCATCGCCCACCGGTCCTGGGCAATGGGGAAGATGGCCTGGTCGCTGATGTAGGTGCTCTTGAACTGCCCGGCCTCCCGGTAGATCATGAATTCCCTCGGCTAGACCCGTTCGATGATCTTTTCGCCGAAGAGTCCCTGGGGCCGCACCAGGAGGAACGCCAACGCCATCACGTAGGCGAACCAGTTCTCGATGGCGCCGCCCACCAGCGGCCCCCAGTACACCTCGGCCAGCTTCTCGCCCACCCCGATGATGAGGCCGCCCGCGATGGCGCCGGGCACGGAGGTGAAGCCGCCCAGGATGAGCACCGGCAGCGCCTTGAGCGCGATCAGCGACAGGCTGAACTGCACACCGCTCTTGGCGCCCCACATGATGCCCGCGACGATGGCGACCAGGCCGGCGACGGCCCACACCACCACCCAGATGGTCTTGAGCGGGATCCCGATGCTGAGCGCCGCCTCGTGATCGTCGGCCACCGCGCGGAGCGCCCGGCCGATGCGGGTCCGCTGGAAGAAGACCGCCAGCACCGCCACCAGGACGGCGGCGGTGATGGCCGCCGTCATCTCCAGCTTGTTCACCTGCACGCCCGCCACCGTGAACGACGTGTCGGGGATGCCCACGTCGAGCTTCTTGACGTTCGACCCCCAGAGCAGCTCTCCGAAGCCCTCCAGGAAGAAGTTGAGGCCGATGGTGGCCATGAACAGGATGATGTACTCCTGGTTGACGAGCGGGCGCAACACCACGCGCTCGATGGCGAAGGCCAGCGCCGTCATCACGGCCATCGTCAGCACCAGGGCGAGCAGTACGGGCACCCCGCGCTCCATGAGCCCCACCAGCGTGAGCGCGGCGAAGAGCACCATCACCCCCTGGGCGAAGTTGAAGACGCCCGAAGCCTTGAAGATGAGCACGAAGCCCAGGGCCACCAGCGAGTACATGAGGCCGGCGGCGACGCCGCCGATCAGCACTTCGATCAGGAAGCCCGGGGCTCCGGCCATGTCCCGGAACGGGCCGACGAAGACGCCGTACAGGATCTCCATGCGAACCCTACCGCGGCTCCCCGAGATAGGCGCGGATCACGGCCGGGTCGGCGCGCACGTCGGCGGGGCCACCCTCGGCGATCTTCTCGCCGTGGTCCAGCACCATGACATGGCTCGAGATGTCCATGACCACCCCCATGTCGTGCTCGATCAGGATGATGGTCGTCCCCCACTCGTCGTTGATGTCCAGGATGAATCGGGCGATGTCCTCCTTCTCCTCCACGTTCATGCCCGCCATCGGTTCGTCGAGCAGGAGCAGCCTGGGTTCGGCCGCGAGCGCTCGCGCCAGCTCGACCCTCTTCTGCAGACCGTACGGCAGGCGCCCCGCCGGCAGCTTGCGGATCGCTTCGATCTCCAGGAAGTCGATGATCCGCTCGACGAACGCCCGGTGCTCCATCTCCTGCTTCACCGATGGCCCCCAGTACAGGGCGTCGAGGAGGACATTGCCCTTCATCTTCAGGAGCCGGCCGGTCATGATGTTGTCGAGCACGCTCATGCCCCTGAACAGGGCCACGTTCTGGAAGGTCCGCGCGATGCCGAGCTCGGCGACCTCGTACGCCTTGAGGTCCGTCCGGTCCTTTCCCTGGAACAGTATCCGGCCCCGGGCAGGGCGGTAGAACCCGCTGATGACGTTCACGACACAGGTCTTCCCGGCGCCGTTGGGGCCGATGATCGAGAAGATCTCGCCGGTCTGGACTTCGAAGCTGACCCCGCGGAGCGCCTGGATCCCGCCGAAGTTCACCCACACGTCCTGCACCCGGAGCAGCGCCTCCGTCCCCGGCACCCCCGTGACTTCTCGCCGCCTCCGCAGCTCTCCGAGGGCGACGAGGGCCTCCTCGCGGGCCTCGAACACGTTGGCCCGGAACTGGGTCTGCATGGCCCGCGCGCGGATCGATTGGCGCGTCGACGCCGATACGCCGAAGCGCACCGTGCCCAGGCCGTACGTGACGTTCGAGTGCTTGCCGCGCTCGGCGAAATGATCCCAGACCTCGTCGGCGATCGTGCAGTCCGTGTAGTTGACCAGGAAATACCAGCGACGGTTGGTCGCCTCGAGCAGGCGGTCGACTTCGTCGTAGAACTCGTCGATCTCCTCTTTGCCGGTGAACGCGATGTTGGAGAAATCGACGTCGAGCACCTCGATCGTCTCGATGATCTTGATCCGGTCCCGGAACCTCCCTTCGACCATCATGGCTCCCTCGTCCCGCCGAAGGACAGCCGGGTCGCGACCATGTCCGCGAGCGTCCCGACGGAGACTCCGATGGTCATCGTGGCGTGCCCGGCCCGCCCGCCGGGTCCACCGCCCGGATCCCGACGTCAGCGCGGACCATCCCCGTCCGGCCGTCCTCGTAGGTCACCTTGGCCTCGACGGTGACGTGATCGGCCTCCGAGTAGAGCGCGTCGACGAGGGCCGCGTACTTCTCCGCGATGAATCGCCTTCGCAGTTTGCGGGTCCGGGTTATCTCCTGGTCATCCGCGTCGAGCTCCTTGTGCAGGATGAGGTACTTCCGGATCTGCGCGCCCCGCAGGAGCTCGTCCTCACCGAGGCTCCGGTTGACCCGAACGACCTCCGGGTGGATCAGGTCGTAGACCTCCGGCTTCTGGGCGAGGTCGGTGTAGCTCGTGTACGGGATGTTCCGCCGCTCCGCCCAGCTGCCGACGGCGGCGAGGTCGATGTTGATCACGGCGGCGGCAAAGGGACGCCCCTGGCCGACGCACATGGCCTCCTTGATGTACGGCGAGAACTTGAGCTTGTTCTCGATGTACTTCGGCGGGAACAGCGTGCCGTCCACGAGCCGGCCGACGTCCTTCGCCCGATCGATGATCTTGAGGTGCCCGTCGTGGTCGATGAAGCCCGCATCCCCGGTGTGGACCCACCCGTCTTCCATCATCTCGCGGGTCGCGTCCTCGTTCTTGTAGTACCCCAGGAACGCCCCCGGGCTGCGAAAGAGCACCTCGCCTTGCTCGGAGATCCGGATCTCCACCTCGGGGATCGGCGTCCCCACCGTGTCGAGCCTGGCCTCCCCGTCCCGTTGGATGGCGATGAAGACACTGGACTCCGTCATGCCGTAGAGCTGCTTGACGTTGATCCCGAGCGCGCGGAAGAACAGGAAGATCTCGGGCCCGATGGCCTCGCCCGCCGTGTAGGCGAGGCGAATGCGTCGCATGCCCAGGTTGTCCTTCAGCGGCTCGTAGACGAGGGGCCGCCCCAGCGCGTACAGGAGGCGCCGCCCCAGCGGCGCCGAGCGGCCGGTCAACCGCCGCCGCTCGAGCTGCTGGCCCACATCGAGGAAGAAGTGGATGAGCCGTCGCTTGATCCAGGCGGCGTCCTCGATGCGGATCATGACATTGGTCAGGATGTTCTCCCAGATGCGCGGGGGCGCGAAGAAGTAGGTGGGCCCGATCTCCTTCAGGTCGTGGAGCACCGTGGCCGCGCTCTCGGGGCAGTTCACCGCGAAGCCCGTCAGGATGCACTGGGCGTAGGAGAAGATGTGGTCCCCCACCCAGGCCATGGGCAGGTAGGCGAGCACCTCGTCCTCGCTGCGCAGGCCTTCCTGGGCGGCCGCGTTCTGTCCGGTCACGATGAGATTCCGGTGCGAGAGCATGACGCCCTTCGGGTTGCCGGTGGTGCCGGACGTGTAGCAGATCACCGCGAGGTCGTCGGCCCGCCCCTTGGCGATCTGGTCCTCGAAATAGGTGGGGTTGTCGACGGCGAACTTGTTCCCGAGCTCCTGCAGCCGCTCGAGGCTCACGAGGAAGGGCTGGGCGTAGTGGCGGAGCCCGCGTGGATCGTCGTAGACGATGTGCTCGAGGCGCGGGCACTGCTCGCGCACGTGGAGGAGCTTGTCCACTTGCTCTTGGTCCTCGACGACGGCGAAGCGCGCCTCGGCGTGGTCCAGGATGTACTGCGTCTCCTTCTCGATCGAGTCCTGGTAGAGGGGAACCGGCACGCCGCCCAGGGCCTGGGTGGCGAGCATGGCCCAGTAGAGCTGGGGGCGGTTGTCGCCGATGAGAGCGGTCCTGTCGCCGCGGGAGAAGCCGAGCGCGGCCAGCCCGAGGGCGATGAGCCGGGCCTGGGCCAGGTACTCGCGCCACGTGTACGACTGCCAGATCCCGTAGTCCTTCTCCCGGATCGCGACCTTGTCTCCGAGCCGCTCGGCGTTCGCGACGACGAGCTTGGGGAACGTATCGCGGCTCGGATCGAGGTTCGAGCTCTCGGGCCTGGTGGCGCTCCCCACGCCGCTCGCCGTCTCCACCATCAGCTCTTCGCCGTCCTCCCGATGATGGTCCGGGCCGGATCGATCTCGTCGCGGAGGATCGAGAGCTCCCGCGGGGTGGGCGGCGCCAGCGTCTCGACGGTCGGGCCGATCAGGGGCTCGAAGTCCATCTCGGCCACCACCGCCTCGGCCGACAGCCCGGCGAGCACCCCGAGGAGCGTCATCTGCCGCGACGCCCCGTCGAAGCCGAGGAGGGCCTGCGAGGTCACGACCCGCCATGGGCCCGTCCCCGCCGGCAGCCCCGCGCGCTCTCTCGCCTCGGGCGTGCCGTCCAGGTAGCCCGGCGAGGACACGAAGTCCACGCGCGGCACGAAGCGCCGCTTCTCGTGCATCATGATCACGATGGTCTTCCAGCAGAACGAGGCGACCTCGTTGGCGCCGCCGGCGCCGGGGAAGCGTTTCTTGGGCTTGCCATAGTCGGTCCCGAGCATGGTGGAGTTGATGTTGCCGTACCGATCGATCTGGGTCGCGCCGAGGACGCCGTAGTCGATGAGCCCCACCTGCGCCTGGGCGAAGATCTGGTTCATGCTCGTCCACGCGATGGAGCGGTAGCAGTTCGCGGGGCCGCCCATGGTGTTGCGCACGAAGGGCGTGAGAGGCTCGGCCCCGATGGCGCCGAACTCGAAGACCTGCACGAGCTGGGGGGCCTGGAGCCGCTGGGCCAGGATCGCCGCCACCTGGGGCATGCCGAAGCCGATGAAGGCGGTCTTCTGGTTCTCGAGCAGGCGGGCGCACTGGGCGATCATGAACTCCGCCTCGGTGAACTCGCGGGGCGGGCTCATCGCTGGCTTTCGCCCCTCATCGGTTCATCTCCCAGTACGCGACAACGTCGTCTGTCGAAAACGTCAGTTGAGCAGCCAACACGCTCTGACTGACCTCCGTTCGAGCGCCGGCTCCGCCGGCGCAATCCTGCCTCTGGGGGGAGGCTTCGGAGGGCGCCGTCGAGGCCCCCTCCGATTGCTTCATCGGTACCCCTCGCGCACGGTGGCCCGGCGGCGGAGCCCGTTCAGACGCTCGAGCCCCACCCGCTTCTCCAGCATCTCCGTGTTCGAGGCCACCGAGTAGACGTACCGGTCGAGGTACTCGTCGAGCCGGCCCTGACGCTCGAACTGGTTGTACTCGCCCCAGTGCTCGTAGTCCATCTCGTAGAGGCCGGGCACGCCCCCCGGATAGGCGCCGAACGGCGAGTAGACCACCGCGTCCACCATGTAGTAGGGGATCGTGGTCTTGGCGGGATCCTTCCGGATATCGTCGGGGTCGACGATCTCGTCGGTCGAGACGATCACGCGACGGGCGGCCATGGCCGTCTCGAGGGGCGAGACGCCGGGCCCGAAGCAGCGCCCATTGCCGTAGACATCGGCCTGATGGACGTGGATGAGGCCCACGTCGGGGTTGAGCGCGGGGACCAGCGCCACGGGCTTGCCGCCGAATGGATCCGTCACCACCTTGGCGCCGGAGTACGTGAGCGTGTCGGAGCCCAGGAGCGCCCGGGTCGGAAGGAAGGGCACCCCCATGGCCCCCGCGAGATGGCGGAGGGTCAGGGTGCCGTTGGTCCACTCGCTCACGCGGATGCTGCCTGCCTCCACGGCCCGGTTCAGGGTATCGCCCAGGCCCATGAAGCCCACATCGATTCTCGCCACCGCGCCCGCCGCCGCCAGCAGAGTCGACTCCATCAAAGTGAACTTGGCGCAGTACCAGAGGTTCCGGCGGCCCTGCCGGATGATCTCCCGGATCAGGCCGAGCGGACCTCGCGTGAAGGAGGAGAAGTCGAAGGAGATGTAGGCGCCGTCCTTGACGAATCGGGAGACAGCGTCTGTCTCCGAGCAGGTCTTGTCGACGAAGTCCCGGCGCTTGTGATCGCGCATCCACGCGCGGATCACATCGGGATCCGTGAAGCGAAATTCGCCTGTGCCGCTGGAGAGAATGTCCATACTCATCCAGGCCCTACTGCTCTGGCTGGGGGGCACCGCCGCACCGGGGCAACTGAGTGGGCAGAGTCTAGCGAAGCCGCCGCGGACTGTCAAGCAGTTTGCCCGCCAGGACAAGGGTTTACGCACACTCCCTCCACTCACCTCGGAGGGGGGCTCCGCCCCCCTTTTGAACCTGGCCCGAGGACGCAGTGCGAGCCGCGGGACGGCCACGGGCTGGGCCCCGTGCGTCCGAGGCGAGCAATCCGGAAACTGCGCCGGCGGAGCCGGCGCTCGAAGCGGAACGCCCATGGTCGCGCGATTTCTCGTTGCCATCTGGCGTCTACTCCGACAGGCTCCTAAGACTCGAGCTCAGGGGGAAGGAGCGGGTGGTGGGTGCGGATGAGCCGATCCGTCGTGCAGAGAGCCACGCGGCGGGCCGCGCTGTGGGCGACGAGCAGCCGGTCAAAGGGGTCGCGGGTCCAGTGCAGTCGCAGGGCATGGCGAACGAGGGTCACCAGCGGGATGTCGTCGACCGTGAATCGCGGGTCACCCATCACGGTGTCTGTGAACTCGGGGTTGCGGACGGAGAGCCGGCCGATTTCGGCGAGGAACTGGACTTCGAGGAACGACACGGGCGAGACACCCCACGGCCGATACCGTTCGATCCAGGGGAACTGGGCCAGCCGCCGAGACCCGAGCGCGACCCAGATCAAGAAGTGAGTGTCGAGAAGCAGTGTCACCGGACAGCGGCGCGTCGTGGGACGAGGCGGGTGGGACCCCGCCACTGCCAGGACCACCGGTCGGCCTCGTCGACGTTCTGCACCCGCAGAAGGCGCCGGTAGGTTCGCGCGGCGACCTTCCCCCTCTCGTTCGGCTCCTCGCGGCGGAGAACGAGACGGCGCCCCTTCCGCTCGACCACGATCACCTCGCCGGACGCCGCGTCGTCCAGGAGCCGGAACCAGCGCTTGCGGGCCTCGGACGCGGTCACCTTCTTCATGTGTACAATGTACAAGAATGGTGAGCGACGCGCAATCCACCGACCGCCGTCGCCGGGCCGGCCAGATCGAGCCGGCCCGTAGAGAGGGCCGTGTGGTACGATGCGACGAGCCAAACCCTCTCCAGGGACCCGAACACCCACCGAGCGCAATGGAGGCGTACCGCATGGCCTTCCAGCACGTGGGCCGCCCGATCAAGCGGCTCGAGGACCCCAAGCTCATCACCGGCGCCGATCACTACGTCAACGACGTCCGCCTCGTCGGTGCGGTCACGCTGGCCTTCGTCCGGAGCCCGCACGCGCACGCCGTGATCAAGTCCATCGACACCCGCGCCGCCCGGGCCGTTCCCGGCGTGGTGGCCGTGCTCACCGGCGCCGACGTGAACGCCGAGGTGGGCGTGATCCACACCCCGATCCCGCCCGAGATGTTCGGCTCGATGAACCGCCAGGGCTACACCATGCTCGCGGAGGGGCGCGTGCGTCACGTCGGCGAGCCGGTGGCGGTGGTGGCGGCGGAGACGCCGGACGCCGCCGCCGACGGCGCCGAGGCGGTCGTCGTGGACTACGAGCCGCTCCCCGCCGTGCTGGACCCCGAGGCCGCGCTCGAGCCGGGCCGCCCCCTCCTCTACCCCGAGTCGGGGACGAACCTCGGGGCGAGCATGAAGCACGAGCAGGGCGACGTGGACGGCGCCTTCCGGCGGGCCGCCGTCGTCGTGGAGGTGAAGCTGCTGAACCAGCGCGTCATCCCCTTCGCGATGGAGCCGCGGGCGTGCAGCGCGGTCTGGGACGACCGGGCCCAGAAGCTCACGATGTGGGGCGACACGCAGATCCCGCACGGCATGCGCGACCAGATCGCCGAGCGCCTCAAGCTCAAGCCGGATCAGGTGCACCTGATGACCGGCCGCGTGGGCGGCGGCTTCGGGGCCAAGGTCCCCGTCTACCAGGAGGACACCCTGGTGCCCCTCCTGGCGCGCCGGCTCAAGCGCCCGGTGCGCTGGAGCGCCACGCGCCGGGAGGACATGCTGGCCACCGGCCACGGGCGCGACATGCGCTGTCACCTGAAGCTCGCCGCCGACGCCGGCGGCCGCATCCTCGCGCTCGAGGCCAAGATCATCGGCAATGCCGGCTACTGCCTCTACCACGTGGGCGTGCTCCTGCCGGTCCTCTGCGCCCAGATGATCACGGGCTGCTACGACATCCAGACCGGCCGCGTCGAGGCCGTCGTCCCCTTCACCAACACGATGGGCACCGTGCCCTACCGCGGCGCCGGGCGGCCGGAGGCCGCGTACTTCATCGAGCGGGCCATGGACGTGCTCGCCGCGCGCGTCGGGCTCGATCCCGCCGAGGTCCGGCGGCGGAACTTCATCCCGCCCGACCGCTTCCCCTACACCACGCTGCTGGGCAACTCCTACGACAGCGGCGAGTACGCGCGGGCGCTCGACCACGCGCTCGCGAAGGCCGGCTATGCCGGGCTGCGCCGCGAGCAGGCGGAGGCCCGCGCCCGGGGCCGGCTCGTCGGCGTCGGGCTGGCGTCCTACGTGGAGATCTGCGGCTTCGAGGACGACGAGGTGTCCGACGTGGAAGTCGATGATGGAGGCCGCGTGACCGTGCTCACCGGCGCCGCCTCGCACGGCCAGGGCCACGAGACCGCCTTCGCCCAGCTCGTGGCCGACGAGCTCCAGGTGCCCGTCGAGACCGTCACCGTCGTGCACGGCGACACCGCGCGCGTCCGCAAGGGCGTCGGCACCTTCGGCAGCCGGTCCATCGCCAGGGGCGGCATGCACGCCCTCGCCAACGCGGTCAGCGTGCGCGAGAAGGCACAGCAGATCGCCGCCACCCTGCTCGAGGCCGCGCCCGAGGACATCGTCCACGCCTCCGGCACGTTCAGCGTGCGCGGGGTTCCCGACCGTTCGGTGAGCTGGGTCCGGATCGCGGCGGTGGCCAAGGGAACGCTCACCTCGTGCGGCGACATCAAGGGCAACGGCACCCTGTTCCCCTTCGGCTCCCACGTCGCCATGGTCGAGGTGGACCGGGAGACGGGCCAGACACGCCTCTTGCGCTACCTGTCCGTGGACGACGCCGGCTTCCTCGTCAACCCGCTCCTCGTCCAGGGCCAGGTGCACGGGGGGCTGGCCCAGGGCATCGGCCAGGCGCTCCTGGAAGAGGCGGTCTTCGACGACTCGGGCCAGCTCGTGAGCTCGACCCTGATGGAGTACGCGCTGCCGCGGACGGACGACCTCATCTCCTTCGACAACGACCACACGCGCACGGACTCGCCGCGGACCACGCTCGGCGTCAAGGGCATCGGGGAGGCCGCCACCATCGGCTCCACGCCGGCCATCGCCAACGCGGTGCTCGACGCGCTGGCCCCGCTCGGCGTGACCCACGTCGACCTCCCCCTCACGGCGCAGAAGGTCTGGGCGGCGATGCGGGCGGCGGTGAAAAGCTGAGGCCCGGAGCGGGCTCCCCCTCACAGTTTCCTGAATACGCTATCCGCAAATCGAGTCCGACCCCAGCCTTTTTTTCGGCCCGTCGGGGTGGGGTGCGGCGAACGCCCTCTCCGCGTCTGTCACCACACCACGGGCTCCCGACCGGCTCACCGCGCTCTTTGCTCCAGCACGATGACGCTCACCATTCCGTGCGGTGTCACCGCCGCCGGGGTGAAGGCGCCGCTGCTGATCAGCGTCGTCGCCACCAGCGGGACCGCTTCGCCGAGGCCGATGATCAACACGCGCCGACGGGAGGCGACGCGCGCCATCAGCGAGTCGACGTAAGGGAGCGTCTGATCGTTCACCCTGAACGGAAGCCCCAGCATCACGTACCGGTGGCCCGGGCGGAGATTGGCGGTCAGGGGTGCCCCGATGAAGGAGACGATGAGGGGGTCGGGGTCCGGGAGCCGCAGCTGGTCGGCCTCGGCGAACGCCGTGCCGTACAGGATCACATCGTCGGGCCGGGCGACGTTCTCCAGCGAGGCGACGGCCCCTGCCCAGTCCTCGTCGTACCGGTCGCCGAAGCCTCCGGTTCGCTGGACGGAGGGGATGAGGTTCCAGGCGAGGCTGAAGGTCAACAGGGCGGCGAAGGGAGCCAGACGGCGCCAGCCCCCACGCCTCCCGACACCGGCCAGCCCGGCGGCGACGAGCAAGCCGGCGGGCAGGATGAAGAGGACGTATCGATCGAACAGCAGGGTCACGCCCAGGAGCACGGTCGCCCCGCTGAAGACGACGATGGGCAGCACGAACCACACGGCGAGCAAGCTGACCGAGACCCGATCGAAGAGCTGCCGGCGCTGCTCGGCGTCGAACCCGATCAGGACAGTGACCACGGCGAGCACGATGAGCAGCGGGAGGTCCAGATAGGCGACGAAGAGATGGACGAGGACGAACCACGTCACCGGCGGCACCCAGTCCAGGACCGCGCGCCGCTCGAAGAGGTGCGCGAGCTGCGGCGCCGCCGGAAGGCAGAGGAGCCCCAGCGCCAGCAGCGTCAGCGGCCACGCGCGCGACGAGAGCCACGAGCGGCCACGCACCACGAGCAGGTGCGCGACCTGGACGACCACCACGAAGGCGAAGACGTAGTGGGCGTAGAAGACCGCGGCCGTCGCCAGCACGTACGCGGCGCGCCACCGCCACGAATCGCGCTCGAGGAGCCGGAGATAGCACAGGAACGAGAGCACGGCGCCGAAGAGCGCGAGCGAGTAGGGCCGCGCCTCCTGGGAGTACCAGATCAAGGGAGCGCTCACGGCGAAGGCGGCGACGGTGAAGAGACCCGCGTACCGCTGCCGGAAGAGCGCGAGGCCGAGCGGATAGGCCAGGGCGAGGGTGGCGATCCCGAAGACGATCGACGGCAGGCGAAGCGAGAAGGGGCCGGTCCCCAGGAGCCGGGTGGAGAGCTTGACGATCAGGTAGTAGAAGGGCGACTGTCCCTGGATGTGCACGGCGCGATGAACGAGCTCGCTCCATTCGCCAGGGGCCACGACCCACCACGTGCCGTACTCGTCGGTCCACAGCCCGGAGCTCCAGAACCGGTAGACTCGCAGGAAGGCCCCGAGGCAGATGAAGAAGGCGACGGCCCACGTCATGGTCCGGGACGTCGCGCCCGGTTCGGCCGAGGCCGGCCCCGGGTCGCCGGTCATCGCGAGGGCAAGGGGTGGTTACGAAGGCAACGCCTGACCCCCGGAGGCGGCGAAGCGCTCCAGGTGGTGCTCGGCGTCGCCGAAGGTCTGGCCGATCATGGTGAGCCGGCGGAAGGTGTGACTCACCTTGAGCTCCTCGCTCATGCCCCGCCCCCCTTCCTGGCCAGGATGCGGTGCCAGCGCAGCAGGTCGTCCTTGCCGAGCGCCTGGTAGTTGACCACCTTGTCGCGCAGATCGCGCGGGAGGCTCTCGCCCAGCCACGCCCGCACCTCGTCGCGGAACTCCGTTTCCTCGGGGGAATAGTTGAGATCCATGAGACCGCTCCTCTCCGCGGCCCGGGCCGCCGCCCGGATGGTACCACCACGGAGCCGGTCGCTGCACGACCGGTCTTCCGGGCATCCCGGGGCCCGTGATCGCTGTGGCGCCGCTTACCGGCGAGCGAACGAGGACAGCAGGGCGATCGCCAGGAGGACGCCTCCGGCGACGATGGCGACGTCGGCGACATTCACGAGGTATTCGTCGGGCCACGAGATCGGGATGTAATCGGTCACGCTGCCGTAGGTGATCTGCTCCGTGGTATTCCCGGCGGCGCCGCCGATGAAGAGGCCGAGGCCCGTCGCGGCGAGCGGCGTCGGCCGAAGTCGCCACCAGGCGAGGACGATGGCGCAGATGATCACGAGGACGATCACGGTGGATGTCACGGGCACCTGGATGGACGGTGGCCCCAGCCCCCTCAGCCACGCCAGCGGTGGGGAGACCGTCTGCCGCGCGTTTTCCACGGTCTCGACGTGCGCCCGCGCGAGGACACGGAGGACGAGCGCGAGAAGCCACGTGCCGGACCCCACGATGAACCACAGCCGCATGGCGGTACCCGCTGGACCTCCGTTTGAGGATAGTCGCATTCTAGCCCTGATCCGAAGAAAACGCGACCCAGGTTCCGATCCACTTCCCTCTCCCCCACCCGGGGGAGAGGCGTCACGTCACCGTGGCCTGTTCACCCTGACCCGATCGGGCCGGAGCCCTCGTTCGCGAGCCCGCTCCCGCGGAAGCTGTTGATCACCTGCGTGATCCCCCACGCGTGAGCCAGGGACGCGAGGCCCGCTCGCCCCTTCTCCTTGATCACGCGCTTGCCGCCGCTCAGGAAGGCGCCGCTCACCGTCTTGCCGAGACCCACCACGACCCCGCTCAACATCCTCACCGCCTCGCTCGTGGCGGCGCGACGGACGGCTTGTCTGGCCAGCACCGGCGCCACGAGCGGCTCGACGATCTCCGAGAGGTCCAGATCCTCGATCGTCTGGGCCGCGAAGACGGTCGCGCCCACGTTCGCATAGAGATAGCCCATCTCCCGCAGACCCGGCCGCTGCCAGTACACGTGCGCGATCCGCCAGATCATCCGCGTCTGGGCCACCAGCACCATCAGACCGTCGAGCCGGCCCGACTGCGAGACGGCGGTGCTGACGAAGACCAGGGAGGCCTCCCGGGTGATGCACGCGTCCGCCCGGCCATGCAGGACCTGCACGGCGCGCTCCACCCCGGCGCGATCGGCGGTCACCGGCACGCCAGCCAGGTGCGGGTTGCGCGAGAGCTGCCTCGTGAGCTGTCGCAGGTACCGGTCGAACTCCTCGGCGGACTCGCTCGCGGGCGCGGTCAGAGGCTTGCGGAGTCGAAGGACCAGCGCCGTCGGCACGCCGAGGCAGAGCGCGTAGAGCGACACGAGACACCAGAGGACCACCCGCCCGAAGGTCGGGTGGAGCGCGCTCGCGAGCGCGACGACGTCGGCCGTCTCCCTCAGCACGAACAGCGCGAAGACGACGGTCACGAGCACGGCGGTGAGGGTCGCGATCCGCTTCATCCTGTCCCTCCCGGGTTCGGCAGCCGGCTCATCGGCTCACTTCCCGCGCATGGCCGTCGTGGCTGCCGCTCATCTGGCCTGGGTCACACCCTTCTCCCCTTGATCAGGTTGATGACCGACTTCATGGTCACAGGGTCATCGTCGAAGCCGCCGTGGGTGGTGCTCTCGCTCGCCGGGCCCGGCGCCATCCACGCCTTCACGTTGGCCAGCTCGAGCGACCCGACCTCGTCGTCGAAGTGTTTCGCCATGCCGAGGATCGGGGTGCGCACGCCTCCCTCGAAGGACTCGGACACGAGGTAGAGCAGCGATCGTCCGTAGCCGAGGACCGGCTTGCACGTCGGGTCCTGCTGCTCGGCGGCGTCGTTGAGGTGGAAGGCGCGGAACTGCTTCACGGTCTTGTCCCTGATCCGCGGCAGCAGCGTCCCCTTGAAGAGGTCGACGGTGGCCGCCGCCGCCAGGAAGTTGACGCTCTCGAACTTCCAGCCGAGGGGGGCGAGGCGGTCGACCACGTGACAGTGGACGATCGAGCCCGCCGAGTGGCCGATCAGGTGCACGCGGACGGGGGTCGTCGTGAACCACGGGGACTTCATCCCGCTCTCGTAGAGCAGCAGGCCGCCGCTCTCCTTGTCCTTCGAGATCCCGTCGGCGTTCTGCTTCATCTCGCCCCAGATGAGCGATCCGGCCGGCGCGAGCAGCCGTTCGAGCCGCTGGTTCCAGAAGCGCTTGAGCTGGTCGATCAGGCCACCGGCGGGCTTCGGCAGGCCGGTCACGAGGTCCTGCAGCCGGTTCTTCAAGGTCGACCAGAGGCCCGTCTCCCACATCAGGAAGATGGGGAAGATCTCCTCTTCGTAGAGCGCGGGGATCCAGCGCGCGGCCGTCTCGGCGGCCGCCTCCTCGTCGGTGAGGCCCCCGTGGGCGTAGATGGCCACGTCGGTCGGATCGGTGGCCTTGAGCCCCCACTTCTTCCGCGCTTCGCCGATGTGGAAGGTCACGAGCGCCTCGACGTCCGTCCGCTGCGTGCGGAAGACGCCGCTCGCGGACAGCCGCCCGTTGTTCTCCATGTCGATGACGAAGGGCGAGATCTCGCGGTCGCGGAGGGTGTTGTCGGCGGCGATCTGGACTCTCCCCTTGTCCAGGCGCAGCGACGGAGACCTGGCGATCTCCAGGTGCTGCTGGGTGGCCACGCCCACTTGCGCGACCCAGCAGTCCATCGCGTTCTCGGTCCAGTCCTGATACGTGAGGACCGCGAGCCCCCGCGTCCCCCACCGGGCTCCCCACGAGTTCTGGATGATGAAGCCGGCGGCGGTGTAGCCGACGATGACGAAGGCGTGGCCGCCGTCGTCCGGGTGGACCTCCTCGCGCGGGATCGTCCACATCCGCTCGCCACCGCCGCGGCCGCCCTTGAGCCAGCCGCCGTGGCACACGGCGCTCGCGTACAGGATGCCGACGTCGTGCAACGCCACGTGCATGTCCGTCACCGACCGCGTGTCCACGCGGTAGTAGGCCCCGAGAGGCCGCTGGGCCGCATCCAGCCACCAGTCCTCCCGCGGCGTCGCGGCCGGCGGCGGCATGTCCGGCGTCGGCCAGAGGTCGATCCGGCAGACGCCGTGCTTGTACCAGCCCTTCATGGCCCCGCGCAGGCTCGAGCCGCTGTCCTCGGTGGAGCCGGGGAACTCGTCGTAGCGCCGCGCCATCGAGTACAGCATGAAGGGCGACATCGGCGGCGAGTGCGGATCCCGGTGCTTGCGCAACAGGAAGTTGACGACGCTGGCGAGGGCGAACCCGGTACATGCGCTCGTATCCTGCTGGTCGAGCACGGGAAGCCTGGCCAGGCGTGTCATCTCGATGGCCGGTGGCGTGTGCAGCTCCGGCATGTACGGCCGGTCGCGGAGGTCCAGCCGATCGGGGACGATGTTGCGCCGCGGATCGAACCTCGGAGCCCGCGCTGACGGTCTTGCCGTCGTCATCGTGACGCCTCCGGAATCCTCGAGTCGATCAGCGCCATCAGCGGCGCGCTGCCCTCACGCCATGGAGCCGCCGTCGACCGTGTAGGCGCCGCCATCAGGCTGCCGTGCCGATGCCGGGGCCGATCCTGCCACGGCGGCGAGCAGCACGTCAACAAGGGATACGCCGGTCATGACGTCCGCCTCGGCGTGGCCATGTGGCGGTGGCCTTGAGGGACCGGGGACAGCCTGGTATGATCGCATCAACGAACACCGGGAAGGGAGGTGCGCGAGAGCGATCTGAAGGCGGGAGCGAGGGGTCGCCAAGGACGAGCGCCAGATCCGCCTCCGGGCGGATGACGAGGTAGGGACCGATCGAGACATTCGGCGGATGGTCCCTCGGCGGGCACGGTCGTGATGGGTGGAGCAAACCAGCGCGGCGACGCGTTGACAAAGGCCACCCAGGGTGCCGACGGGTCGCTCGACCCGTCCATTGACTTCCTCCTTCCCTCCGCGTTGCCGTTGTCGGTGCTCCCGGCTGTCCGCGGGCGTCGCGTCGCTCGCGGCCTCGCCGCGTCGCTGGACGTGGCCGCGACCGGGGCGCCGGAACGGCATCACGCGCTCGGGAGCCGTGGGCTCGGGGCTCATGGCGGCGCCGGATCGCGCGCACCCACCTCCGGCAGGAGGACCAGCCATGTGCGGGATCTTCGGCTACGTGGGCGGCGACGGGGACGCGGCAGGCATCGTGCTGCACGGGCTCAAGCAACTGGAGTATCGCGGCTATGACTCATGGGGGGTGGCGGTGGCCCATGACGGCCGCGTGGCCCTGGAGAAGCGAGTCGGCAAGATCGGCGAGGCGGTGGCGATGCTGCCGGCCAGCGGCATGGGCCTCGGGCATACGCGCTGGGCCACCCACGGCGGCGTGACCGAGCCGAACGCCCACCCCCACCTCGACTGCACGGGCCGCCTGGCCCTCGTGCACAACGGCATCGTCTCGAACTACCGCGAGCTGCGCGGCCCGCTGGTCCGCGCCGGACACCGGTTCCACTCGGAGACCGACACCGAGGTGGTCGCCCACCTCGTCGAGGACTGCCTCGCCAGGACGCCGGCGGGCGCCGAGCAGTTCGTCGGCGCCGTGATCGCGGCCTTCCGGCGGCTCGACGGGCTGAACGCCATCGCCATCCTCGACGTGCACACCGGACAGCTCGTCGCCGTCAAGAGCGGCTCGCCGCTCGTGGTCGGCGGGGGCGACGGCGGCAATCTGCTCGCCTCCGACTACGCCGCGCTGCTCGAGCACACGCGGCGGGTCACGTTTGTCGACGATCGCCGGGCCGTGCTGATCACCCGGGAGGCCATCCGCCTCTTCGACGTCGACACCGGCCGGGAGCTCTGCCCCGAGATCACCGAGGTGCAATGGGAAGCGGCGGCGGCAGACCTGTCCGGCTATCCCGACTTCATGACCAAGGAGATCCACGAGCAGCCCGCGGTGCTGCGGCGCATCGGCGCCCGCCATGGCGGGCACGCGCGGCGCCTCGCCGCCATGCTGCGCGAGGCGCGCGATGTCTTCGCGGTGGGCTGCGGGAGCGCCGGCCACGCCGCCCTCGCCGCCCAGTACCTCCTGGCGCGGATCGCCGGCCGCCGGGTCACCTTCGTCACCGGCTCGGAGTTCCCCTACCTCGCAGACTTCGTGACCAAGGGCTCGCTGGTGGTGGCGATCTCGCAGAGCGGCGAGACCATCGACGTCATCGACGCGGTCCGGGCGGCCCGCGCTCGCGGGGCCCGCGTCGCCGCGCTGGTCAACGTCGAGGGGTCCAGTCTCTGGCGCCTGGCCGACTACGTGGTACCTCTGGAGGCCGGCCCCGAGCGCTGCGTCCTGGCGACCAAGAGCTTCACGGCCCAGCTTGCGGTCCTCCTGCTCACGGCCTACGAGCTGACGGGCGCGCCCGAGACGGGCGCCCGGCTGGTGCAGGAGGCCGCCGACGAGATCGCACGGATGCTGGCGGACGGCCGGCGGGACCTGATCCGATGGATTGCCGAGGGCATCCGGCTCCGGGAGCACCTGTTCGTGATCGGGCGGGGGCCGAGCTACCCGCTCGCGCTGGAGGCGGCCCTCAAGGTCAAGGAGGTGAGCTACGTCCACGCCGAGGGCTTCGCCGGGGGCGAGCTCAAGCACGGCGTGATCGCGCTCGTCGAGCCGGGCACTCCCTGCCTGGTCCTGGCGCCGCGCGACGAGACCCTCGAGGACATC
>WNGF01009879.1_pt1 | contig 18309 bp, 13 predicted proteins | sample 5400641 | NCBI WGS metagenome assembly WNGF01 (sample SAMN13153371, study PRJNA577476) | soil metagenome | isolation source: 80 cm soil or saprolite under grassland replicate 2 | place: USA:California | collected 2016-06-15
ACGGTATTGGCACAGACTGACCGAGAAAAGGAGAAGTTAATTAAAGAGATGGACACGATTTTAAAAACCAATGGAACCACCGGCGACATCGGTATTACCGATTTCGAAGCGGTGGTATTGCAGCGTTATGGCAACGCCGCTAGAGAAGTCGAATCTTGTCTCTGTCTGCCCGTGACTTATGACAAATCTCTACTGAGCGTTATTCCTGGCGAAATCATCGAAAAAGATTACGGCTGCGGCGATCCGTCGCGGTACATTCATGAAGGTGAAACAGTTCTCGATCTCGGCTCCGGCAGCGGCAAAGCTTGTTACATCATTGCGCAGATCGTCGGCGCTCAGGGAAGAGTTATCGGTGTCGATTTTAACCCACCGATGCTGGAGCTTGCGCGTAAATACCAAACATCCATAGGCGATCAAGTCGGTTATCACAACGTCGACTTTCGCCGCGGTAAGATTCAGGATCTTCGAACCAACCTCGGAGTCGTCGATCAATACTTGCGGCAAAATCCAATACAGTCGGTCGACGACCTGGCGCGTCTTGAAGAATTTCAGAACCACATCCGGCATGAGCAACCGCTGGTGTCCGACGAATCGATCGATGTGATTGTATCGAATTGCGTGCTAAATCTGGTGCGGCCCGAGGACAAAAAGCAGCTCTTCGCCGAAATGTACCGGGTGCTCAAGCGCGGCGGACGAGTTGCTATATCCGACATCGTCAGTGATGAACCGGTGCCTGAACACTTGGCGCAAGACCCCAATCTCTGGAGCGCGTGCGTCTCGGGCGCGTTCCGCGAAGAGGAGTTCTTGCGCGCCTTCGAAGAAGCCAAGTTCCACGGCATCCGGATCGAGGAATTCAGTTCAGAACCCTACCAGACTATCGAAGGCATTGAGTTTCGGGCGATTACGGTGACGGCGTACAAAGGTAAAGAAGGGCCGTGCATCGAGCGCAATCAAGCTGTCATCTATCGCGGCCCGTGGAAGCAGGTGATCGACGACGACGGGCACACGCTGGAACGCGGAGCGCGTATGGCGGTGTGCGACAAGACGTTCAAACTTTATTCGCAGCCGCCTTATGCGGGCCAATTCATCCTGGTGCCGCCGCGCGAAGAAATCGCAGTGGAAGACGCCGGCCCTTTCGACTGCGCGCGCGACCACAAACGCCATCCGCGCGAGACCAAAGGCGTTGAGTTCAAAGCCACTCAATTATCCGGCAGTGTTTGCGGGCCGGGCTCGAATTGCTGTCCGTAAGTAACAACTCGAGGATAGAGGATAGAAGATCGAGGATAGAGAATCGCAAAAGGGAAGCGATTCGAAAATCTGAATTCAATCTAAAATCTATGCAGCCCTTCGTTGAAAAACTTGATCTAAACGAGAACGGCCTCAGACGGCGCGCGGTCGACGTGCTTCAAGTCAACATGGGTCGCTACTGCAATTTGGCTTGCATCCACTGCCACGTTGAGTCGGGGCCGACGCGCAAGGAGATGATGAGCCGAGAGAACGTCGAGGCGGTATTGGGTTTTCTCGCGCGCACCGAGATTCCAACCTTGGATGTAACCGGCGGCGCGCCCGAACTGCATCCCGATTTCGATCATTTTGTCGCGGCGGTGCGGCGCCTCGGACGCCACGTGATGGATCGCTGCAATCTAACCGTGGTCTTCGAGCCCGGCAGGGAGTATCTGCCCGAGTTTTTTAAAGACCATGGGATCGAGTTGGTTTGCTCCCTGCCGTGCTATTCAGAAGAAAACGTCGACAAACAGCGCGGCAAGGGCACCTTCGACGCGAGCATTCGCGCCCTGCAGGTCTTAAACCAAATCGGCTACGGCCAAGCGGACAGCGGATTGATTCTAAATCTCGTCTACAATCCGGTGGGCCCGCACTTACCGCCGCCGCAAGCGAAACTAGAACAGGACTATAAACGAATTCTCGCTGAACAGTTTGGCATCGTGTTCAATCATCTTTACTGCCTCACCAACATGCCGATCACTCGCTACGCGACTCATCTCAAGCTGCGCGGAGAGTACGACCGCTATTTGGAATTACTCGCAAGCAATTTCAACAGCGCCACGCTTGCGCAAGTGATGTGCCGCAATCTAATTAGCATCGGCTGGGACGGGTCGGTGTACGACTGTGACTTTAATCAGATGCTTAATCTGCCGATTCGGGATTGCAGCGGCAACGCCCTCAAAATTGGGTCGCTTTCCATCGAACAGGTGCGCAATCACGCTATTTCTGTCGGCGATCACTGTTACGCCTGCACCGCCGGGGTCGGCAGCAGTTGCGGCGGAGCACTAGTTTAGCTCGCAGAGCACGCAAGATGTTTGACTGGTCGGTCATCATCGTCGGAGCGACGCTTTTTGTCGCTTACGGAAACGGCGCCAACGATAATTTTAAAGGCGTGGCGACCCTCTTCGGCAGCGGCACGACGGATTACCGAAAGGCGCTTGCGTGGGCGACCATCACGACTTTGTCGGGATCCGTGGCCGCCTTCTTTCTCGCCACCAAGCTCATTTCAATCTTTCAGGGCAAGGGATTGGTGTCGTCGGAACTCTCCGAGTCGGAGCCATTCGTGGCCGCAGTTGTGTTGGGCACCGCTTTGACGCTCGTGACCGCGACCAAGATCGGCATGCCGATTTCGACAACCCATAGCCTGGCGGGCGCGCTTTTCGGCAGCGGTCTGGTTGCGGTCGGCCCCGACCTGGGTTTCAAGGCGCTCGCGGTAAATTTCTTCATGCCTCTATTGATCAGTCCTTTGTGTGCCGTGGCGATTGCGACCTTTGGGTTTCCTTTGCTGAGCCGCGTCCTGAAGCGCGCCGGCTTGAATCAGGAAAATTGCCTATGCATCGAGGCCGCGACGCCGTCGATGGTCACTTCGGAAGGTGTGGTCTTCGTCGAGACGCCCGGTTTACGGGTGATCATCGATCGAGAAGCGGTTTGTGTCCAACCGCAGTCACGGACAATTTTCGGTATCAACGGCCAGAAGTTGTTAGATGCGAGTCATTTTTTAAGCGCCGGTGCAGTCGGTTTCGCGCGCGGGCTTAATGACACGCCGAAGATCGTCGCGCTCGGGCTGGTCAGCGGCGCGTTGGATTTGCGCCTGTCCACCCTACTGGTCGCCGCGACGATGGCGCTCGGCGGTATACTCAACGCCGAAGCGGTCGCGCAGACGGTCAGTAAGAAAATCACCGGAATGGAGCCCGATCACGGACTATGGGCTAATCTGGTCACTAGTTTCCTGGTAATTTTTGCGTCCAAATGGGGTATGCCGGTATCAACGACTCATGTATCCTGCGCTGCGCTCTTCGGCATCGGTATAGCCAATGGGCGGGCCCAATGGAACGTGATCCGCACCATACTCATGGCATGGCTGTTGACTCTGCCGACGGCCGCATTTTTGTCCGCCGTCGTCTATTTGCTGGTCCGGCAGTTTTGAAGTCGTCTCAGTTTGCTCTTTCCACAATCTTGATGCGCCTCTTCCTGGCTGCGAACCACATCTAAAGTGTTTAGAAGAGCCGAGTTTCCCAAGGGAAAAATATGAAGGCGAGCAAGGCGATCATTATCATCTTGGTTGTGGCTGTCGTCGCCGGCGCTGTGCTGTTGTTGCCCGTGCGCCAGTGGTTCACGGAATTCGAAAGTTATGTGAAGTCGCTGGGCGCTGTCGGCCCGCTCGTGGTGGTTCTAGTCTATGTCATCTGCACAGTACTGTTCATACCCGGCAGCGCGATTACGGTGGGCGCTGGAACTCTTTTTGGCCTGAAGACCGGATTCTTCGTTGTCGTCGTGGGCGCCAACCTCGGTGCGCTCTGCTCGTTCTTGCTGGCGCGCAGCTTCCTGCGCGAAAAAGTTGCCAACTGGGCGGCGGCGAATCCAAAGTTTCGCCTGCTTGATCAAGCGATCGGCCGCCAAGGTTTCAAGATGGTGCTGCTCACGCGCTTGAGTCCGGTGTTTCCGTTCGTGTTGCTCAATTATTTACTTGGCCTAACGGCGGTGCGCATTGGCGCCTATGCGCTCGCCAATCTGCTCGGTATGTTGCCGGCGACATTTCTTTTCGTCTACATCGGCGCGGCGGCGCGCGACGCGATTACCGGACAGATGGATGCGTCAGTCAACTTCTATCAACAGGTTTTGAAATACGTCGGCTTGTTGGCCACCATCGCGGTGGTCGTGATCGTGACTCGCGTCGCGCGCAAAGCTTTGCGCGAAACTGAACAGCAACAAGAAAGCAGCGCGGTTGCGGGCATGCCTCGGCTCGATTCCAGCCACGAGCCGACATTATTCAACCAAATGCTGCTCGTCGACGATCCCTATGACCAACAATTAATCGCCAACTGCCATCCGCTCGGGCGAGTAAATCCGACTCCGGCGGGAAAATACAACTTAGTGGTGATCGGTGGCGGGACAGCCGGCTTAGTGAGCGCAGCCGGCGCGGCCGGACTCGGCGCCAAAGTCGCGCTGATCGAGCGTAACCTCTTGGGCGGCGATTGTCTCAACGTCGGTTGCGTGCCTTCTAAGGGAATGATTCGTGCCGCGCGGGCAGCGCATGATGCGCGCGACGGCGCGGAATTGGGGATTAAGTTGACTGGCGAACCGGATATCGTCTTCGCCGTTGCGATGGAGCGTATGCGCAGACTGCGCGCCGGGATCAGCTCTCATGATTCGGTCGAACGCTTTACCAAACTTGGCGTCGATGTGTTTATCGGCAACGGACGCTTCGTCGGCCCCAGCGCGATTGAAGTGGATCGCAAGCGACTGGAATTCGACCGCGCCGTGATCGCCACCGGCGCGCGTGCGGCGGAGCCGCCGATTGCCGGGCTCAGGGAAACCGGCTTCTACACTAACGAATCGATTTTCACATTGACGGAACTGCCGCGCCGTTTGGCGGTGATCGGCGCGGGGCCCGTCGGTTGCGAGCTGACGCAAAGCTTTTGCCGCTTCGGTTGTGAAGTGACGTTGCTCACGGACGGCGCGGAGATTCTGCCCAAGGAAGATCGGGATGCTGCGGCGATCGTGCATCATCAGATTGAAAAGGACGGCGTGCGAATCATCAGCGGTGCAAAGGTCCAACGAGCGGAGAGAAAGAATGGGGCAAAGAGCATTTATCTACGCTTCGACGATCGGCCGTGTGAGATCGCCTGCGACGCCATCCTAGTGTCGGTCGGTCGTATGCCGAATTTAGAAAATCTTGGCTTGGAGGCAGCAGGCGTGGGTTACTCGGTGCGCGGAGTAGACGTAGACGCAGGGCTACGCACTTCTAACTCGCGGGTGTTCGCCGCCGGCGATATCTGCTCGCGCTATAAGTTCACCCATGCCGCCGACGCCATGGCGCGCATCGTGATCGCCAACGCGCTCTTTCTCGCCCGGCGCAAAGTCACCGATCTCATTATACCCTGGTGTACTTACACCGATCCGGAAATCGCTCATGTCGGTCACTACGAAAAAGACGCGAAGGCGGCCGGATACGACGTGGCAACGCTTACCCAATCGCTGAGCGAGGTCGACCGGGCCATCCTGGACGGCGAAACTGATGGCTTCGGGCGGGTTCACTACGACAAGAAAACTGGTAAGATCCTCGGCGGCACGATCGTGGCGCGCCACGCCGGTGAAATGATCGGCGAGTTGACGCTCGCCATGGTTGCGAAACAAAGCGTCGGCGTGCTCTCCTCAACGATTCATTCTTATCCGACACAAGCCGAAGTGCTGCGCAAAATCGGTGATGCTTACATGCGGACCAAGTTGACGCCGACGGTGAAGAAGATTTTCGAGAAATGGTTGACGTGGCGGCGGTAAGGAAGACCGTGAAGGGTGAGGAGTGAGGCGTTTTTGATGCAAATCCGGTTGTTTGTTATTTTTGCGATGATGCTTGCGCACTCACTGGTGCATGCCGCGCCGAAGGCGGAGCTGTGGGCGCGCTGGCAAAAGCATGATCCGACGAGCACGCAGAAGATCGATCACAGTCCTTGGGATAGATTCCTCAGACAATATGTCGTGGCGCCCCATCCGTCGGGGATCAATCGCGTCCGCTATCATGTGATGACGCCGGAGGATTTAAAAAGCCTGAAGGACTATTTGCAGTCCATGCAGGGCGTCGCCATTTCGAACTTCAACCGCGCCGAGCAGAAAGCGTATTGGATCAATCTTTACAATGCCTTTACGGTGGATCTGATTCTGTCGCGCTTTCCGGTTGCGTCGATTCGCGACATCAACATTTCGCCGGGCTTGTTGGCGCGCGGGCCCTGGGGTGCGAAGCTACTCACGGTGGAAAGCGAAAAACTCTCGCTCGACGATATCGAACATCGTATCTTGAGGCCTATTTGGAAAGATAACCGTGTTCACTACGCAGTGAATTGGGCGAGTTTGGGTTGTCCCAATCTGCAACCAGTCGCTTATACAAGCGGCAACACGGAAGCGTTGTTGGAACAAGGCGCTCGCGAGTTCATCAACCATCCGCGCGGCGTGGCAATCGATAAAGGGCGGCTCCAGGTGTCGAGTATCTATATTTGGTTTCAAGAAGATTTTGGCCGCGACGCCGAAGACTTGATGGAACATTGGCAAGCCTATGCCGATGCGGCGCTGGCCGACGAGCTAGAAAAATACAATGGCGGCTTGGCCCATGACTACGATTGGCGACTGAACGGCGTGGAGACGAAACCATAGCTGAAATAAATTGCGCTGCAGGACATTCGTGACGTCATTCGTTCCCTAGACGCGATCAGATGTAGGGGGGACCGGCCGGTCGCCCCTATCCGGAATGCAACGGAAGTCCACCATAACGATCGGCGATGAACATTTCGGTCATTATTCCTGTTCTCAACGAAGCGAGAACCGTCGCGGTTACGCTTGAGGCGCTTATACGCCTCTCGCCGCACGAGATCATCGTCGTGGACGGCGGCAGCACGGATCGGACGGCGGAGATCTGTCAGCAATTCGGCGTAAAGGTCATGGCGTCTGCGCCCAGCCGGGCCCGGCAAATGAATTCTGGGGCGAAAGCGGCGAGCGGCGACATTCTGTTGTTTCTGCACGCGGACACGACATTGCCAAATTCCGCGTTTGATGACATACGCCTGGCGCTCGGCGATTCCCGCTACGTCGGCGGCCGCTTCGATGTCGAGCTGGACGGCGAGCACTGGATGCTCAAAGTCATTGGCGCGATGATTAACTATCGCTCACATCTAAGCAAAGTCAGCACGGGCGACCAGGCAATTTTCGTCAGACGTTTCGTGTTCGAGCAAATCGGCGGTTATCCCGATATTCCTCTGATGGAAGACGTCGCCTTCGACTCAAACAATACTATGGCGACGCGCGCTAACGCGCTGGCCGTCATGGCCAAAGCACCGACTGCGGGCGCGGTGAAAACTCGCTTGGTGCCGCCGCTGACTCATGAGCAAGCGGCGGATTTGACGCGAGCACTCTTGCAAGACCAATTGGAGCATTTAACGGCTCTGGGAGACGTCGATCTCTACGTGGCATTTACGCCCGTTGACGCGGCGTCGCTCGTGCAGAGCATGGTGCCCGCGAGATTCCAGTGTTTTTGCCAGCGCGGCGAGAGTCTCGGCGAACGTATGAAAGAAGTATTCGCCGTGGCCATAGAAGATTGGTTCTCATCGGCAGCGACCTGCCAGCGGTGCCGCTGAATTTTTTTCAGGACGCTTACACCGCGCTAAATTGCGAGGATAAGCGGGTTGTGTTCGGCCCCAGCCAAGATGGCGGTTACTATCTAGTCGGTATGAATCAGCCGACGCCACAAATTTTTGAACGGATGACCTGGAGTCACGAGCGCGTTTTGGCGCAAACCACTGAGAAGCTCACCCGTCTGAGAATTGCTGTCAAATTGCTGCCGACCTGGTTTGATATCGATACGATTGAGGATCTCGAACGGCTACAAACAATTGCAGATCCGGCAGTCCGAAGCGCCATGAAGAGAACCTGGGCTTTTCTAAAACAGCTCAAATAATTCAGCCTCTCCGTGACGGGCCCGCTTCATACTTGAGCCACGCTGTCAGAACGGCGATAGTCAGTGGCCGAACTTTCCGCCCAGATACATTTCCGCCAATAAGCTGATAATTTTCGTAATGGTGCTGACCTGGGCTGGCGAAAGTGCTAAAAATAATTATTACACCCAACCATTAAGACCGGCGTGCTTCGGTTAGAACAGGTCAAAGATATGGATCCATCGATGGACCAACTCTGTATCAATACGATCCGCACGTTATCAATGGACGCAGTGCAGCAGGCGAACTCCGGTCATCCGGGCGCGCCTATGGGTCTCGCGCCAGCGGCGTATGTGTTGTGGACACGCTTCCTCAGACATAATCCGAGCAATCCCGCCTGGCCGGACCGTGATCGTTTCGTTCTTTCCGCGGGCCACGGATCGATTCTCCTTTACAGCATGCTCTATCTTACCGGTTACGAGGTCCCGCTCGAACAGCTCAAACAATTTCGCCAGTGGGGAAGCCGCACCCCCGGCCATCCCGAACGCGGGATGACGCCCGGTGTGGAAACAACAACCGGTCCGCTTGGTCAAGGCTTCGGCAACGGCGTCGGCATGGCGATCGCCGAAGCTCATCTAGCGGCGCGCTACAACCGGCCGGGGTTCGAGATCATCAATCATTTCACTTATGCCATTGTCAGCGACGGTGATTTGATGGAAGGCGTGGCCGCGGAAGCGGCCAGTCTCGCCGGTCATCTAAAATTGGCCAAACTGATTTATTTGTATGACAACAATCGCATTTCGCTCGCCGGCGCCACAGATCTTACTTTTACGGAAGATTGCGCGAAGCGTTTCGAGGCATACGGCTGGCACACAGTGTCCGTCGAAGACGGCAACGACGTGGAAGCGATCGATGGCGCGCTGGGCGCGGCGCGCGACGAGACTTCCCGGCCTTCTCTGATTTTGCTCCGCACTCACATTGGTTACGGATCGCCAGGGAAGCAAGATACTTTTGAAGCGCACGGCTCGCCGCTCGGAGCAGAGGAAGTCAAACGCACCAAGCAACAGCTCGGCTGGCCGCTGGAACCGCCTTTTTTCGTGCCGGAAGACGCCCTGGCGCATTTTCGCGCGGCGATTGGCAACGGCAAAAAGGTCGAAACCGAGTGGCAAAAGCGCTTCTCCTCCTACGCCGAAAAATTCCCCGCACTCGCCAGAGAGCTCGAGCAAGTCATCGGCGGCGCATTGCCCGCCGGTTGGGAAGAGTCAATTCCCCAGTTCTCCGCCGATGCCAAAGGCGTCGCTACCCGGGCTGCATCTGGGAAAGTTCTCAACGCAATCGCGGCAAAACTGCCGACATTGATCGGGGGTTCGGCGGATCTGAATCCGTCGACGTTCACAGTGCTGTCGAAGCTCGGTGACTTCGAAAGCCCGCAGCGAACGTTCACCGACAGCCAGGGCTCAGCGGGCGGCGCTTGGGATTACAGCGGGCGGAATTTGCATTTCGGTGTCCGCGAGCACGGCATGGCCGCGTCGCTTAACGGCATGGCGGCGCATGGCGGCATTATCCCGTTCGGCTCAACCTTTCTCATCTTCTCGGATTATATGCGTCCGTCGATACGACTCGCGGCGCTGATGGAGCTGGGCGTGATTTACGTTTTCACTCACGACAGCATCGGTCTGGGCGAAGACGGGCCGACGCATCAACCGGTCGAACAATTGGCCGCATTGCGCGCCATACCGCGCCTGATCGTGATTCGCCCCGGCGATGCCAACGAGACCGCGGTGGCGTGGCGGGTCGCGATTGAAAGTCGCGCTTGTCCGGTGGCATTGGTGCTAACGCGGCAGAACGTACCGACGCTTGACCGCAGCCAATTTGCGCCGGCGAACGGATTGCGCCAAGGCGCTTATGTGTTGGCCGATCCGCCGGGCGGTAAGCCCGATATCGTCTTGATCGGCACGGGGTCGGAAGTATCTCTGGTCATCGCCGCAAAAGAAAAGCTGGCGGGGCAAGAGATTCAGGCGCGCGTCGTCTCCATGCCCAGCTGGGAATTATTCGATCAACAGCCGCAAGCATACCGCGAAGCGGTTTTGCCACGGTCAGTGCGCGCGCGGCTGGCGGTGGAAGCGGCGCTGCCCCAAGGTTGGCATCGTTACGTCGGCGACGGCGGCGATGTCGTCGGAGTGGAACGGTTTGGCGCATCGGCGCCAGGGAATGTGGTGATGGAAAAGTTGGGTTTCACCGTAAGCCACGTCGTCGAGCGCGCCACGGCGCTGGTGGGAAAATAGAACCATGCGCATCGTCGTAGGGGCGGATCACGCCGGATTCGAGCTAAAGCAGAGTCTCGCGGTCTATCTGCGTGAGCGCGGCCACGAGGTTATCGACAAAGGCACGGACAGCACCGCGGCGGTCGATTATCCGGACTTCGCCGAAGCGGTGGGCAAGGCACTCGTGGCCGGCCAAGCGGAACGAGGCGTGCTGATCTGCGGCAGCGGCGTCGGCGCGTCGGTATCGGCCAACAAGATCCCAGGGATTCGCGCGGCGGTATGCCATGACAGTTACTCGGCGCGTCAAGGCGTCGAGCATGACGATATGAACGTGCTCGTGCTCGGCGCGCGCATAATCGGCATCGAACTCGCTCGCGAGCTGGTGAACCATTTTTTAGTGGCCAAATACAGCGACGAGGAGCGCCATCATCGCCGAGTCGAAAAGATCAAAGCCCTGGAGCGGCGCTACGGCAAAACAGTTTAACTTGGAGACCGTGTGGCAAGCGTAGACTACGTGAGATGCTGTTCTGAACGTAGTGAAGAATCTCGACCGATAGGTTGCGAAAGCGAGATCCTTCAGCGGAGTTTAGCCTGAGCGCAGCCGAAGGGCCTCAGGATGACCTTGCAACACCGTCTCTCGAGGGAGAGATCTGATGAATCCTTTGAAAGAGCTGGCGGCACAAGGACAATCCATTTGGCTGGACTACATCCGACGCAGTTTAATTTTAAGCGGCGAGCTCAAACGGATGGTCGACGAAGACGGGCTCAAGGGCGTGACCAGCAATCCGACGATTTTCGAAAAAGCGATCGCCGGCAGCGCCGACTACGATGAGACGCTGCGCGCCATGCTCGCCAAAGATCCGAATATCGAGGTGGGTAAACTCTACGAGCCGCTTGCCATCGAGGATATTCAGATGGCGGCCGACGTACTGCGCTCGGTTTACGATGCGACCAACGGCGACGACGGCTATGTGAGCCTCGAAGTTTCGCCCCATCTCGCCCACGATACCGAGGCGACGATCCACGAAGCGAAGCGGCTGCGCGCCGCGGTGAATCGTCCCAATGTCATGATCAAAGTGCCGGGGACTCGCGAGGGTGTGCCAGCATTCGAGCAACTCATCGCCGACGGTGTCAACGTCAACGTCACATTGATGTTTTCCATGGCGCACTACGAAGCGGTCGCGCGCGCCTATGTGAACGGCTTAGAGCGCTGTGCCGATCCGGCAAAAGTCGCTTCGGTGGCGTCTTTCTTCGTCAGCCGCGTCGACACGGCGGTGGACAGGGCGCTGGAAAGTCTCGGCACGCCACAGGCATTATCGCTGTTGGGAAAAATCGCCATCGCCAATTCAAAAATAGTCTATGAGCGTTTTCTCCAGATCTTTCACGGCGAAGGGTTCGCGGCGTTGCGCCAACGCGGGGCGCGGGTCCAACGGCCGCTCTGGGCAAGCACCGGCACTAAGAATCCAAAGTATTCCGATGTTCTTTACGTAGAGAATCTTATCGGCCCGGAGACGGTCAATACGCTGCCGCTAGAGACGCTCAGCGCGTTCAAGGATCACGGCAGAGTGATCCGTGACGCGGTGCGCGAAAACCTCGATGAAGCAGCGGCAGCGCTCGGTCGCTTGAAGGCGGTGGGCATCGATTTGAATGCGATCACGGAAAAGCTGCAGCAGGATGGCGTCGCAGCATTTGCTGCGTCGTTCGACCAGTTGATGGCGGCGCTGGAGAAAAAGCGTAAGTCGATGGTCGGCGCCCAATTGGATGGACTGAAACTCCATATCGGACGATACCAGCGCCGGGTGAATCGTCGTGTGAAGGATTGGCAAGCGGCGCAGTTCGCCAGCCGCGTGTGGCAAAAAGACTACACGCTCTGGTCGAAGGAGCCGCAACCGGAATTGACCGATCGCTTGGGGTGGCTCGAATTGCCCGAGCGCATGGAAAAACAAGTCGCCGGGCTGCGTGCCTTCGCCGACCAGGTAAAGGCGGACGGCATCAAGCACGTTGTGTTGCTCGGCATGGGCGGATCAAGTTTGGCGCCGGAGGTATTTCAACAGACTTTCGGCAACGCCGGGGGTTACCCCGAATTGCAAGTGCTTGACAGCACGCATCCTGCGGCTGTCAAGGCAGTCGAGGCAGGGATCGATTTGGCGTGGACGATTTTCTTGGTGTCGAGCAAATCCGGTACGACCACGGAAACCAAATCCTTATTCTATTATTTTTGGGACAAGCTGAAACAAATCACTGGCAGCCCCGGAACGCACTTTGTCGCCATCACCGATCCGGGAACGCCGCTGGAAAAACTCGCCAAGGAAAGAAACTTCCGTGCCACCTTCAACGCACCCGATGACGTCGGCGGCCGTTACTCGGCGCTGACGGTTTTCGGTTTGGTGCCGGCGGCTTTGATCGGCGTCGATATCGGCGAGATTCTTGCGCGCGCACGGCGCATGTGCGAGGCCTGCGGTCCTGGCGCGGCTGGCGCTGAAAATCCGGGCCTGATCCTCGGCGCGGCTTTGGGAGAATTGACGCTGGTAAAACGCGACAAAGTCACATTTCTTTGCTCGCCGTCGTTGGCCGCTTTTCCCGCGTGGACCGAACAACTCATCGCCGAGAGCACGGGCAAAGATCGCAAGGGCATCGTGCCGGTGGCCAACGAAAACTTGGCTGCTCCCGAAAGATATGGCAACGATCGATTCTTCGTTTGCTTGAGATTTGAAGGAGATGAAAATCACGCACTCGATCGCCAAGTAGCGGCGCTGGAAACCAACGGCCATCCGGTGGCGCACCTCGACCTGAGCGATAAGCATGACCTTGGTCAGGAGTTCTTCCGCTGGGAATTTGCCGTGGCGGCAGCCGGTGCGGCGATCGGTATTCATCCGTTCAATCAGCCCGATGTGCAGTTGGCGAAAGATTTGGCAAAGAAGGCGATGGAATCGGCGGGCAACAAGGGTGGGAAAAAAACTCGAGAGGAGTTTGCGGCCGAAGACGGCGATGCTTTACGCGAAGCCGTGGCATCGTGGCTGGCCAAGAAAAAAGCCCGCGACTACGTCGTCGTGCAAGCCTATATCGATCCCTCGGCTGACCACACAGAAAGACTCAAGGGAATTTGCGCGCTGATTCAAGAGCGGCTGGGTGTGGCGACCACTCTGGGTTTTGGCCCGCGCTTTCTCCATTCGACGGGACAGCTTCATAAGGGAGGACCCAACTCGGTGTTGGTGCTTCAGATCGTCGATCGACCTCCCGATAACCTCTCTGTGCCGGAGACCCACTATACCTTCGACGCGTTGATTCAAGCGCAGGCGCTGGGGGATTTTGCGGCTCTAAAGCAAAGGCGGCGGCGCGTGCTCAGAGTCAATCTCGGCAACGACACGTCGGGCGGATTGAATGTATTGGCTGATAGTTTGCAATCATAACGGAGATTCTCCGCGAAAGGAGAAACGGCGATGGAACTGGGCATGATTGGGCTAGGCCGGATGGGCGCCAACATGACCGAGCGGCTCGTCATGGGCGGTCACCGGGTGATCAGCTTTGATCGCAGTGCCGAGGCGATTCAACGGGTCGTCGATATTGGCGCGGTGGGCGCGCATTCTCTGGCTGATTTCGTCAAGCAGCTCTCGCTGCCGCGTGCGATCTGGCTCATGGTTCCGTCCGGCGATCCGGTCGATCAAACCATCGAGCAATTATTAGCAAGTCTTTCCAAAGGCGACATTCTCATCGACGGCGGCAATTCCAACTACAAAGACTCCATTCGGCGGGCGGAGAAACTCAAGCAACAGAGTATGCACTTCGTCGACGCCGGCACCAGTGGCGGCATTTGGGGACTAAAGAACGGCTACTGCCTGATGGTCGGCGGTGAAAAAGAAATCGTCGAGCGGCTGGGGCCGATATTCACGACACTCACTCCAAAGGATGGCTATCTCCATGTTGGACCCAATGGCGCGGGTCATTTCGTCAAGATGATTCACAACGGAATCGAGTACGGCATGCTGCAAGCGTACGGCGAAGGATTCGAGTTGCTCAAAGCCTCGCGATTTGATCTCGATCTCGAAAAGATCTCGCATCTCTGGAACCAGGGAAGCGTGGTTCGATCCTGGCTGCTCGAACTCGCCGAGAGCGCTTTCGAAAAAGATCCCAAGCTCACGTCGATCAAGGGTTACGTCGAAGATTCGGGCGAGGGCCGCTGGACCGTCGAGGAAGCGATCGAAAGAAGTGTGCCGGCGCCCGTCCTCATGCTTTCGCTATTTGCCCGCTTTGCTTCGCGCCAAGAAGACTCGTTCGCGGCCAAAGTGATCGCGGCGCTGCGCAATGAATTCGGCGGTCATGCGGTGAAAAAAGGTTAACGATGGCTAGCGACCCAAATGAATACGTGCCGGGCGGTTTAGCCCAAGCAAAAAAACCGCACGCCTGTGTCGTGGTGATATTCGGTGCCTCCGGCGACCTGACAAAGCGCAAGCTGATTCCGGCGCTTTATAATCTCGCGCTGGAGAAGCGCCTGCCCGAGCGCTTTGCCGTAGTCGGCTATGCGCGCAGCGACATGACCGATGATGCATTTCGCGACAAAATGCGCGAAGCGGTAAAAGAATTCTCCCGCACCGGTTTGAAGAATGAAGAGACCTGGACCCAGTTTGCCAACACCCTCTATTACGTGCGCGGCGGCTATGATGGAGACGACGGATTTCAAAAACTCAAAGAGTTCGTCGACGGCTTCGAACGTGGCAGCCGCGTACTGCCAGCTAGGGTCATGTACCTGGCCATACCGCCAGATCTATACGGCACCGCCATCGAGCGAATGGCAACCGCTGGTTTGGCGACGAAGGAAATAGACGGAGAACTGCGCGCGAGAGTGGTGATCGAGAAGCCGTTCGGCAGCGACCTGCAAACCGCGCGCGAGCTCAATCGGCGAATACACGAAGTGCTGGACGAGCGGCAAATTTTCCGGATCGATCACTATCTCGGTAAAGAGACGGTGCAGAATATCATGGTCTTTCGCTTCGCCAATGCGGTATTCGAGCCGATCTGGAACCGGCGTTACGTCGACCACGTGCAAATTACCGCCGCGGAGACCGTCGGCGTGGAGAACCGCGGCGGCTACTACGAACAAGCCGGTGTCGTGCGCGATATGTTTCAGAACCATCTGCTGCAGCTGCTCTGCATGACGGCCATGGAGCCGCCGGTGGGTCTCGATGCGGATGCGGTACGCGACGAGAAGGGAAAACTGCTCAAGTCCGTTCGTCATGTGGCGGCGGAAGAAGTGGCGACAGCAGCAGTGCGCGGCCAGTACGGCCCCGGCAAGGTCGGTGGCGAAGAACTGGTGGGATATCGACAAGAAGCCGGCGTCGCCAAGAATTCGACGACCGTGACCTATGCGGCGATCCGGTTTTTTATCGACAACTGGCGTTGGGAAGGCGTGCCCTTTTACCTCCGCTCGGGCAAACGCCTACCGAAGCGTCTGACCGAAGTCGCTATTCAGTTTAAGCGGCCGCCTCTGCTGTTGTTCAAATCCCACGCGGTCGAAGATGTCAATCCCAACGTATTGGTCATGCGCATTCAACCCGATGAGGGCGTGTCTTTGACCTTTGAAGTCAAGCCGCCGGGACATGACATGGTCATCAGTCCGCTCAGCCTTGATTTTAATTACGAAGAGGCCTTCGGCAATAGCCCGCCGGAGGCGTACGAAACGCTGCTGGAGGATTGCATCGAGGGAGATTCGACACTGTTCACGCGTCACGATTGGGTGGAGCTCGCCTGGTCCCTCGTGGATCCGATCATTCAGGTTTGGAACCTGAGCAAACCGAGGAATTTTCCCAACTACGATGCGGGTAGCTGGGGACCACGAGAAGCCGATGAATTCATGGCGCGCGAGGGACGGCGCTGGCGCCGGCCCTGAGAATCGTCGGCCAAGATGAAGCGGGGCTTAGCATGGCGGCTAGAAATCTAGTTCTCGCAGGTGACATCGGCGGCACCAAAACCAATCTCGCGCTTTACTCGGTGCACGGCGACAAACTGCGTTCCGAATCGCTGCGTACTTTTCCGAGCAAACACTATTCAGGTTTAGTGCCGGTACTGCAAGATTTTCTTGCCGGCGCGCATCACGCCATTGATTCGGCGTGCTTTGGCATTGCCGGCCCGGTGGTCGATGGCAAAGTCAAAACGCCCAATTTGCCGTGGATGATCGATACGGCCGAGGCGCGCCGGGCCTTAAAGCTCGATTCGGTCACTTTGCTCAATGATCTGGAAGCAGGCGCCTATGGCATCCTCACTCTGGAGGACGATGAGTTCTACACGCTTAATGAAGGCACGATGCGCCACTCCGGTAACAAAGCGCTGATTGCCGCTGGCACCGGCTTGGGGCAAGCGATTCTGCACGACAACGGCCGGCACTTGCATCCACTAGCTTCCGAAGGCGGCCACGCCGACTTCGCGCCGCGCAATGAATTGGAAATCGAACTCTTGCGTTATCTCATCGGCCGTTTCGGTCATGTGAGTTATGAAAGAGTCTTGTCCGGGCCTGGCTTATTCAACGTCTATCGGTTCCTCAGGGAAGTTCGCCACATGGAGGAACCAAAGTGGTTAACCGATCGGCTCGCAGCGGAGCAGGATCCGAGCGCCGTGGTTTCCAAAGCCGCTTTGGCCGGCGAAGCAGAAATTTGCTCGAAGGCGCTCGATCTCTTCGTTTTGGCATATGGCGCCGAAGCGGGGAATTTGGCGTTGCGCGCGAAAGCAGTGCGCGGTCTTTATGTCGGAGGCGGCATCGCGCCGAAGATTCTTGAAAAGCTCAAAGATGGCACTTTCATGCGAGCCTTCGTCGACAAAGGCCGCTATACAGATCTTTTGGCGGCGACTCCTGTGAAAGTCGTGTTAAACGAACAGGCGGCTCTGCGCGGCGCCGCCTATTACGCGGCGTTTCTATCCAGTGACTAGCAGGCTGGTGAAAACGACTGAAATGCCGATTGGCCCTGAGCATTGTCGAAGGGTGCGCTCAATCGCCTCGCTCCAGTTGGCTTATAGCATATGGCTTATGGCATATGGTTCCATCTATACGCTATAAGCTATCAGCCATATGCCAATTAGCGCCTCGCCTCTGAGATCTTTTGAGCAGCCTGCAAAGAGCAGTTTTCAGTTACCCCGCTGGTGGACTGTAACGATTGAATTGCATTTGTACTTCGACGTGCCGAGCACAAACGGCTTTACCTCGATACAATCCATGCCGAGCCCTTCGACTTCACTGAAGACAGGATGTCGAACTAGGAATACTAGACGTGGACCAAGTGTTACAGTTACCTGAGCGCGAGATCATCATTTGCGGGGATGTCGATGAGCTGAACCGCAAAGCGGCGGAGCAGTTCATTGGGCTCGCGTGTAACGCGATTGAACAATCCGGACGATTCGCTGTCGCGCTTTCCGGCGGCTCGACGCCGAAAGCTCTTTATTCATTGCTTGCTTCTCCTGATTATAGGGAACGTGTCGACTGGTCCCGCGTTCATCTTTTTTGGGGCGACGAGCGCTTGCGTGCCGCCGGATCATGCAGAGAGCAATTTCCGCATGGGGGCGCCAATGGTGTCAGGCGTGAGTCTGGACTCTACGGCTCAGTGCATGCGCCAATTTCTTTTCTCTCGGCTGCTATTTGATCTTAGCCAGTTGTTGGCGGATCTGTTCGTTGGATGCGCGTTTCTTGTAGTCGACCTCGACGAACTTCCAGCGCACGGCTCCCTTCGGGTCGATCACGAAGGTCGACGGATGAGGCCAGCCGCGGCCGTCGGGATTAAAAATCCCGTACCGGTCGATTACTTTGTGCTCTTTGTCTTCGAGGAGCGGAAAATCAAACTCTCCGTCGAAACGGTTGCGTAGCATCTCGCCGAATTTTTTCGATTCCTCATGGTTGTCCGGGCTCACTGCTAGGATTTGCACTTTCTCTTTCTGCTCTTTCGTCAAAAGGCTTTTCAGCTTCCCGAGCTGTTCGAGACAGAAGGGTCACCAGTAGCCCCGATAAAAAACCAATACCACCGACTTCTTGCCGCGGAAATCCGACAACGTGATCGGTTTGCCGTCGGCGTCTTCGAGGGTAAAGTCCGGCGCCGGCTGCGCCACCTTGACGCGGTCCAACTCGGTGGCGATGAGCCCGA
>WNGF01006008.1_pt1 | contig 18306 bp, 19 predicted proteins | sample 5400641 | NCBI WGS metagenome assembly WNGF01 (sample SAMN13153371, study PRJNA577476) | soil metagenome | isolation source: 80 cm soil or saprolite under grassland replicate 2 | place: USA:California | collected 2016-06-15
CACGCTTCGGTCGGCGAACGATGCCTTCGCGCTGATCGAAATTCGTGACTGTTGGGAAGAGGGGGCGAATCAGGGGCGGCCGGGCTGTCACGTCACGACGGGCGCGCTGGCAGGATTCCTTTCCCCGCTCGCCGATTACCCGATGGCGGTGATGGAAGTTCAGTGCGGCCGATCCGCGGACGATGGCGCGGGCACGTGCCGCTTCCTCGCCGGAAATGAGCAAATGCTCGACGAAGCATACCAGCGGCTGGTCGCCGGCGAATCGTGGGAGTCGATCGGCGCGGAGACCGTGGAGTAGGCGAGAGTTCCTCTGTCCGGCGTAGCCCCTGCGGATGCCTGACGGTAGATTCGGGTAATGCCGTTCTGGGACCGCCTCCGCGGCGCAAAATCGCCCGACCGGAGTGATAATCTCAATTATCTGAAGGAAGGTCTGTCGCTCGAGCGGCAGGGCGACTACGATGCGGCGCTCACGTCGTACAGGCTCGCCTTGCGCGAGAAGCCGAACGACGTCCGCATTCTCGAGAACATGGCGATCGCGTACTCGAAGCTCGGACAGATGGACGAAGCGGTGCGGTGCTACCGGCGGGCGCTGTCGATCGACCCCAAGCTCTCGGGCGCGCATTACGGACTCGCGTTCCTGCTGCTAAAGCGCGGCGAGATCAGCGATGCAGCGTTTCATCTCGAGGCGTTCCTGATGGATGCGCCCGCCGACGCGGAGTCGGAGAGATGGACCGAGCATGCGAAAAAAACGCTGGACGAGCTTCACACTTCCTCGCAGTCCGACGACGGCATGCGCACGATGGAGTTTCCGGAGACGCCCGACTAGATGGGACGGGTGTTGGCCATCGTCAGCCAGAAGGGCGGTGTCGGCAAGACCACGACGGCGGTGAATCTGGCCGCCGCGTTCGCACGGCGCGGATTGAAGACGCTGCTCGTCGACGTCGATCCGCAGGGCTCGGTGCGATACGGCGTCGGTCTCGCGCGCGGACATCCAACTTTCGGCTTCGCCGATTATCTGAACGGCCAGCGTCATCTTCGCGAGATAATTCTTCCGACTGCCCTGCCCTGGCTCAGAGTGATACTCGCCGGCTCGGTTACGGACGATGCCGACCATGCGACGTATCAGCAGCTGATCGGCGAGACCGACGTTCTTCGCGATCTGCTGTCGATGGCGCAGTCGCGCTGCGAGATGGTCGTCGTGGACACGCCGCCCGGACTCGGCAACATCACGAGAACGGTGCTCTCCGCCAGCGACCACGTCATCGTGCCGCTTCAGTGCGAGCCCCTCGCCCTGCAGACGACGACGCAGATTCTGCGCGGCATTCAGGACATCGTCGCCACCAACGAGCAGCTCGCGCTCGACGGCATACTGCTGACGATGTACGAGCAGAACAACGCCGCGAGCGAACGGGTGGTGGATTACGTCCGCAAGCACCTGCCGGCGAACATCGTCTTCGACGTCGTCATTCCGCGGACCATCGCGACCACCGACGCGTTCGCCGCCGGCCAGCCGGTCGTCACGCGAACGCCGGCGGATCCGGCGTCGCAGGCCTACGTCAATCTGGCGACGCTGCTCGTGGAGAGAATGTCCTGATGCGACTTCGGATGCGCTGTCTGCTGCTCGCCGTGCCGCTCGCGGCGGCGTGCACCGACGTCACGACGAACAAGACGGCGGTGCTCTCGGTTCAATTCGATTCGCTGACGTTTCCGTCGGTGGCTGTCGGCGACACCCTCCGAGACTCGGCGGGCGCCGTGATTCATCCGCACGTAACCGCGTACAATTTTCAGGGAGACCTGATCGACGCGCCGAACATCCGCTTCAACACTCCGGACCGCGGAATTACCGTTGACAGCCTCACCGGAATTGTCGTTGGTGATAGTCTTCGCACGACGGCTGCTCGAGTGATCGCGACGGTCGCCCAGGTGCAGGCGCAGCAGCCGGTGCTGCTATCGCTCCGGCCGGACCTGATCGTCGCGACGAACGCGAGCGACAGCATTGCGTGGTCGCTCCTGGATACGACGGTTAACGTCACGCCGACGGGAGTGAGCGTGCACCTGATTCACCGGAACGGCGCGGATTCCGCGGCTCCGAACTGGATCGTCAGCTTCAAGATCATTTCATCGCCCCCAGCCGGGCTGGTCGAGCTCGTGAATGACGCGGGAAAGGCCTCGTACATCGACACGACCGATGCAAGCGGCTTAGCCGCCCGAAAGATCAAGCTTCACGTCGGCGCGCTCGGAACCTCGAGCACTGATTCGGTGATCATCAATGCGACAGCGAAGTATCGAGGCACCGCCGTGAGTGGAAGTCCGGTCAGACTCGTAGTGACATACAAACCGCGCACTCCCTAACCGAGAATCAGATGCAAGCACGCGGTGGCGAGCGGCCGGCGCCGGGAACTCTGAATCAGCTCTTTTTCGAAGCGGTTTCGCGATGGGACCGGCCCGATGCGTTGCAGTTCAAGAGCGGCGGCAGTTACAAGCCGATTTCGCACAAGGAATTGGAGGCAAGGGTGCGCCGCGCCGCGCTTGGGCTGGCACAGCTTGGCGTTCAGCGAGGCGACAGAGTCGCGATTCTTTCGGAGAACCGTCCCGAGTGGGCGATCGCGGATTTCGCATGCCTGACAGCGGGGCTCACCGACGTTCCCATTTATCCCACGCTGCCCGCTGAGCAGATCGGTTACATCCTCAAGGATTCGGGCGCGGTTGGAATCTTCGTCTCATCGAAAGGACAGGCGGAGAAGATCGCCGAGCTGCGCAAAATGAATGGAAGCGCTCCTTCGCTTCCCTCGCTCCGGTTCGTGATCAGCTTCGACGAGGTGGGCGCGCTGGCGGACATGACGCTCGCCCGTCTCGAGGAATCGGGCGCGGCGGACGATTCATCCGCGGCACTCACGGCATACAAGCAGCGCGCCCTCGCTGTCGAGCCGGACGACCTTGCGACGATCATCTACACTTCGGGCACGACCGGCGAGCCGAAGGGTGCGATGCTGACGCACGACAACCTCTTCTCCAACGTGATGGCCGTGCGCGACGCGATTCCGTTCGGTGGAGACGACGTCTCGCTCAGCTTCCTGCCGCTGTCCCACATCTTCGAGCGGACGGGCGGCCACTACATGATGATCACTACCGGCACGTCCATCGCGTACGCAGAGTCGATCGACACGGTGCCGTTCAACATGCAGGAGGTGCGGCCGACGATCGTGCTTTCGGTACCCCGACTCTATGAGAAGATGTAGGCGTCTCCGCTACTTCGTCTCCGGTGGCGCGCCGCTCTCGCCGGAGATCAACAAGTTCTTCTATGCGTCCGGACTGGTGATACTCGAAGGCTACGGCCTGACCGAGACGTCGCCGGTAATCGCCGTGAACACTCCCGGGAATTTCCGCATCGGAACGGTCGGCCGACCTGTCGCCGGCGTTGAAGTGATGATCGCTCCCGACGGCGAGATCTGCACGCGCGGCCCGCACGTGATGAAGGGCTACTACAACAAGCCGGAAGCGACGCGCGAAGCGATCGACGCCGACGGATGGTTCCACACCGGCGACATCGGCGAGCTGCGGGACGGATTTCTGGCGATCACAGACCGCAAGAAGGACATCATCGTCACCGCCGGCGGAAAGAAGATCGCGCCGCAGCCGCTCGAGACCAAGGTCAAGACGAACAAGTACGTATCGCAGGCGGTGATGATCGGCGACAAGAGAAAGTTCCCGTCAATCCTCATTGTCCCGAACTTCGATCAGCTCGAGAAGTGGTCGATGCGGCAGAACATCATCTGGACCGACCGCGCGCAGCTTCTGACGATGCCCACCATTCAGAAGAAGATGGAGAAGGAAGTCTTCGGCAAGCTGAAGGGAGCTGCGAATTTCGAGATGCCGAAGAAGATCGCGTTGTTGGAGCACGATTTCTCCCTCGAACGCGGAGAGCTGACTCCGACTCAAAAGGTAAAGCGCCGCGTCATCGACAAGCAGTACAAGCAGCTCATCGACTCCCTCTACGAAGAGAAATAACCTCCGGAGCTTTTTCACCGACCCACCAGCGGTCATCCCGCGCCAGCACACTGACCGACGGCGGCGGCGCGAGTCTCAGCGGCGCGACGATTCGTCCGCCCGGCGCCAGGCGGCGGAGCGCCGATGCGAGCGCCGTCTCGCCGAAGGATTCGTCGATCGCGATGCCGACGCACGAAGCTTCCCCAACCGGAAGAACATCACCGGCCCTCACCAGAGCGATCGAGGCGCCTTCATCGACAGCCTGAGGCGGGTTCACCGCGATCACCCGGACATTCGTGGCCGAAGTGAGCGGCGCTGCTCCGATCGCCCAGCTCCCTCCCAGCACCACGATCCCGCTTGATTCGCCGAGATCGAGCAGACCCCCCGCGCGCATCGCGACGTCAGTCGGGTCGTAGGTGCCGGCGCCAGTCGGCACGAGCGCTTTCCCTTCGGCGAAATCGGCGACACCGTCTACGATCGCATACCATGCGCCGCACATCGGGCAGCCGAGCGTTCCCGCTCTGATCGACCTGTCGCGCATCTCGTCGATCGACGCGACGAGCCAGCTCTCGTCGTGCTCGCGGATGCAGCGAAGCACTTCGACCAGCTCTATGAACATCGCGCCCTAGCTGCGCGAGAGGCGCAGCTCGTCGACGTTCGCGCGCTCCGGGAGCGTGAGCGCGAAGATGATCGCCGCGACGACGTCTTCGCCGAGCAGCATCGCCGTTCTCGGCGGGAATTTTCCGGCCGGATTTCCCGACCCGTCGGCAAGCGGATCCCAGATTGTCGTGTCAACCGCGGATGGCGAGACGAGAGTGGACCGCACCCCCGTCCCGCGCAGCTCGGCGCGCAGCACTTCCTGCATCCCACGCAAGGCGTATTTCGCCGCCGAATACGCGCCGTTTTCCTTGAAGGCGTTCCGGTCGGCGATCGAGCCGATCGTGATCACATGCCCGCCGCCGCGCTTCTTCATGCCGCCGAGGAACGCGTTGAGAATGAAAAAAGGCCCGAACAGATTCGTCCCGACCACTTCGGTGAACGCCCCGACCGACATGCTGTCGAGCGATCCGACTTTGAAAATCCCAGCATTGTTAATCAATATGTCGGGCGCACCTCCGAGCAGCTCCACCGTTTGCTTCGCCGCTTCGGCGACGCTCGCAGCTTTGGTCACGTCGCATTCGACGTGTTCGATTCCCGCGGAGTCTGGCGGAGCAGTTCTCGAGAGGGAGACGACACGAGCACCCTCTTTGACCAGAGCGGCCGCGGTGAGCGACCCAATTCCTCTCGACGCGCCGGTGATTACTGCCGTTCGTCCGTCGAGCCGCGCGCCGCTCACGCGTCGCCGTTGTGGTGCGCGAGACGGAGAAACTCGTCGCGCGTCCGCGCATCCTTGAGGAAAGAGCCGCGCATCGCGGACGTGATCGTCTTCGAGTTTTGCTTCTGAACGCCGCGCATCATCATGCAGAGGTGAAACGCCTCGATCACGACCCCGCAGCCGGCGGGGTGCAGAATGCTGCAGATGGCTTCGGCGATCTGATCGGTGAGGCGCTCCTGGACCTGGAGGCGGCGCGCGAAGACGTCGACAATGCGAGGCAGCTTTGACAGGCCGACGATCTTTCCGGCGGGAATGTACGCGATGTGCGCCTTCCCGAAGAAAGGCAGCATGTGATGCTCGCACAGCGAGTAGAGCTCTATGTCGCGCACCATGATCATGTTGCTGTGCGCTTCGTCGTAGATCGCCTCGCCGATGACGCCGCGGACGTCCTGCGTGTATCCGCCGGTCAGGAATTTCATGGACTTCGCGACGCGTGCCGGGGTGCTGCGAAGCCCCTCACGGTCCGGATCCTCGCCGATGAGCTCCAGCTCCCGGCGGATCATCGCCTCGAATTCGCTATCTGCCGTCGTATTCGACATAGTGGTTTTCAGTTTCCCATAGCACCAGCCGCGTCAGTCTTGCAGGCGCGACGCGTGGCGCAAGAATTGTCCAGAAGGCGACAACGATGTTCTCGGTCGTCGGAATGATGTCGCGCATGAATTCGACGTCGAGATTGAAGTTGCGGTGGTCGACGAGCGAGAGAATCTCGCGCCCGGCGATCTCTTTTACCCTTCCGAGGTCGAAGACGTACCCGGTCCGCGCATCGATCTCGCCTTCGACCGAGATGTAGAGCGTATAGTTGTGGCCGTGCCAATTCGGGTTGTTGCATTTCCCGAACAGGCGGGCGTTCTCGTCGTCGGAGAGGGCGGGATTGTGAACCCGGTGGGCGGCGGAAAACCGCACGCGCCGGGTTACTGTCACGGTAGCCATGGATGTCGTAAGATATCGGAAACGAAGAAGCCCCGCGTCAGCGGAGCTTCTTCAAGGAAGGGAACGGAGAGGTTTTTTGAAGCCCAGTCGAATGTATGAGGTCCTCACCCTGCCTACCGTCTTCCCCGCACTGGGGCGTGACGTCAACAAGGCTTGTCGAACCCACCCGAAGGACTTGTTGGCTCAAAAAGTGAGCTCTCCGCCCCTACGAAATCCGCCGCGAGTTTCACGTCACGACGCTGAATTCGATCTCTCTTCCGAATCTAGGTTTCGCACACTCCACCGTCAACGACCAACGCAATGGATCTAGGAATCATTTCAGCGCTGCTGATGCTGATTGTCTGGGGCGTCATCACATTTCGAGGCGATGCGCCGGGATGGATTCACATTCTCCTCACCGCCGGCATGTTTCTGCTCATTTACAGAATCGTGATTCGCGGAACCCACAGAGGCGGCACACGACCAGGGGACTGAGACCGGACGAGCCGGAATTCGATTTCGGCAATCCGGCGCAGGCGGCGTCATCCGGCGCGGCGACTGCTGTCGCGGAGATGCCGGACCCGGTGAGTGTGCGGCGCTCGAAAGCGGTTCTTGTGACGGGCGCGAGCGGCCTCGTCGGAACGCATACCTGCGAAGAGCTCGTGCGCCGCGGATGGAAAGTCAGAGCGCTCGTACGCAATCAGACGAAGGCGGCGATGCGGCTCGGCCACATGGCTCTCGAGTTTCATACCGGCGACGTTCGCGACAAGGAGTCGCTGGAGAAAGCGACTGAAGGTTGCGGCGCGGTCGTTCATCTCGCCGCCATCGCGATAGAGAAAGCCGGGCAGACGTATGAGGATGTGAACACGGACGCGACGAAGAACCTGATCGCGGCGGCACGCGCCGCCGGCGTCGACAGGTTCGTCCACATGTCGCAGAACGGATCCGACAGCCGGTCGTCGTCGCCCTTCATCCGAAGCAAGGGATTGGCGCAGGATGCCGTCGCTGAGTCGGGCCTTCCGTTCACCATTCTCCGCCCGTCGGTGATTTTCGGACCGCAGGACGAGTTCGTGAACGTTCTCGGAAGACTGATCAAGCTCACACCCGTGTTTTTCCCGCTCCCCGACGGCGGGCGGGCGCGCTTTCAGCCGATCGCGGTTTCCGACGTCGCGAAGGCAGTGCGCCTTTCATTGGAGAAAGAGTCGACCCGCGGCGGGATTTATCCGCTGGGCGGGCGCTCGCCGCTCACCTTGCGGGAGATGACCGAGATCATTCTCGCGGCGATGGGCGCATCGCGAAGAATTGTGAGCGTTCCGGTGAGCGCGCTGAAGCCGCTCGTTTCCTTGCTCGCGAAGACGATCCCGAATCCGCCGGTGACGTCGGAGCTGCTCGGAATGCTGGCGCTCGACAACACCGTGAAGGACAACGCTCTGACGGCGACCTTCGGAATAACGCCGGTGCCGTTCGCGCCCGACGAGCTCTCCTACCTCAGGCGAATCACTGTCTCGTCGGCGCTGAGATCGCTGTTCGAACGCGGCTGAGCGGGAGTTAGATCTCCCAGTTGGAGAGAACCACGCCCGACTTCGGCGTGACTTCTCCGTGACCCGCTAGCGACATTCGCAGGTCCGTCCAGCGAACGCGGGCGCCGCGCTGAGTGAGACCGCGGTAGACCTCGTCATATTCGCCCTGCACGCGAACAGCGACGCGACGCGCGGACATGTTCCGCGCGTATACGCACACCTGCGTCGCGATTTCGTCGAGGTCGGCCAAGGTGCCCGCGGCCAGCTTGAGCACGCGGATCTCTTCGCGGATTCGTCCCTGCACGAGCGGAATGCAGTGGCAGAGCGCGAAACCGCGAAGCTCATTTCCATCCTCGAGCAGCAATGTCTCGCCAAGCTGGTGCGCGTTTGTCAGCGCAATCTCCCGCGAATAGTCGTAGCCGGCGGAAATCCGGCCCAGCAGCGCCGCGCATTGCGAAAGTGCGTCGCGCTTCGCCGTCGCGTCGAGCGCTGAGAAGAGCTTCGCGTGCTGCCGTCCGCGCTGCGCCTCGAGTGTGAGCGTGACGGTGAGCCTGCCGGGCGTGAAACCGAGCGACGAGTAGAAGCCGATGTTGTCCATCGTCCTCGGCATGGTCTCGAGCCCGATGACCTTCGCGCCGCGACGCTTCAGCCACTCGGTTCCGGCAGTGACGATCGCCTTTCCCAGTCCGTGACCCTGGTGATCGGGATGAACGGCGAGCGGACCCATCCAGCCCTCGATACCGGAGCGATGCACGATGTTGAATGCGATGATCGATCCGCGTCCGTCGCGCCACGCCATCGCTCCGCCCTCCGCGTCCGCGATCGCGAATCGCCATACCGCAGGGTTCAAATGCGGAACACGTACACCGATCAGTCCATCGCGGCGATAGCGGTCAGTGAACGCCTCGCTGAAAACGACGTTGAGCGCCGGAATGTCGGCTTCAACAACCGGGCGCGGACCCTCGGTCGCAATCGACTGCCGCCAATTCCGTGCGAACGCCATCTAGGCCGCTGCTCCGGCGGCGGCGGGTTTTTCGTCGGCATCTGTAGAGCCCGTGGAATCGACATCGTCGACGAGATCGCCCGCCAATCCCGGATTCTGAACGACGATTGAGCTTCCCGTCTCGGGGTCGTAGCGAACGGTGATGAGACGGTCGAGGCCTTCGCGCACGGACTCGATGTGCGTGATGAGAATGACCTGCTCGAAACGGTCCTGCAGTCCGCGCAGCAGCTCGACGACATTGAAGCGCCGCGTCTCGTCGAGCGAGCCGAACACTTCGTCTAGAATGAGCAGCGAGAATGTCTGCCCGGCGCGCTCGGCAATCATCTGCGAGATCGCGAGACGGAGGACGAGATTCGCCAGATCCTCTTCGCCGCCGGAGAGCACCGGCTTCGGCACGCCGTCCTCGAGTATGATGATGTTGTAATCGTCGTCCAGCTCGAGCTCGGCATAGCGGGCATCGGTGAGCTCGCTGAGGAACGCGCTCGCCAGCTCGGAAAGCTCGGGGCGCAGCTGGAAGTTGAGATCGGTCCGAAGATCCGAGAACGCACGGTCGAGCTCGTCGTGAATCCTCCGTTCGCCGACGAGCACTTCGAGCTCTTCCTCTTTTTTCTTGAGCTCGCGCCACGACTCCTCCGCGGCGGCAAGCGCGACGATCGCGCCGCTCAGCTTTTCGTGGGCGCGTGCGCCGGAGATCTTCGCCTCCTCCAGCTCGCGCCTCACGTCTTCGTACGTGTCGCGCAGCGCCGCGAAATCCGTCTCCGCCGAGGAGACCTGCTTCTGCCGCGTCCGAAGCGTCCCGAGCGTCGACTGAACGCGCAGCAGCTCCTGCGTCAGCAGCTGCGCTTCGAGCTGAAGCTGCGGCTCGCGCTCGACCATCGCCTGAAGTAGAGCGGCATTGGCCTCGATCGGCACCAGCCGCTCGATCTCCGCGCGCACCTCGGCGTGGCGCGCGGCGTCGTATCCGGGCGGAATCCGGCTGATGTCGCTGCTCAGCTGAATCTGGCGCTGTTTCTTCGCGGCTACCTCGCGCCCGATGGTTCCGAGCTCCTGCACCGCGAGCTGAACTTTGGCGAGGCGTCTCTCGAGTGTTCCAACTTCAGCGGTAAGCGCCCGGCGATGCTCGTCGAGAGCTCTGATCTCATCGGGCATTTCCTCGAGCTGCTCGACGCGGCTGCCATAGTACCGTCCTTCGACGTTCACGTTCTCGATGAGCTCGTCGAGGTGCTCGACAACCGTATGGAGGCTGCCGCCGAGCGTACGACTGCATGTCGGGCAGTCACCGTCTTCGCCCAGCGACACAACGCGGTCGCGCTGCTGCTTCAGCTCCGTGTACTGCTGCCGCAGCGCCTTTCTTTTCGTATCGGCTTCCTGTTTGTCGCGCACCCATTCAGTGCGCTTCGCCTCGAGAGTGCCCTGCGTGGTCTCGAGATCGGCGCGCTTCGTCTCCAGCTCGACCGTCGCTTCCTCCTCGAGTCCCGGAGCACGCTCGATCTTTTCATGGCGCTCCTCGAGGCGCGCGATCTCGTCGCGCAGCGCCTGATCCGCTTCGACGAGCGTGCGGCGTCTCCCCTCTTCGCGGTACAATGCGTCGAGCGCCTGCATCTCAAAGTTGAACGCGAACAACGGCTCGACATGCTCACGCAGCTCCTCCAGCTCTAGCTTCGCCCTGGCGATTGCGTCCAGCTCGCCGCGAATGCGCTCGATGTCGCGCTGCGCCGACGCCTCTTCACCTTCTTTTACCGTGATCTGGGTGAGCAGCTGAATCGACTGCTCCCGCTGGCGCTGCGCCATGTGCCAGCGCGGCTCGACAGTTCTCATCTCGAGCAGCTTCACCGCGTGGCGGTGCGACGCCTGCTGCGCGCGATCCTCCGCCTCCGCTTTCTTTGCAGCGGCTTCCGACAACGCTCGCGCTACAGTTTCTGGGTCCGGCATGCCGCGCATCATTCCGTCAGCGGCCGCCTTCACCTGCGACTTCCTGTCGCGCACCAGCTCCTGCGCGATGCGCAGCTTCTCGTAACCGAGCACGCGCGACAGGAACTGGCCGCGCTTGCCCGGCGTCATCGCGGCCATCACGCTCAGCTCTTTCTGGCCGGTGAAATAGGTGTGAAAGAACTCCGACAGCGACATGCCGATGCGCCGCTGAAGCAGCTCCGTGACGGCGGTAATGGAATTGGCGATCGGCTCGGCGCCGCCGTCTAGGTACAGCTCCGCGCTCGTCAGAGCACGCACTACCCGATAGCGGTGCGATCCCAGCTCGAAGTCGAGCTCGACCTCGACCTGCGCCCGAGCCTTCGCGCCGAGGAAGCGGATCGAGTCGCGATTACCGCGCACCGCCTGATTGCCGTACAGCGCCCAGGCGATCGCCTCGAGTATCGTCGTCTTGCCGGCTCCGTTCGGGCCGATGATTCCGGTGAGACCGGAGTCGAACTCTATGTGGGTGTCCGCGTGCTGGCGGAAGTTTAGCAGACGGAGGCTGTTCAGCCTCACAGCGCGTCCACCTCGGAAGCGGGCGCGACGCTGTCCGCCTCCCGCAGATAGTGAAGACCGAGATCAACGAGCGAATCGCGGTTCAAATCACCACTGAGCACGCGCGACCTCAGGCTGTCACGCAGAGTCTCGGCGAGTGACTGCCGTCTTCCCGGAGATCCCTGACCTTCCCGGCGCACGATTTCCGGGCGGCGCGTATCGAGATGGAAGTGGAGAGCGGAGCGCTTCATCTCGCGGAGGGCCTTGTGATCCAGCTCACGGATGATGTAACGCGGGACGTCGCGCACGACGAGCCGGACGATCTTGTCCTCGATTCCCCCCTCGCACCCGGCGAGCGTTTCGCGGATCCGCGCATCGAGCTCCGCCGCCGAGAGTCCCGCACCGGAGAGCGGCGGGAGATCTATCCATTTCCGGTCGGGGGGAACGTGGTGGAATTTGTGCGTTCCGGCGGCGAGATCGTGCTCGATGATTCCCTTGCCCTCGAGTCCCGACTCGCGCTCCTCGACCAGCTCACCCCACGGATTGCTGCTCGTGTAGTCGAGCGAGCCGGAATAGAAAGCGTTCGGCGCGACGGAGCGATAAACGTGGTAGTGGCCGAGCGCGACGTAGTCCCAGGCCTCCGCACCCAGCTCCTGCCTCGTGATTCCCATCGGCACGCGCTCGAGAGTGGAGCCGTAGCGCGGCAGGATTCCTTCGACTTCTCCGTGAATCAACAGGATGTTGTACTGAGCCGAAGGATCGGGCGTGAGAACAGGCCGGTCACCCTGCATGTCGGGAACGGCGAGAATGGAAACTTTTCCATCGTACAACGGAATACGGTCTGGCTTCCCGTCGACGACGGTAATACCCAGCGGAATAAACAAGCGAAGGATGCACCCCGTCTCACTGCTGCGTGGCGTGTCGTGATTTCCGGCAACGATCACCACCGGCGTGTCGGGAAGCTGCTGCACGAGCCGCGAGAATTGATTGAACGCGTGCAGAATCGCCGGATTGGTCGGGCGGACCGTGTGAAATACGTCGCCCGCGATGAGCACGAGATCGGGGCGCAGTCCGACGATCTTGTCGATGACGCGCTTCAATGACGCCGCAACATCCGCTTCTCGCTGGTTGAGACCGGCGCTCGTCTGCCGCTGGTATTGACGGAAGCCGAGGTGAATGTCGGATAGATGAACGAGTCTCATCGCGTCTTCATCGCCCTTGCCCACACACTGACTTTCGTGTGAACCTGAACTGGACGCTTCGGGCCATTTCTCGCTGAGCCGTCCGTCATTATTTCCGAGCGCATGCTGACCACGCTGCGCGCGTCGGTTATCCATCCGAGCGCGCGGTCGATCTGCATCGAGCCGGTGAAGGTGCCCGATGCCTTGTAGGCCGCGACCGCCTCCTCACCCGACGGAGCCGCCAGACGCGCCAGAGTGCCGTGAATCGATACGTATGCGATCTCACCCGAGCGGGAGAGCGAATCAAGGCGGAGAGTTGCCTTCACCGTGCCGGATGCGCCTGGCTCACCGGCCAGCGGAATCTGCATCTCCTTCGTCCAGCGTTCGCCGACCGCAACAGCCGTCCTCGGCAGCGTCGGTGGCATCTCGGCGAAGAGGTGACGAACCTCGCTCTGCGGATCGCCGTCGTCCACCACTTCGATAGCTCCGTCGGACGCAACGCGCAATACCGCCGGCGACTTGTGGGTCTCGTTGCGGCCTCCGTAAACGCCACGGCTCTTTCCCGGCGCCGGCACGACTATGACGGAATCCGTGATCGCGTGAATGAGCGTGCCGCTGCTCGTCCACTGAAATGGAATCGCGCGAGAAAAAATCTCCGTTGAAGTCGTCATCGCAGAGGATGCACCGCCGGCCCGCGGCTTCCCGCTTATCTCGACCGTCTGTGTCAAATGCATGCGGATCGTATCGCCGACATGCGGATGGATTTGCAGAATGACTTTCTGCGCGGCGAGCGGCGACGCGATCAGCGAAGCGGCTGCTGCACGAAAGAGAGTTCTAAAACGCATACGGATCATCTATCGGCAGGCCTTTGATCGTCGTCGCCACGGGACGCGGCGCGGATTGCGGCTGCACGACACGGCGGAACTGCGACTGGAAAAACGCCCTCACGTCCTTCGGCTTAGCCATCAGCGTCGCGTTGCGCGCCTTGAGGATCTCGTGCTCCGAGTACAGCGCAGTGACGTCCTGAACCCAGGCGAGCGTCAGCTCCGGATCGAGCTGCCGCAGCGCGCGGAAGACTGCGGTCTCTAGCGAGCCTTCTCGCGCAGCCGGGAACCGCTCGGCGCCTTCTCTTCCCTGCATCACCGACGGCCGCGGGAAGCGTACGAAGATCGGCTGCGTGAAATGCGGGTGGCGCACCATCAGCTGGCCCTTGTCCAGCGTCGCGAGCTTTGTCCGCGTCGCCGGACTGAGAGTCGCGTAGCCCGGAGTTGCCAGCTCGTCGGAATCCATCCGGCCGAAAACCGAAGTCGCGGAGTTACCGACGACACGCCGGTGGACCTGCGAGCGGAACTGCTGGGCGCTGAAGAGCACGAGCCCGAGATACCTCCCGCGCTCGGCCACATCGAGGAGCATCTTCCGGACGTAGTTGTCCGGTGCGTCGCTTGGCGCGTATTTGTTCAGCTCGTCGACGAAAACGACGAGATGTTTTACGCCGAGGTCGCGTCGCTCGAGATGCTCGCGAAGCTTGGTGACGATTCGCGCAAAAATGAGATCCTGGGCGTCCTCTTCCAGATTCGCGACGTCGACGACGTAGACGGTGCGATCCTCGAATTCACCGAACGGCAGATCGCTTACTTCGCCGAAATCCGTGACAAGGCCGGCGCAGCGCGTCGAGATGTTCGACAGACGGTTGCGGACCTTCCGGATCGTCGCGACATGGTGAGTGCGCCAGCTCTGATCGTCCTTCTGCTCGAGCCCGCGCAGCACCTCGCGGAACCACGCGTCGAGATCGGCGAAGGACTGCACAGTGTGAGTGCGCGTGAGGAGCGGATCGTCGAACTCCTTGTCGACGACGTTCTCCCTGATGAAATCGATCAGCGCGTCGGCTTTTGCATCCACGTCGTCGCGGTTGAGCAGGACTTCCGCGTACTGCAGAACTTCGCGCAGTCCCCATGTGAGCGCATTTACGTTATGCATCAGCGCGGGATTGGAGCGCAGCGTGTTGAGCGTGAATCCCTTCGCGGTGTAGGGCGCGAAGTACTGAACTCTCTCGAACGGCTCCGGCTTGACGCCGAGCTTCTCGTAGAGCCGCTCGTCGGATTCCTCGAGACGGCCGGGCTGATCGAGGTAGCAGAGATCGGGCCCCTTCACATTGAAGCATACCGCAGCGATCGAGCCCTTTCCCTCGGGGAAATGGGTGAAGAGTGAAGAGAGCAGCCATTCGACGGCACTCGTCTTCGTCGCCAGTCCGGATACACCGGTGATGTTGAGGTGCGCCGCTTCCGGACCGAGGAGGAAGTCGGCATCGAGATACACCACGGCCTCGGTTCCTCCCGCCCGATACACCCCGATCGGAACGCCGGTGTGCGCACCTTCTCGCAGGTAGCCGTCCATGCGCAGCGCGACCTGCACGTCCTGCTCTTCGGCGAGAAAAACCTGGCCCATCGGAACGGGCTGAAGAGGCTCTTCGGGAATCTGACGCAGAACCGCAGCGGTGTAGAGCCGGATCTCCGCGCGCTCCGTCAGCGAGAAACCGGCGTCCGCTGGCGAGCTGTCGTGGCTCAACACGTCGTGCATCGGCGTCTGGAGATCCGTGTAGCTGAATCCCTCGACGACTATTCCATATATGTGCGGGATTTGGCCTTCAACGGGCTGCGTCCCGTCAACGCGAACGATGGTTCCAATTCCCACGGGCGAATCGAGCGCCGTCCAGAAATGGAATTCGTGCGGTGTGTTGGGCTTCCGCTCCGTCGCGACGACACGTCCGAGTGCGGCGGTCATGAAATCGCCCGCAGGAATTCTTCGGCGCCTCTGATGCCGTACGCCATCTTGTCCCACCGGCCATCCGGGAGGGAAAGCGGCGACGACTCACCGATCACCCAGCGCGAGATCTCATCCGCGCGCTGGACGGCGTCGGGAGAGTCAGCAATCTCGATTCGCACGAGAGCCCACAGGGGATCGTGTCCGGCGGGCGAGCGAAGACGAAGATACCAGCTGGCGACGCTCTGCCGCGATCGCGGAGAAACGCGGAAAACCGAGCTGCGCTGCCCCTTTTTCAATCGGAGCAGCGAACCGAGTGTCTCGTTGCTCGCGTAGAGAGTACGGTGACTTTTCACCACGCCGACGGCAAGCGGCGAAGTCGCGATGCGCGCGTTTCCGCTGATGCCGCCGTCGATGAAAAGCGGCTCCCTTTCGCTGTCGCACCAGTCTTCCGCGAAGCGATACTCGAGGCTCTCGCGATGCTCCTGCAGGAGCTGCATCGCGCGGTCGACGAGAAGAAGCGGGTGCGCGTCGGTAGGGGCGCCCGATTCGTCAGTCGCCGAAGTGTCGACAACCGTGAAGCGGGAAGACGATGCAATCCTCGAGGATCCCAGATGCGAAAGAGGGAGGTAGAGCCGGCGTTCCAGTGCCGGTGCGCGCCCCGTCCACGTAACGAGCCGACGTTCTTTCCGCGCTCTGATGCCGGCCGAGATCGTTCCGAGCACGACCGGAATTCCTCCCGGATATCCAAGCACCTGGATTTTCTGCGCTCCGTCGAGAAATCCGGCGAACGCGCTCGTTCTCTCGCTCGCGGCGGGAACCGCGACGTCGACGGACCTGAATGTCTTGTGCTCGAGCAGCGTCATGCCGCTCAGGCGCGGCGGGTCGGCCGCCCCGGGCCGCTCCATTATCGTTTCCGGAGTGCCGGCTACGTCGAGCTCGGGGAATTCGGCTCTCAAAAAGCCGAGAGCGTCCCTGCTCATCGAGTCGGGGCCGGAGTTTCGCGCGCCGATCACGCGACTACTCCAGACCGATGTCCCAGGCCTGCTCTAAATCCTTCTTCGAATAGGCCCGGAAGGCGGTCAAGGTTTGCGTATGCTGAAGGCCGGGCACGGACGAGACTTTTTCCGTCACGATTTTCGCGACCGCCTCGTAGTCGGTGACCTCGAGAATGGCGACGAGGTCCCACTCCCCACTGACAGAAAAAACCTGCGACACGCCCTCTATGCCGGCGATCCGCGTCGCCGCATCCGTAATGGATTTCGGCTCCGCCTTGATGAGGACTATCGCTGTGATCATGTCGTGGGCCTTCGCACCGATGGTTGAACGCAAGTCGTCGCTGCCATCCGGCGCGCGACGAAGATTTTCCCGCTATACTTGGTTGACGGCGCCGATTTTTTTTCGGCAGAGGCCGAAGAGATAACATTATCCGCGCGGCCTGAACGGCGCCACGTCGCACGAGAGGATGAGGATGTCGGAAGCGTTGGAAGAGGGCGCACCAGCCAAAATCGGGCGCAGTCAGGGCGTTGTTTACGTCCTTCCACATACCACGGAATCCATCCCGGAGTTCCTCGAGCCGGCGATCGCGAAGATCGATCCCGACTCCGCAGCCGTTCAGGTCCTGGTGATTACTCCCGACGCTGAAAGCGCGCTTGCGATCTCAGAGGCGGCGCACGCGCGAAATGGCGCGACCGGAATCGAGGTTCTTCCGGCGACGAGTCCCCGACGTACGGGACGCCTGCTCCGCGCGCGGCCGGTTCGCGCGGTCGCGGGGACATCGGAAGCCCTTCTCGCGCTCCTCACCGGCTCTCAGCTCAAGCTCGACGAGCTGCGGGTCGTCGTCATTGCCTGGCTGGAAGACATTCTCGATCAGGGCTCACCCGCTACGGCCGCCCTCGAATCTCTCCTGTCCGACGCCGGCAAGGGCGCCGAACGGTTCATCGTCACCCGGAAGAGCGAAGCACGCGTCGAGGAGTTCATCGAGAGATACGCCCGGCGTCCAAAGCGCATCGCTGCGCAGGCCGACGAATCTGACTCAGGCGGGGACATTCCCGAGCTGAAATTCGTGATGACCGCGCCAATAGCGAAGCCGGCGACGCTGCGAAGGGTTCTCGACGATCTGGATCCGCCTTCCGCCGCGATTGTCGTGCGGTCGAGCGTGGGCGAGCTCGAGGCGAGGCGCGTGCTGCACACTCTCGGGTATCCGGAAGATGACGAGAGCGTTCGGGTCGTCCGCGGGGGATCACCCGGCGCCGCGCACACGCTAATTCTCTACGAGCCTCCGGTTCGCAGAGGCGAGCTGGCCGGAATGACCGCATCGGGCGCGGTCAATTTCCTGACGCTCGTGAAGCCAGCGGAGCTGCCGCCGCTCCGCGATCTCATTGGGTCACGGCTCGTTCCATTCAATTTCACCAGCGCATCCGCAAAACTTCGCCGCCGCGATGATGCACTCCGCAGCGAGCTGCGATCGGTGCTGTCGTCGGGAGTCGCTCCCCGCGAGATTGCCCCGCTCGAGCCCCTTCTCGAAGAGTTCGATGCCGTCGAGATCGCCGCTGCCGCACTGCAGCTGCTCGAGAGGGAACGTCGCGTGGCGAAGGCGCAGGCTGCGTCGCCGACGCCCGTCGCTCCTGCTTCGAAAGGCGGGGGCGGACCGATGGCCAAGCTGTTCATCACTGTCGGGGAGCGCGACGGCGTAAAACCGGGAGATCTACTCGGCACGATCGCCGGCGACACCGGGCTGAGCGGCATGGACATCGGAAAGATCGAAATGTTCGACGCGCACAGCATCGTCGAGGTGCCGGCGGCAGAGACGGCGCGAATCATCACTGCCGTGAACGGAAAAACCATCAAGGGACGGAAAGTCGTCGTGCGCGCTGACCGTCCGAAGTCCGAGCGCGCTGAGCGGATCGGCCTTCCGAGATCCGACCGCCCGGACAGACCGAGATCCGATCGACCGGATCGTCCGCCCCGCCCGGGTTACGATCGCCCCCGCTCGGATCGCCCGCGCTCGGATCGCCCGCGACCGGATCGGCCGCGCTCCGGCAGACCTTCATCCCCACCACGAGGTCGTCCAGGCAGATGAGCGGACCGTTCCACCAGACTGGC
>WNGF01008487.1_pt1 | contig 18306 bp, 11 predicted proteins | sample 5400641 | NCBI WGS metagenome assembly WNGF01 (sample SAMN13153371, study PRJNA577476) | soil metagenome | isolation source: 80 cm soil or saprolite under grassland replicate 2 | place: USA:California | collected 2016-06-15
AGGGGGCTTGAGATGGCGCGCGGTCTCGGTCGCGCGCTCGAGCAGGCGGTCGCCCGGGACGGCCCGGACGAGGACCTGGAGGTCGAGGGACGCAGCCTCGCGAACGCGCGCCGCCGCCAGATGTTCCGCTATCTCTGCCGCAAGCCGTGCGCTCGGGTGGGCGAAATCGGGCGGGAGCTCGCGATGTCCCAGGCCACGGTGCGGTGGCATGCGTGGGATCTCGTGGAGAACGGATACGTGCAAATCGAGGGCACCCGGGCGTTCCCAAAGGGCCTGATCGATCCGGAGGATGCGGCGATGTTCGCGTCCCTCGCGTCGTCGGGCCGAGCCGCCGTCCTCGAGGCCGCCTTCCGGCAACCGGGGCTTTCGTTTCAGGAGCTCGCCGCCGCCCTCAGTTTGACGCGGCAGTCCGTGAGCAAGGTCGCCTCGGAGCTCGCGGAGTTCGGGCTCCTCACCCTCGTCGACGACGGCCGGTACCGCCGCGTGTATCCGACGGACCTGATCGCGCGGAAACGCGAATCGAACCGCGCCCGGTCGAACGCCTTTGCGGACGGCCTGCTGCGCCGGCTCATGGAAGAAGGGCTCTCGCCCGAGCTCCTGCGGCGGGACGAGACGACGGTCCTCGTGCGGTTCGGCAGCGGTTCCAAGAAGGTCGTCCTCGACGTCACGCTCGATCCGTACGCCACGGCGTGGAAAGGTCCCTGAGCGACACGTGTTAACGGATTGTATAGACTCTGTGATAGGGACGATATAAGGCCCTTTAAGCCCCCGTCCCACCCGCTCTTGTAGATGGACGAGAGCTATCGCGAGTGGCTATCCTCGATCCCCGGATGGACCGCGGACAAGGCGCAGAAGGTCGGGGAGCGCTTCCCCACGTACGAGCTGCTGCGCGCGGCGAGCCGCGACGAGCTCTCGGCAATCGAAGGCTTCACGTCGGCCGCGGTGGACGCCCTCTACGGTCTGGTCCATGGGACTTCCCAGGGCGAGGCGTCGGACCAGCTGTTCCTGTGCCCGGAGTGCGGTTCCTTCGCCGGCGCGGGCGCGACGAAGTGCGCGTCGTGCGGCGTCGAGTTCGGCGGCTCCGAGGACATCGCGGTCGGAAAGGAGCTCGACGACTTCCTCGAGGACGAGGACGCACCCGCCCGCATCTGTCTCTCGTGCGGCGCCTCGATGGCGAAAGGGGAGGCGAGGTGCGGCGTGTGCGGCCGCGAATATCGTCGGGAGGAACTCGCCCTCCTGCCCGGCCTCGATGCGAGCCTCGACGACGAGGCCCCCTTCTGCCCTCGCTGCGGCGCCTACCTCTTCGCGGACGAGTCGGAGTGCGCGATCTGCGGCACCGCGCTGAACGCCCCGACGCCTCCGGCCACGAATGGCAAGGAGAAGGGCGTCGTGAAGGACTTCCTCAGCCGGTGGCAGCGGGTCGCGGACGCTACCGAGACCACGGAGGCGGAGCGACTCCAGGAAGAGCTCGATCACTACGATCGCCTGCTGGAGGCGGACCCGACCCTGGATCGGGCGTGGGCGAAGCGCGCGAAGGTCCTCGAGAAACTCGGACGCCCCTCGGAGGCGGCGGAGTCCCTCGCAAAAGCGGGCGAGCTGAACCCGGCGCGGGAGGACCGCCGCATCGAGGTCCAGGATGTGACGCGGACGACAGAGGACGTGCCCGTCCTATTGCCGAAGTGGCAGGAGCCCGCCGCGACGGCCGCGCCGAGAGCACTCGATCCCCGACTCCTCGAAGCCCTCGATCACTACGAATCCCTGTTGCGGGCGGATCCGTCCCTCGCGGTCGCATGGCGCACGAAGGGCGAGATCCTGGAGCGGCTCGGTCGCTCGGACGAGTCCCGCGTCGCCCTCGAGCGGGCGGACCGTCTCGAACTCGACGAAGGCCGTGCCCTCCAGGCCGCGGCGGAAGGACTCCGCGCGCCGGGCCTCGCGTCCTCCGGTCTCTCGGGAGGCGGGCGCGTGAACGGCCGTGTCAACGGCACGAAAGGGAGTCACACGAACGGTCGCACCAACGGCCACACCAACGGCCGCACGAACGGTCGCGTGAACGGCCTGTCGGAGGGTCGCGTCAACGGCCTCATGACCGGCGCGGTGAATGGCCTGACGTTCGGGCACGGGGCGACGAACGGCCTCGTGAACGGAAACGGTTTCACGAACGGCCGGCGGGGCCGCTACGGCACCCCACGGATTCCGGCGCAGCCGCACTGGTCCCACTCCGTCGTCGGGATTGCGGCGGTCGTCGCCCTCATGGTGATCGTCCCAATCCTCGTGAGCTTCCTCTCTCCCTCGCCCGGCGGTCCGACCTCGATCATCCGGATTGACGGGGATTTCAGCGATTGGTCCACGTTCCCGGCGTACGCGGACTCGCCCACGGACGCGTTCCAGACCCCCGATGTCAACCTCGTCACCGTGAAGGCGGTGACGCAGGACCGGAATCTGTTCGTCGAAGCGCAGGTCCAGGGCCTCTTGTTCCAGGGGCCTGCCGCAAACGAGACCGGCAGCGTGTTCGTCTTCGTCGACGAAGACAACGACCGCACGACCGGGTACCCGATCGGCGATCTCGGCGCGGATTCCATGGTCGAGGTGTATGGATGGCGCGACGTGTCCGCGATCCAGCACGGTGTCTCGACGTTCGTATTCAACGAGACGGGGGTGATGCGCTCGAACGACTTCCGGCGGTTCATCCCGGGCGGCTCCGCGGACGCGGCCTTCCTCGGATCCCAGATCGAAATCCGAACGACCGTGCGGGATGCGGCGAAGGCGCGGGTACTCGTCTATGCGGCGGACAACATCGGCGGCCGAGATGCGGCCGATGGGTCCGTGCGTCCTTACCTCCCGACGGTCGTCGTGGGCCAACAGACGATCGCCCCGGACATCATCACGACGTCCCAGGCCACGGTCCTCCGGGTAACGCTCGCGCCGCTCGGCGGAGCACCCCTTGCGACCGCCTTGAATCTCACCCGGCTCGGCAATTCGACGGACCCGGTCGATGTCGCCCTGTATCGCGATGACGGGAGCGGCGCTCTCGATGCAGCAGATGCGTTCCTCTCGAACGCGACCATGACGGCGAACGCCGCGAGCCTTCCGATGAATGAGGTTCTCTCCGGGCCCGCCGTCTACTGGGTCGAGGCGCAGTGGGCGAGCGCCACCCCGACGACGACGTTCGGATTGACGGTGGCCGGGCTCGGCTCGAACGGCACCGCGAGCCTCCGAGCGCCCGAGATCGGGTTGGTGTATCTGGTCTCTTCACCGTCGACGCTGACCGTCGACGGCGCATTCGGCGATTGGCGCGGTCAGATGTACGGCCAGGATCTCCTGGGGGACGTCACGAACCGGACCGGCGCGGCGGAGTACGACGCGAACGTGGACTTGCTCGCGACCGCGGTGAACGTAGGAGCGAACTTCACCGGATACGTTCGGGTGGACGGCCGGATCCTCGGAGGGCAAGACATCCCGACCTCCCGCGAGCGGACGTACAATGCGCCGGTCGACACGGACCTCGACGGCGTGCCGGATTCGATCGAGACCGTCTTGGGCGCAGGCTTGTCCCAAGACTTCAACAACGACAACCGCACCGACGCGATGTCCGCGGGCGACGTGGACGGGGACGGCGTCCTCGATTATCCGGCGGGCACCGACTGCTGGTTGAACACGACGATCCCGACATGGTATCCCGCCCCGTACGCGGGCCGAAGCGTGACGCGGTTCATCTGCCCGATTGGGCAGCGTCCCCAGGAAGGTGTGGACGTCGTGTACGCGTACATCGACGCCGACAACGCGACGAGCACGGGGCTCCCATCCGACGTCGAGGGCCGGTCGTACGGCTTCGACTATGCGATCGCGGTCATCGGCCGGAACGGGGCGGTCAACTCGAGCGGTCTCTATGCCTTCGTGCCGGCTCGAGCGAACCCCTGGACCCTCGTGCGGCCGATCGCCGTCGCGCTCGACGCGCATCGGATGGAATTCGCGGTCGACGCGAGCGCGCTGAACCTCGTCGCCGGGTACCGGGTCGTCTACTTCGCGTCGGACTGGCGGCTCGGATACGACGTCGCCCTTCCGGACGCGGCTCTCGGCCGATTCCCGATCGCCGCGCAGGCCGCGACGAATCTCGTCATCAACGAGGTCTCGCCCCAGCCGAACATCGAATGGGTCGAAATCGCGAACCCGACGGCGAGCCCCGTCCCGCTGAACGGCTGGACCCTCGCGATCAACCGCGGAAACAAGGCCGTGGTCATCTACTCCTTCTCCGGGACGATCGGCGCCTGGGGATCCGGGCAAGAGTACCTCGCGGCCTTCCTGCCCGCAAACTCCCTCCCGAACGGCCAGACGCAGTTGCTCCTCCAGCAGGGGACGACGGTGATCGATGCGACAACGTACTCGTCGAACTCGGGCAGCGGCCGCACGTGGGCGCGGTTCAAGGACCCCGTGTCAGGAGTCCCTGCGGACACGAACAACGATGCGGTGGACTTCTACGTTTCCTTGGCGCCCTCGTCCGGTCGCGCGAACGACCGCCACCGGCCGACGATCGCCCTCGCGAAGACCGCGAGCCGGTCCGTCGCGGCGCCCGGGGATTCCATCGTCTACACGTTGTACTACAACAACACGGACACAGGCATGGCGAAGTTCGTCTGGGTGAACGACACTCTTCCGGCGGGCGTCACGTATTCCTCGTCGAGCGTCCCATACAACTCCGTCTCCGGCTCGACGTACGGATGGGTCTTCACGAACGTGATGCCCGGCGCCCACTCCTTCACGGTCTCGGTGCAGGTCACGGCCACCACGGCGGACGGACAGGTGCTCCGCAACACGGCGACGCTGGACTACACGGATCAGCTGCGCCGGCCGCTTCCGCGGAGCCTCGGATGGGGAAACACGACCGTCGTCCGACCGATGATCACCGTCGTCAAGATCGCGACGCCATCGAACGCGAAACCGGGCGACCTGGTCACCTTCACGATCTACTACAACAACACGGGCTCCGTCGCGGCGGGGACGGTCACGATCAAAGACAGCCTCCCGAGCGGACTCGACTACGTCAGCGCGAGCCCGGCGGCGACATGGACGGACGGCCGGACGTTCTACTGGAACTTCACGAACGTCGCGCCGGGCGCCCACTCCCTCTCCCTCGTCGCGCGCGTGAACGCGAGCTTCTCCGGATCACAACTCGTCAACTGGGCATTCCTGAACTTCACGACGCCCGGAGGATTCCCGCTGGTCGGGAGCAGCTCTTCGGCCGTCGTCTCGATCCCGGAACTCTCAGACATGATCTTCGTCGCGGCCGTCCCGTCGCTCATCATCGGGCTGAAAATCCGCGCGAAGCGCCGCGCCGAATAGAGAGTGGCTGACGGCGTTCCATGGATCGGCGGCCGTTAGAACGGCACGTTTCGTCGTCCACCACAAGGATGGACGGCTAGCGTACCTAGGTCGCCGGCCCAAGCCCTCCTCAAAGGAGGGCAGGCTTCCCACGGGCTCGCGCACCGTAGTACCGCAGGGAACGTGGGCGGGCTTAACTTCCGGGTTCGGGATGGGACCGGGTGTATCCCCGCCGCTTTGGCCGTCAAACCACTGCTGTCCCCGCCGAGAGGGCGCGAGATATATCAGCATTTCGATGCGGGCGGTTCGAGGGCTATGATGTATCGTTGTGGCCGCTCCCGTGCCTGAATCTTTGCCGTCAGTCTGGTGACTGGCAATCACCGATGATTATTGCGCCACAAGGGAGTTATTCACAGGGGGCGACGGTGAGTCGAGGTGATGACGAGGTGTCAACGGTATCCTACGCCCTCCGCCTGGTGGCGGTCCTCGGCGTATTGGCCCTTTCGCTCGGCACGACGGCATTCGCAGCCTCGGTGAATCTCGAGGCCGCGGGCTCCCGTGCACCGAGCGGCGATTCGGGCTCCTGCGTCTCGTCGGCCGTCCGCGAAATCCTCGATGGGGGAAACTCCCCCGGCGGAATCGGCTCGGCGATCTCCGACATTGCCGGCTGTGCGCGACCACGCCTGACCCGGTAATCGGCACGCGCCTGGTACGCGCGCGTCACATGCACGTCCCTCGGACGTGCACCTTCTTCCTTTCCCTTTTCGTGACGTCAAACGGAGTCTCGAACCCCGCGCGTGAGATCAAACGACGGCGACATGGACCGTGCGGGTGGGCCGCGCCGCATGATCGAACGGTCGTACCGATGCTCATCTGATAATCACCCCCGCGAATCGACTCCCCATGTTTATCCGGCCAGGGAGGGAACCCTTCAAGACTCAATGGTAGACGAACCGGCGCCGGAAGCGCCACCCGATGCGGGCTCCGAGTTGCCCCCGGACCGCTGCCCGAATTGCGATGGTCCGCTGAAGTCGTTCTGGGACCAGCCCGAGGCCCTCTGCCCGCGGTGCGGCATCTTTGTCGAGATCTTGCGCCCGCGCGGTGTGACGGGCTCCCCGGCGGGCTCGACGAGGAGGAGATCGAAGCCGAGCCGCAGCAGGTCGAGCTCGAGGCCGGGCCGCCGGCCCGCTATCCACCGGCGCCAAGCGCCGAGAGTCCGCCGCCGGAGCCCGCTGCGGGCGAGGCTCCAGAAACCACCGCGGTCTCTGTCGAGGAACGAGGACCGGACGAGGGCGAGAAGGAAACCCCCGAGTCGCCTGTGCCCGAGTCCGATGCTCCGATTCCGACGGACGAATACGACCAGACGCCGCCGGAGCCGTTGCCGGAGCCCGAAGTGACCATCGAGGAGATCCCACCGCCGCCGGAAGCGGAAGCCGCTCCGGAGGTCGAGTTCTATGGAGAGCAAGGATCGCAGCTCCTGATCGAAGAGCCCGTCGAAGCGGTGTCGCGGTACCGAGAAATCCCACCGCCCCCGATGGCCGTGGCGGAATCAGTCCAGACGGCCGCCCGGGCTCCGTCCACGCGCCCGCCGAGGCCCCGTCGGAGCCACCGGGTGGTCTTCTATGTCGGCGGCGTGAACGTGGCCTTCGGTGGCGCCGTCTTGGTCTTCGGCTCGTTCCTCCACGATTTCTTCCGCGTTCCGTTGATCGGTCAGTCGTACAATGCGTTCGGCTCGCTGAACCTGTTCGCCGCGCAACTCGGCGCCCTCTTCATGGCCCTTGGGCTCGCCGCCATGGCGGCCGCCGCGCGCCGAGGCCGACGTCAAAGCCGTCGGGCCGCCGGAGGCTGAGAGGGTGGACCCGTCCCGCGGATCCCGAGGCCTCGTGAGCCGCCCCGCTCCGGCTGTGCGGAATCCGAGTTCGCCGCACGGATGGACCAACGGCGCCCGCGGCCGCACGAACGGATTGGTCGAGAGCCGCGGCCGGACGAACGGGCTCGTCCACGGAATCGGCTTCACGAACGGGGTGAGGCTCCGGCAGAGCAAGTACGGCATCGTGGCTCCGTCGGACTACCGTCGGGTCGGAGCGTTCATCGCCGCGTGCGTCCTCGTGATGGTCGTCCTCGGATACTTCTTCGGCACGCCGGAGCCAGTCCGGTCGCCCTTCGCTATCGACGGCAACTTCTCCGAATGGGCGTCGGTCTCGACCTACGTGGACCCGGTGGAGGCCCTCCCTGCGGGGGCGGACCTCGTCGCCTTCAAAGTCCACACGGAGCCGGGCCGCGTCTTCGTTTACGGCCTAACCGAGGGGCCGATGTTCCCCGGCACCGAGGTGTCGAGTCTCTACCTCCTCATCGACGATCCGTCGAGGCGGGGATACACGGTCCAGAACCGCGACGTCGACTTCCTTGCCGAGGCGTGGGGCTGGGGCGGGCAGGTCCAGGGAACGGCGGTCCGTCAGTGGACGGGAGATCCAGACCGCGACAACGCGACGGCGTTCCGCACCACCGGCGCGTTCGCCGCAGCGTCCGCCGGATCGGAAGTTGAGTTGATGTTGACGGACATCCAGGTCGGCCTCGATTCGGTGCCGGGCTGGCGCTTCGCCCCCGCCTTTCGCCTCGGAGACGACGTGGACCTCGGGGCGAGTGTTGGGCGCCCCCTGGGCGCGCTCGTGGTGGAACAGATTCCGCTGACGAGTTCAATCGCGTCACCGACGCCCGTCCTCGAGCTGCACCTTCAGGCCCTCGGAGGGAGCGTCGAGGTCCGCAGCCTCCAGTTCAATCACACGGGAGGCGGGACAATCCTCACGCCGCCATTCCCGTTCGTCGTCGCTGCGGGCCAGCCGCCGCGCGTCGAGGCGATCACCCTCGATCCGTCGGGGCTGCCGGCCGGTTCCTTCGTCTCGCTCCAGCTCCTCGATGCCGGCACCGTGGCAGCCGGAAGTTCGGACCCCGTCCCCGCGACAATCACGGGAAAGGGCGCGCGACTGTACGTCGGCTCCGCGCCGTCCGGCTACGTGGTCGACGGCCTGTTCGCCGAATGGACGTCCCCGGTCTTGGATCCGGACGATTCCCTCCCTTCGTCGATCGACCTGCGCGGGACGGCGTTCGCGGTCCCCTCCGAAGCCTTCTTCTACGTCCACACGGAAGGAAGCATCCTCGAGGGCGCGATCCTCCCCGAGCAGAAGACGATCCCCGTGGCGGGGGGAAACGGCACCCCGCCCGCGCCGCAGCCGCCTCGACGGAACGCCGCGGAAGATCTGCTGGACATCTATGTGGATACGGATGACCGCGACTCGATTGGGATGGCGGTCGGCGGCATCGTCGCGAACCGGTTCCTCGAGGTCCGCGGTCGAAACGGGCGCGTCGCTTCCGCGACGTTGTATGCGTGGAACGATGTCTCCTGGCGATGGGATCCGTTCGTCGGGCGCTTCGATGTCGCCCTCGTCGGATCGGAACTCGAGGCATCGGCCGAGGCCGCCTTCTTCGGTCCGATGAACGGGCCACGTGCCGTGTACGCGATGACGGACTGGACCCGCCGGACCGACCTCACGGACATCCCGACGCCGGCTTCGGCGCCGTCCCTGAAGACTCAGGTCTCCCCGCTGCATTCGCCGGTCCCGGACGAGATCACCGCGACATCCCTCGTCAACACGCCAGTCATCGATGGAAACTGCGCCACGTCGCCGGACGAGTACTTGGGAGCGAGCGTCGCCAGCAACCCGTCCTTGAGCTTCGCGATTGGCCGGCGCGACGACACGCAATTCCTCTACATATGCATCCGTCTGACCCTCGATACCTCGAAGCACAATAACGACTGGGGCGTGGTGCTCTTCGACACGAACCACGACGGCGGAGGCGCCCCGCAGACTGACGACCGGCTGCTCTACGTGTTCGGAAACGGCGACACGACCGTCAAGAAGTCGCAGGGGAACGGGGTCGGCTGGGACGCCACCTGCGGCAGCTGCGATTCGGGCGATGCCGGGGCGAGCCGGTACGGCGGCGGTATCGAGAACTACGAGTTCAAGGTCCGGTACTCGGATGTGTGGGGAACCCTCACCCCCTCCCCCGACCAAACCGCGGGGTTCGCGATCATCGCCTACGACTTCAACCTCGGCGTGCGGCACACGTGGGGCGGGCCCACCATCGACGAGAACATCCCGGACACTTGGGGGCACGTGTTCTACCCGATTCCCGAATTCCCGATCGTGGTCCTCGGCGTGCTTCCCGCCGTGGTGATCCCCCTCCTCCGGCGGCGTGGCAGACGGGCGGCCCGGTGATCCGACCGGAAAGTCGATTGACTGAATCGAGGCTAATTCCGAAGGCCACGGCCCGATCTCTGCCGCTCACCCGGTAAGGCGCAAGAGCCCGACGAGCAGATTCCCCATCACGAAGGCGAGGACGAACCCGACGAAGAGCGGGACCATGAACGGGATCTGAGGGGTGACCCAGGCCCGCTTGATGCCCCGCGCCTGGAGCCGGGCCACCTGGCCGGTGGGATCCGTCCGCCGCTTCGGGAAGAGGACGAGGACATGCTCGCCGCCGTCCGTGATTCGCTCCATCAGCCAGGCATGACGAGGTGGAGGATCGAGCGGCGCGCGGTATCCCAGGAAGGCCTGCGGAAATGCCAGGTTCCCCCGGACCGCGTTGTAGACGAGCAACCCGATCGGGACCGCGAGGGAAACGATTGCGGCGTCGACCCACACGACAAGGGAAAACGGGAACGCGACGCGGACTACCGACTCCACCCGTGGGTCGGCCGTCAGGAGGGGGAACGGGCGAGCGTCCGGGTACGACGGGATGAGCAGGGTGAGTGCGATGAGACCTTTCGTGTCCGCCCCTCCGTGGAGGAGCCGAACCCGATAGAACAGCTGGTACACGACGAGCATCACCGGCATCGACGCCAGCTCCGCGATGGGAGGTCCCGGGGCGGCACTCGAATTGCTCCCGAGAGGGGCGAAGAACAGGACCGCTGCGGCGAGAAACAGCAGAATTCGGACCGGCCGTGGATGGAATCCGGCGTCGTCGAAGAGCGGTTTGCCCAGGAACACCGCATAGAACAGAATGGCGGCGGAGCCGACGAGCGACCACGCGGTCCATGGCGATCCCGCGCCGACCAGCTGGGCCCCCAAGAGGACGAGGCCGAACGTCCCGAGGCCGATCCAAAGCGGATCCCGCACGCGGCGCGTTCGGACGTCCGACGTGGCCGCGACGAGGAGGCAGCCCGCGCCGACCGCGAATCGCGTCGCCGCGAACGCGTCCACGCCGCCGCATTCCTGCGTCGTTATTTCAAGGGTTGCTTCTCCCCATTGCAATGGGTCGTTGCGAATCTTGCGGCAATGACTAAATAGAGCCTAGCAAATAGCCGCGAACATCGGAGGGTTTTCCGCCGTCTCCCGAGGTCCGCGATGATGGAACCGCGTCGGATGAAGGTGAAAGTCTGCCTCGTCGGGGAGCACGCGGTCGGCAAGACGTCCCTCATCAAGCGCTACGTACTCAACGAGTACGACGATCGCTACATCGTGACGCTCGGCGCGAAGGTTTCCAAGAAGGAACTCGCCCTCACACCGAAAGACGCCGATCCCGTCCAGATGGACATGACGATCTGGGACATCATGGGGTCGAAAGGGTTCCGCGAGCTGCTGCGCGAGGCGTACTTCCACGGGGCGCAAGGCATCCTCGCTGTGGCGGACATCACCCGATACGACACCCTCGAGGATCTCGATTCCTGGGTTGAGTCCGTGTTCCGGACCGTCGGCGAGATCCCTGTCACGTTCGCGATCAACAAGACGGACCTCAAGGAGCAGGCCGCGTTCGGCGAGGAGCAGGTGAAGCAGGCCACGGAGGCGTTCGACGCGCCCTACTTCTTCAGTTCGGCAAAATCCGGCGAGAACGTCGAACTGCTCTTCCGCACGCTCGGCGAGACGATCGCTCAGACCGCCTCGAAGTCCGCTGCCTAACGCGATTCGAGAGATTAGAGATCACGACTCACTCGCCCGGTCATCCGCCATAGGCTCAAGTATCCCAGGCTTTCTCCGCCCTCGTGGCCTCCCGGGGACCCGGCGCCGGTTCCGTTCGCGTGCGCGTCACGCGCGACCTCGGGCTCTTCGACGTCACGATGGCCGCCGTCGGGGCCATGGTCGGCGCCGCGATCTTCCTGCTGGTCGGTGCGACGTACGCCGTCGCGGGCCCGTTCGTCCTCCTGAGCCTCGCGATCGCCGCGCTCGTCGCGATGCTCGCCGGGATGTCGTACGCGGAACTCGCTTCGGGCCGACCGGATGCCTCCGGCGGGGCGTACGTCTGGGTGCGGAGCGCGCTGCCGTCGCCAGCGGGGTTCCTGAGCGGCTGGCTCTCGTGGGGCGCGCACATGGCCGCCACGTCGCTCGGGGCGCTGGGCCTCGGGGTGTTCCTCCTGGAACTCATCTGGCCGTTCAGCGTCGAGTCGTTCTTCGGCCCGAACCCGATCCAAGTGGGGTTCGTGGCCTTGGGGGTTCTCGGCCTCTCCGCCGTCCTCCATTTCGCGCGCATCCACCTCCCGGTCCGAGCCCTCGGACGGCTCACCCTTGCGAAGGTCCTCCTTATCGTCGTCCTCGCGGCGGTCGGGCTCGCCTCGGTCCTCCCCGCGAACCCGCTGCCTCCCGCGGCGGCTTCTCCAAACTCCCTCGACCTCGTCCTCGGCGCCGGCGTGCTCTTCATCGCGTTTCAGGGATTCGAAGTGGTGGCCCAACTGGGCGACCAGGCGAAGCGGCCCGAGCTGACCGTGCCACGCGCGATGTTCGTCGCGCTCCTGCTTTCGTCCCTCGTGTACGCGGCGTTCCTCGTCGCGATCCTCGGGAACGCCCCCCCGGGGGCCGTCGCCGGCTGGCCGATCTGCGATGCGTGTCGCGGGGGTTCCGAAGACATCTTCCTGGCCAGCATCCGCAACTCGAGCTTGCTCGGGCAGCCGGTCATTCGCGTCGTGTTCCTCCTCGTCGGAATCGTCTCGATGTATGGGGCCCTCAACGCCCATCTGTCGTCGGCCATCAAGACGTCGTTCAGCTTGGCCCGCGATCGCCTCCTCCCGGCCGTCTTCGCCCGAATCCGCGGCCGGGAGGTTCCCCCGGCGGCGGTCGCATTCACGGTGCTCGGCGCGGGCGTGCTCGTGTTCCTGACCGTCGAGACCATCGCGGTCCTCGCGAGCCTCGCGTTCCTCGGCCTCTTCGCCTTCGTCCACGCGTCCGTCATCGCGCTGCGCCGGCGGGAGCGTCGGAGCGGGCCGGGATTCCGCGTGCCGTTCGTCCCCGCCGTCCCGATGCTCGCCATCGCGCTCAACCTCGCCCTCGGAGCGACCCTCTGGAATTTCCCGGCGATGGCGGATTCCCCGATCCCGCCGGGCGAGCTGGCGGTCGGGCTCGGAGGCCTGTGGCTTGCGATCGGCCTCGCGTACCATTGGTTCGTCGGCCGCCGCGGACCGCGACCCTCCCCGGGGCCGGCCGCGGTGACGGAGGTCCACGACATCCTCACGACGGGAGAGGAGCGGGTCGAACTCGAGCGATACCGCGTCTTCCTGCCGCTTCGGGAGTTCGAGGATCGGACGCTCGTGGACCTCGGGGCGCGGGTGGCGCGCGCGCGGAACGGGGAGTTAAGCCTCTTGAACGTCGTCGAGATCCCGCGGAACCTGCCGCCGAAGGCGATCCGCTTCGGGTTCGTCGACGAGCGGATCCGCGGACTCCAAGCCCTCGCGCGGATCGGCGAGGACCTCGGCGTCGACACCCGTCCGGTCGTGAAAATCGGGCACAAGGTGTATGAGATCATCTTGGACACCATCCAGGAGGAGGCCGTCAACCTCCTCATCATGGGGTGGCGCGGCGCGCGGATCGAAGGCGACCGGCGGGTGCTCGGGAGCAACATCGACTACCTGATCGAGAACGCGCCCTGCGATGTGATCGTGTTCAAAACCCTGGGATGGCGGCGCCCGCTCCGGCGGATCGTCATCCTCACGAGCGCGATCTGGAGCCTGGAAGGCGTCGACGACCTCGCACTCCTCCTCGCGGAAGACGACTCTCCGATCATCGAGGTCGTTTGCCTGGCGAGCGATCCCGCCGAGGCGGAGCGGCTGAAGCTCGACAGTGCGCATTTCGAGGGACGCGCCCGGGAGCGCGGCGTGTCCGTCGAACCGAAGGTCGTCTATTCCACCCATTGGGAATCCGAGGCGTTGCGGGAGAGCGGAGAGGCGTCGCTGTTGATGATTCGCGCCACGTCCCCGGGCGGGCTCCGCAAGTTCGCGTTGGGTCCGGTCGAGGATCGAATCGTCAAGCTCGCCAAGTGCCCGGTCCTCATCCTACGGAAGGGGGCTTAGCCCTCTCGGGGGCGGGCGACTCCTCGCGGTCTGGCTTGCGCGACTCCCACGCGATCTGGGCGGCGGCAAGGAGCATGACGACGGCGAGGATCCCCGTCACGAGCGCGTCGCTCGTCCGGTGCAAGAGCGCCACGCCGACCGCGACCCCCCCGACGCCGACCCCGCCCATGACCGCCCCCAGGCGGACGGCCCGGGGGGTCGCCTGCCCGAGCTGCCGATGCTTCCAGAGGCCCGCGAATTGCTGCGGCACCGAGACGAGGGAGCTGATCGTCCCCGCCACGATCGACGGCAGTCCGAAGATCAGGATCAGGGCCGGAATGCGGTATTCCCCACCCGCGACTCCGAGGAGCCCGGAGACCACGCCGATCCCGAAGCCGGTGAGCAAGGCGAGTGCGGCTTGCTCCGCCCCAAACGAGAACGGTCCAGAGCTCGTCGACTCGAAGAGGAGGAGTCGGAGCGCGGTCGCCGCGAGGATCCCCGCAAGGAAGACCTTGAGCCACTTCGCCGGCGTCCGGCGGGCCATGAGCGCCCCGGCATACGCTCCCGGGACCGACGTGACGATCATGGTCGCCGCTAGAAGCATCGCGTCACTGCCCTGGAACAGCGCTCCTCGAAGGACCACGACGGCGACCGAGACGATCACGCCCGCGAGGAGATTCCCCGCGATCGTCCACCGGACGTTTCGCAGCAGGATGAGGAGGACCGGAGCGCGGTACTCGCCTCCGCCCACGCCCGTCACGCCGGCGACCACGCCGATCGGGAATGCGGCGATCGCCGCGACGACGTCGGCGCGCGAAAGACGGCGCGCGCTCGTTTCGGGAGTCACCCGGATTTCCTCCCCACAGGTCGATGGCCGGACCGAAAGCCTGAATCGCGGATAAGCACGACGCCTTTGAGGGGATCGCCGGACGCTTCAGACGAGGGTCACGTCGACCGTCTCAACGCTGCCGACTCCCGGAATCGCCGCGAGGGCCTGTTCGAGCGGCTCCGTTCCGCCGGAATCGCTGACGATGGCGATCGCCAGGATCGCCTTGAGGCCGAACGCCACCGGTTGCTCCTGGAGGTCGCGCAGCGAACCGGCGAGGCTCGTCCGGACCCGCGACTTGACCTCTTCGAGGTCCGTCTCGGCATCATCGGGCATGATCCGAAAGGTGATCGCGACAGAACCCATCCTTTACCTCAGGGACCTTGGAACGAACAGGCCGGGCAGCGATAGGAGACGGACTGGTCGCGACAGCGCGCGCACCGGCCGATCTGTCCTCGGCCGCAGCTCGGGCACACGAACACGGTCGTCCCCTTCCCGGCAAGGACCGCCCCGCACGATGTGCATCGGCTCTCGGCCCGGATCACAATCGTTGGGATGGAGTTGCCGTATAAAACATTGTGCTCGGGCCGACTTCTATCCTCTGCAGAGAATAATTATGGACGGCTCTTGCGATTCGGCCGGGGGTTCGCACGGTCCATCACCGCAAACTTTAATACGAGGGCTCGATTAGGCGAACGGTCGCATGTCGCCGCCGCTAGCCGGAGGGCCCGTAGCTCAGCTAGGTAGGATGGCGATGGAACCGTCCCTAGAAAGAGCATCCGGCTTTTAGCCGCCTTCCCTCACCGGAGGGCGGGAAGAGACCGGGTGGTCCGGGGTTCGAACGGGCCCTGCGGACCGCGCGGAGGCCCCGAAAGTCCCCGCGGGCCCGTACGGCTCGCGCGCGCGTGACATGCCAGGTGCAAAACGGTCGCCCAGGGAGGACCTCCCTTGAGGTTTAACGTGTTGGAGCATCAGCTCGTTCCAGAACATCGCCTCGTCGCGGAGGAAGAGGCGGATCGCGTTTTGAAGGCGTTGAAGATCACGCGGGACCAGCTCCCGAAGATCCGGAAGAGCGATCCCGTGATCCAGGTGTTGGAGAAGATCGAGGGGCCCATCGAAGAGGGCCGGATCATCCGCGTGACGCGGGTGAGCGGCACGGCGGGCGTTTCGGAAGCATATCGACTGGTGATTGGGAGGTAAGGCATGCGAGATTTGATTGACGCGTTCTTCCGAGAACGCTCGATTGTGAACCATCACATCGCATCGTTCAACGACTTCCTGCCGACGATCGACAACCCGAACTCCCGGATGCAGCGGATCGTCGACAACCTTCGTTCCGCGCCGGAGGACGAGCGACGTGGAATCATCAAGCTCGATGAGGACCGGACGGAAGGCGACGTCATCGAGATCCGGATCGGACGGAAGCGAGACGACCGCGGGCGGATCGACCTCGAAGCGAAGCCGACGATCACGCTCGGCCTGCCCGTCGTCAAGGAAGCGAACGGTGCGACGCATCCCCTCACCCCGATGGAGGCCCGCCAGCGGAACCTGAACTACACCGCGCCGATCTACCTGGACTTCACGGTCATCGAGAACGGGATCGAGCGGGAGCCGGAGCGCGTCCACATCGGGAACTTCCCGATCATGACGAAGTCGAAGCGCTGTTTGCTCTATAAGGAGAACATGGAGACGGAGGGCGAGCTCAACCAGGACGAGTACCGCCGAAAGCTCATCGAGCTGGGCGAGGACCCGTTCGATCCGGGCGGCTACTTCATCATCGGCGGAACGGAGCGCGCGTTGATCTCGCTCGAGGACCTCGCACCGAACCGGGTGCTCGTCGAGTTCAATGAGCGGTACGGCCGGAAGGTCGAGGTCGCCAAGGTGTTCTCCCAGAAAGAGGGGTACCGCGCCCTGACCCTGATGGAGAAGAAGAAAGACGGGCAGCTCATCGTGAGCGTTCCGACCGCCTCGGGCCAGATCCCGCTGATCATCCTGATGAAGGCGCTCGGCATGGAGAAGGACGAGGACATCTACAACGCGATCGTCTCCGCTCCCGAGATGGCGAACATCGTCTACGCGAACATCGAGGAGTGCCAGAACAAGAAGAACTACCCTCCGAACGGCATCTTCACGCGGGACGACGCGATCAACTACCTCGAGAAGAAGTTCGCGACGGGCCAGGCGAAGGAGTATCGCATCAAGAAGGTCGAGTCGATCCTCGACCGCAGCCTTCTCCCGCACCTGGGAGACACCCGCGAGGATCGGATCAAGAAGGCGATCTTCCTCGGCCGCGTCGCCCGCACCGTCCTCGAGTTGTCCCTCGGCGGACGTCGGGAGGACGACAAGGACCACTACGCGAACAAGCGCCTCAAGCTCGCGGGCGACCTCATGGAGGACCTGTTCCGCGTCGCGTTCGCGAACCTCGTGAAGGACCTGAAGTACCAGCTCGAACGCTCGTACGCCCGGCGCCGTGAACTCAAGATTTCCTCGGCGATCCGCCCGGATCTGCTCACCCAGCGACTCTTGCACGCCCTGGCGACGGGCAACTGGGTCGGCGGTCGGGCCGGAGTGAGCCAGCTCCTGGATCGCACCTCGAACATGAGCGCCTTGAGTCACCTCCGCCGCGTGACCTCGCCGCTCACCCGGTCGCAGCCGCACTTCGAGGCGCGCGACCTCCATCCGACGCAGTGGGGACGCCTGTGTCCCAACGAGACGCCGGAGGGCCAGAATTGCGGGCTCGTGAAGAATCTGGCGCTGGTAATCGACGTCTCTGAAGGCTTCCCGGAGGAGGAGGTCAAGCTGCTCCTCGCGGACCTCGGCACGAAGCAGGTGAAGGGACAGCAGACGCAGCTCACCCGCGTCTACGTGAACGGGGACCTCGTCGGGCTCCACGAAGACCCGAAGATGCTCGTCGCGGAGATTCGGGAACGACGGCGCAGCGGCCTCCTGAGCCACGAGGTCAACGTCCGCTTCGACGAGAACATGGGGGAGATCATCATCAACTGCGACGAGGGCCGCATCCGCCGCCCGCTCCTGGTCGTCAAGGACGGCCACCTCGCCTTCTCGAGGAAGCACGTCGACGAGCTGAAGATGGGCCGACTCCGGTTCTCCGACCTTGTCCGCAACGGGATCGTCGAGTGGATCGATGCGGAAGAGGAAGAGGACACGTTCATCGCCATCTACCCATACGACGTGCCGAGCCGCTGCAAGGAGTGCAAGCACCCCCTGAGCCGCAACGATGTCACGTGGGTGAACATGGGGAGCCGCGACGACGAGTCCGATCTTGAGTGCAAGTACTGCCACAAGACGTTCCGCGTGCGGTCCGCGATCACGAAGGAGACAACCCACCTCGAGGTCGACCCGGAGGTCATCCTCGGCGTCGCGTCCGGCGTGGTGCCGTACCCGGAGCACAACTCGTCGCCCCGAGTCACGATGGGGGCGGGGATGGCGAAGCAATCGCTCGGCCTCGGATCGAGCAACTACAGGTCCCGTCCCGACACTCGGAGCCATCTCCTGCACTATCCGGAGCAGCCGCTCGTCCAGACCGACTCGATGAAGCATGTGTCGTTCAACGAGCGGCCGGCGGGCCAGAACTTCGTCGTGGCGGTCATGTCGTACTACGGATACAACATGGAAGACGCGATCGTCATGAACAAGGCCTCGATCGACCGAGGTCTCGGCCGGTCATCGTTCATGCGGACATACCGCGCGGAGGAACGCCGGTACCCGGGCGGCCAGGAGGACCACTTCGAGATCCCCTCGCCCGACGTCCGGGGCGCGCGTGCCGACCTCTCGTACGCGAACCTGACGCCGGATGACGGCCTGATCTCCCCCGAGGTGCTCGTCACCG
>WNGF01004476.1_pt1 | contig 18304 bp, 22 predicted proteins | sample 5400641 | NCBI WGS metagenome assembly WNGF01 (sample SAMN13153371, study PRJNA577476) | soil metagenome | isolation source: 80 cm soil or saprolite under grassland replicate 2 | place: USA:California | collected 2016-06-15
TCCGACCTGGCTGGTGCCGCTGCTTGCGTCGGGCTGGGACGAGCGCTACGGGCGCAAGGTGGAGTCCTCCCGGCTGCTGAAACGCAAGAACGCCTCCGCAGTGGGCTTGGCCGAGCAGATCGGCGCGGACGGCCGTGCGCTGCTGGACAAGATCGACACCGACCCGGTGGCCGGCTGGATGCACGACCTGCCGCAGGTGACCCTTCTGCGCACGATGTGGGCACACCACTACGACCAGACCAGCACCGGACGCCTGCGCTACAAGGAGACCGCCGAGCTGCCCCCGCCCACCAGCGCATCCAGTCCCGCTACGACCCCGACGCCCGCTACAGCACCAAGCGGGACACCGAGTGGGTCGGCGCCAAGGCCCACCTGCAAAACGTCCTCACCGGCATCGCCCTCAACGTCCTACGCCTGGGCGCCTGGTTCGATCCCCATCCCACCACCAAACGACGTTCCACCCGCATCCACGCCCTGTGCACCGCCCACAGCCTGGCGGCAGCCTGACACACCCACCCCCGCCGACTTCGCCAGCAGAGTCAGCTCACGGCTTTGTGCAACTCACCCTGGGCGGACCTGACCGGCGCGAACCTGACCGGGGCGCACATGATCAGGGCGAACCTGGCTGATGCGAAGCTCGGCGATGCGAACCTGGCTGGCGCGTTGCTTGATAGTGCGAACCTCACCGGCGCGCTACTGACCGGCGCCGCACTGGTCTACCTCAACTACCACAACGCCATCTCCAGCTACGAGGCGGCCCACCAGATCACCTGCGGGCGCTCGGCGGCAGCGCCGACTCGACCGCGACCTTCAGCATCTTCGCGACCTTCCCGGCGCCCTGCTTCCACGCCAGCATGATCTGGCCGTTCATCGACCAGGTGATCGGCACCGGCTTCCTGGTGATGCACGTGCTCGCCCTGATCGACGAGCGCAACCTGGCGCCCAAGTCGAACCTGGCCCCGCTGCTGATTGGCCTGGTGGTCGGCGCCATCGGCATGTCGTTCGGCGCCATCGCGCTCTACGCGATCAACCCGGCCCACGACCTCGGCCCGCGGGTGCTGGCCTAGCTGATGGGCTGGGGGCAGGTGGCGTTGCCTGGCGTCCACAACTACGTCTGGGTGCCGATCGTCGGGCCGATCATCGGCGGGTCCTCGGCGCGATCGTCTACGACTTCTTCATCGGCAACGTGCTCATCGCCCGTGGCGTCCCCGAGGCGGCCGGCGTCGAGGCTGAGGGTCGCGCGGTCAGGGAGGAGAAAGACAGGGCCTGAGCGTCCTCCGCCCTGAGACGGGCAGGTCGCGACAGCGGCCGGGACGGGCGAGCCTCGGGCACCGCCCGTCCCGGCGAGCAGTGCACCAGCCCGACCGTGACCAATCCCCTGAACAGCCTATTGGCGCAACCTTTTGCTCGGGGGGAAGTCTGCGTCCCGATGAAATCTTTGCAGTCGGCCCACACGGGGAAGCGAACCGGTAACTGGGCTGGAGCGTGTCTGAGGCGAGCGCTCACCGACCGACCGATGGAGTCCAGGTGACTGCCGACGACGGGTTCGATGCCTACTTTGTGCGCAACTACGGGCGGCTGGTGGCCGAGCTGCACAGCATCGTGGGGTCGCTGGCGGAGGCCGAGGACGCGGTGCAGGAGGCGTTCGCGCGGGCGTCGGTGCGCTGGGAGCGCCTGCGGGACTACGACCATCCGGAGGCGTGGGTGCGCCGCGTCGCCCTCAACCTGGCGGTCAGCTCGTTGCGGCGTGCGCGGCGCAGGCTGGTCGCCTACCGCCGGGTCGGCGTGCCACCGCCGGCGCCGGCTCCTGGAGAGGACTCGGTCGTGCTCGCCCAGGCGCTGGGGCGGCTGCGGCGGCGCCACCGCGAGGTCCTGGTCCTGCACTACCTGGCCGAGCTGTCAGTGGAGGAGATGGCGCGTGTGCTGAGGATCCCGGTCGGCACGGTCAAGGGTCGCCTGTTCAGAGCCCGGGCCGCGCTCGAGCGCGAGCTGGGCGGGGCGTTCTCGGGGGAGGTCCGCCATGCGTGACGAGGAGCTGCGGCGGTTGCTCCGCTCGCTCGCCGAGCCCGTGGCCGACGGGGTCGAGCCACCCGAGCCGCGGCTGGTCCGCGAGCGCGGTCGGCGGCGTCGCCGGCGCCTGCTCGCCGGCGGCGCGTTCGTGGTGGTCGTGGCCCTGGCCAGCGCTGGCGGAGCGTGGGCGGGCCTTGCCGGGCGCCCGGCGCCGCCCCTCACTGGCGTCAGCCCCGCCAGCAGCGCCCCGCCGCCCAGCAGCGCCCCGCCGCCGAGCGCAGCGGCCACCACCTCCAGTCCTCCTGCCTCGCCGACCACCACGCTCCCCCTGGGCCGCGTCGAGCGGCTGGACGCGGTCCAGGTCGTCGGCAACACCGGCACCGCCTGGGCGGTCGGCAAGGGCACGATCCTGACCACCAGCAACTTTGGGCGCGCCTGGGCCCGGGTCTGGCGCGGCGCCCACCAGCTGCGCGACGTCGACTTCGTCAGCGCCTCGACCGGTTGGGCGCTCGGTGACGGCATCCTGCTTGGCACCGTCGACGGCGGCCAGCACTGGCACCAGCTCGGCCAGCCACGGTCAGGCCCGCTGCGACGCATCCACTTCGCCAGCCCCACCCAGGGCTGGGGCGTGGCCGGCGGGACCGACCAGACCGGCCAGGGGCCGATGCAGGCGCAGGGCCCTACCACGCTGGTGCACACTATTGACGGCGGCCGCACCTGGTCGGCGCTGGACACCCCGGCGCCGCCACAGTCAGTGTGCTTCACCGCCCCAGACGATGGCTGGCTGGCCAGCGGCACCAGCGTGTGGCGCTCCACCGACGGCGGCCGCGGCTGGGGCTCACGGCCGAGCTTCACCCTACCGGTGCCCACCGGCACCCCGGCCTTCTTCGCCGAGCTGCAGTGCGCCGAGCCGGGCGCCGCCTGGGTGCGCTTCAGCGGCGGTGGCGTCGCCGCCGGCCACGTCCCCTACGCCTTGTACGCCACCGGCGACGGTGGCGCCCACTGGCGCGGCGTGCTCGGCGAGCCGGGCACCCTCGGCCAGGTGCTGCGCCTGCCGGCCGGGCCCGGCTCCTACCCCGGCCCGTTGTCGGTGATCGACCCCGAGCGGGCGTTCCTGCTCAGCCCGACGCCGCCCGCCGACGTCACCGGCGCCGTGCTGATCAGCCAGGGCAGCCGGCTGCGGCGGCTGCCCGACATCCCGAGGGCCACCTTGTCCACGGCCCTGTCGGCCAGCTTCGCCAGCGCCACGCACGGCTGGGTGGTGGGCACCGACGCCGCCGGCCGGGCGGTGCTCCTCGCCACCTCCGACGGCGGCCGCACCTGGCAGTCCCAGCTCCCCTCCTGACCTGGCCGCGGTCCTGACCCGCTCGCTGGCGCCCGGCCGGGCGCTGTTGCGTATAGCCGTTCCAGAGCAGGTTGACACTCGCGGACCAACGTTGCCGTTCAGATGGCCAGGGCCAACTCACCGAACGCAAGCGCCACCTGCCGGCTGGTCGGCGCCTCAACCGCCAGTTCGAGGTGACCTCGACGGACGTTCTGCACAAAGGCGTGCCCGGCGATGATCGTCCTGGCGCTGCGGTCCTGCTTGAGGCCGCGCATCGGTCGAAGCCATGCTTTCAGCCGACCGTGGTCAGCCTCAATGCGATTGTTCGCGTACTGCTCGGTGCAGTGCCAGGCGGCTGGGACCACCTCGTCGAGCACGATTGGGTAAATCGCCGCCTGGTCGGTGGTCACCTCCTCGGGCGTGACCTTGGTGGTCTTGATGGCCTGCTGGAAGAACCGCCGGGCCGCCCTTGCGTCACGACGTGGGGAGAAAAACACGTCGATGACCTGGCCGAACTGGTCGACCGCTCGGTACACATAGCGCCACCGACCTGCGACCTTCACATAGGTCTCGTCCACCTGCCAACGGTCCCCGATCACATGCCGACAGGGCCGAGCGGCCTCGGCGAGCTGTGGCGTGAACCGCTGCACCCAGCGGAAGACAGTAACGTGGTCGACCTCGATGCCGCCAGCGTGTTGACCACGCGGTCCATCTGCGCGCCGGACCGAAACAGCAGGTTGCGGCTGTACTCGGCCTGGTCGGCCGAGTAGTCATAGCGGAAGCCGCTGTGCTGCTGCTCGGCCACGCTCAGGCCAAAGCACAGGCAGGCCGAGTAGATCCAGCGCTCGCAGACCTGGCGCAGGCGCCCTATCGTCGCGTGCTGCGACAAGGCGGCTGCGACCTGCGCCAGGGCCTGCGGGTCGGCCACTGCGGTGAAGCAGTGATGCGGTGCTTGCGCTCCCCGCGGCCGCAGTCGATCACCGGGATCTGGTTGGCTGTGGCCCAGGCACGCACCCGGCGGGAGAACCGGCCCGCCATCCGCATCAGGTAGGTGTTGTCCAGCTGCTCCTCGGAGCCCTCGTGCAGGCGCCGCAACCACACCCGAAACCCACCCGGGTTGTGCCCCAGCGAGAAGTAGGCGTTGAGCACGATGCGGTCCACGCAGTCGTAGGCGTCGGCCAGCAGCTCGCCATACCGCTCGCTCAGCTCATCGGTCATCGCGGGAGAGTAACCCTCACCCGCCGCCCACCTGTAACCACAACTGCCCCGTCAGGGGCCACCGGTTCCGAGCGCAGTCTCGGAAGCGGCGTAGGAGGCTTCGCCGGGCTGAACTGTGGGCGCTTCTGGTCGTTGCCAGTTCACCGACAGGTGGTCGCGTCTGCTGAACCTGTCGAGGTGGCCGGTGACGAGTTCCTGGACTCGCTGCAGGTTTTCCTCGTCGGTGGCTTCAGCGCGTAACGTCAGTGTGTCCGGGTTGGCCTGCATGGTGCACGGGCCCCAGCCGAAGTCCACGATTCCGTGAGTTTCGGACCATTCAACGTGGACCTGCGCCTCGGGGCGCGCCTGTGCGTGACCGGCGAGGTGAGTCCGCCGCCGGTGACGGATGTGCCGGCCCTGGTGGGTGAAGTGCCGGCAGAGCTGGACAAGGTACCGGCTGGGGTGTTCGGTCTCGACGCGGGCCTCGGCGGTCAGCATGCGTTCCTTTCTGGGCCTCCCGCGGGCGGACACCTTGGTGTGCGGCAGCTCAGATCCTGGTGAGCGCGGTCAGCCAGGCCCGGACGCCGTCCGGGTCGATGGTGATGTCGATCGTGGCCGGTTCGATCGAGTCGACCTGCCACCCGTTGGCGAACGAGGCTCTGATCTCGTCCTGCGTCACCCGGTGCGGCCCCCATTCGCCCGGCTGCCGGTCGCTGAAGCACAGCATGAAGTAGCGACCGCCCGGTGGTAGCACCGACCGCAGGCTGTCGACGAAGGCGACGCGGTCGTCGCCGTCGAAGATGTGGAAGAGCCCGCAGTCCAGCACGGTGTCGAAGGGCTCCCCCAGAGTCGCCAGCTTCCGGGCGTCCCAGCGCAGGAACCGCGCCGTGACGCCTCGGTCACGCGCTTTCCCCTCGGCGGCGCGTAGTGCTGCCGAGGCGAGGTCGACGCCCGTGGCGTCCAGGCCGAGGCCGGCAGCCATGAGTACGTGCTCGCCGGTCCCGCAGCCGACATCCAGCACCCGGCCCCGGATGGCACCTGCGTCGGCGAGGGCGAGGAACGCCGGCTGCGGCCGGCCGATGTCCCAGGGCGGCGTACCGGTGTACAGATCGTCAGGCTGCCTGATGTGGGAGTGGGGGTGCGGGTCAGCCATGTGCGTGCCCTTCTTCGCCGCGCGTGGTTGTCCGGTTCTTCATGGGAGCTACGCGTCGCGGTGGTTGATCAGGACGAATCCGGCCGCCAAGGTGACTGCCGCGTAGAGGCAGAACACGCCGAACCCGGTCCAGGTGCCGAGGGAGGCCTGGTCGTGTTGCAGGGTGTAGACGCTGGTGCCAGCCTGCATCGGGAGGTAGGGGACGATGGTCTCCTGCCAGGATCGCGGCAGCAGCGTCATGACCAGCTGCGGCACGAACAGCGCGCCGAACAGCGCCGCGACCGCGCCGGCGCTGGAGCGGATGATCGCGCCGAGCCCGAGGCCAAGCAGTCCGAGCACCGCCAGGTAAAGGCCGCCCCCGGTCACCGCCCGGAGCACGCCGGGATCGCCGATCTCCGAGCGCAGGCCGTCGCCGGACAGCGACGCCTGGAAGACGAAGTAGGCGGCGAAGCTGGAGGCGATCCCGACGACGAGGGCGGTCACGGCAAACACGATCGTCTTGGCCGCGAGCATCACACGACGTTGCGGCACCGCGCTGAGGCTCGCCCGGATCATGCCGGTGCCGTATTCGCTGGTGATGACGAGCACACCCAGCACGCCGATGGCGATCTGCGACAGGTGCAGGCCGCCGAGGCTGAGCCGGATTGAATCGATGGTCGCCTGCTCGTGGGCGCTGAGCCGACCGGGCAGGACGATGGCGAGCAGCGCCGCCAGCCCGACGTTGCACGCCACGGCCGCCCCCAGCGTCCAGAGGGTCGAGCGGACCGAGCGGAGCTTGCAGAGCTCCGATCGCAGGATGCCGGAGAAGCGCGACGGCGGGCCGTAGGAGGCCTGCGGGGTTGCGATGGCTTCCATGGCCGGCCTCACCTCCTGCCGGGCACGAACCTGCCGTCGGCCGTGCGGTAGTCGGCGGAATCCCTGGTGAGCTCCATGTACCTGTCCTCCAGCGACGCCTGCTGCGCCGAGAGCTCCTGCAGTGTGAACCCGTTCGCCCTGGCCAGCTCGCCGACGGCTTCGGTGGTGGCGCCGGTGATGCGCAGCGTCCCGTCGGTCTGGCGGACGACCGCCGCGCCCTGCGCCTGGAGCAGCTTGGCGAGGGCGTCGCCCTGGGGGGAGCGGACCCGCACGAAGTTGTCCGAGCCGTTCTCGAGGAGGTCCTCGATGGTCGTCTGCGCGATCAGGCGGCCACGCCCGATGATGATCAGCCGGTCGGCGATGAGCGACATCTCGCTCATCAGGTGACTGGAGAGGAAGACGGTGCGGCCCTGGGCGGCCAGCGACCGCAACAGGTTGCGGATCCACAGGACCCCCTCGGGGTCGAGGCCGTTGACCGGCTCGTCGAACATCAGCACCGGTGGATCGCCGAGCAGCGCGGCGGCGATGCCCAGGCGCTGTGCCATGCCGAGCGAGAAGCCGCCCGCGCGCCTGCGGGCGACGCGATGAAGCCCGACCAGCTCGAGCACCTGGTCGACCCGGGCACGGCCGATCCCGTTGCTGAGCGCCAGGCACAGCAGATGGTGGTAGGCGCTGCGCCCACCGTGGAACGTCCTTGCCTCGAGCAGCGCCCCGACCTCCAAGAGAGGACGGTGGTAGCTGGCGTAGGGCCGCCCGTTGACCGTCACCGATCCCGAGGTCGGCGCGTCGAGGCCGAGGATCAGGCGCATCGTGGTCGACTTCCCGGCCCCGTTGGGGCCGAGGAACCCCGTCACCTGACCCGGCGGCACGACGAACGACAGGTCGTCGACGGCCAGGGTGGCGCCGTAGCGCTTGCTGAGGCCGGTTGCCTCGATCATCCGCGGACTCCAATGCTCGTTTGCGCCAGTTCCGGAGCCTCCGTCCCGCCTAATGGGCGCCGGGGCCGAGGGTGCCGGTGAGGTGCAAGACGATGAACCCCAGGACCAGCACGATCCCGATGATCCACAGCAGGACCGCCACCCAGCGTGACCTGCGGGCGGTCGAGCCACGGTCGGGCGCCACGCTGGAGTCGTCGCCGGTGTCGGGGTAGCGAGGCGGGTCAGTCATGGGTGTCCCCTCTGTCGCGCGTGGTTGTCGAGGCTTCGTTCTTGACCCGACAGTTTATCGAGACAGTACGTCTCTATCTAACCACAGTGTTCCCAATATCGTCGTCACGTATACTTGGCCGGTGCCGAAGCTGTGGACCGAGACGATCCAGGCGCACCGCCACCAGGTGCGCGACGCGATCCTGGCCACCACCGCGGCGCTGGTGGCCCGCCACGGGCTGCGGTCGGTGACGATGTCGCAGATCGCCACCGAGACCGGCATCGGACGCGCGACGCTGTACAAGTACTTCCCAGACGTCGAAGCGATCCTGCTCGCCTGGCACGACCGGCAGATCACCGCCCACCTCCAACAGCTCGCCGACGTCCGCGACCAGGCCGGCGACCCTGGCCAGCGACTGCAGGCGGTGCTGGAGGCCTACGCGCTCATCTCCCAGGAGACCCGCAGGCACCACGACACCGAACTCGCGGCGTTCCTGCATCGAGACGAGCAGCTCACCCGAGCGCAACAGCAGCTCCGCAGCATGATCCAGGACCTGCTGACCGAGGGCGCCAAGACCGGCGACGTCCGCGATGATGTCGCGCCTTCAGAGCTTGCCAGCTACTGCCTGCACGCCCTGGCGGCAGCCAGCAGCCTGCCGTCCAAGGCCGCGGTCCGCCGGCTCGTCACCGTCACGCTGGCCGGGCTGCGCCCCCCGCACGGACTCGTTCTGCCGCTGGAGCCGCAAGCCTGTTGACAACGCCTGCGCATCGGGCGGCGGCGACTGCGCGCGATCAAGCGGTTGACCTTGGCAAGCAGCTGGCCAATGGCAGTGGGTTCTGGCACGAGATCCCGCTCGGACCCTTCACCCCGGCCGACAAGATCGACGACTGCGACCCGACCGGCGAGGTCACCACGAGTACCCAGGGTGCGGGTGCGACAACGTGTCAGGAGCTAGCCGACTCGCAGCTCGCCGGCAGCGCGCCGCGATCGCTCCGCGGCGGCGAGCCGCACATCGGGCAGCCGCAGCCGCTTGAGCGCCAGTGCGTTGACCGCGACGATGAGGCTGGACCCCGACATCGACAGCGCGGCGATCTCCGGGCGCAGCACCAGCCCGAAGGCGGGCTCGAACACACCCGCGGCGATCGGCAGCGCGATCGCGTTGTAGCCCACCGCCCAGCCCAGGTTCTGGCGCATCTTGCGCAGCGTGCCCCGCCCGATCCGCAGCGCGACCGGCACGTCCAACGGGTCGGAGCGCATCAGCACCACGTCGGCGGTCTCGATCGCCACGTCGGTGCCCGCGCCGATGGCGATCCCCAGGTCGGCGCTGGCCAGCGCGGGGGCGTCGTTGACGCCGTCGCCGACCATGGCGACCTTGCGGCCGGCGCGCTGCAGCTCGGCGACCTTGGCCGCCTTGTCGCCGGGCAGCACCTCGGCGATCACGGTGTCGATGCCAAGCTCGCCCGCGATCCGCTCGGCGGTGGCGCGGTTGTCGCCGGTCAGCATCACCACCTCCACGCCCAGCTCGTGCAACGCCCCAACCGCCGCCCTAGCGGTCGGCCGGGCCGCGTCGGCGATGGCCACCAACCCCGCCGCCCGGCCGTCGACCGCCACCACGACCACCGTCCGCCCCCCGGCGGCCAGCTCCTCCCGGCGGACGCCGAGACCGCCCAGCTCGACCCCCTCGCGCTGCAGCAGCCGCAGGTTGCCGACCGCGATCCGCCGGCTGTCCACAGTGGCGACCGCGCCGTGGCCGGGGACGTTCTCAAACCCCTCGGCCGCCACCTCAGGGATCCCGGCGTCGTCGGCGCGGCGCACAATCGCCTCAGCCAGCGGGTGCTCCGACTCCCGCTCCACCGCCGCGGCCAGGCGCAGCAGCTCCGCCTGGCCGATCCCATCAGCGGTGACCAGGTCGGTAACCTCCGGCTCGCCCTTGGTGAGCGTGCCGGTCTTGTCCATGACCACGGCCTGAATGCGCGCCGAGGTCTCCAGCGCCATCGCGTGCTTGAACAAGATCCCCCGCTTGGCACCGAGCCCGGTGCCGACCATGATCGCCGTCGGGGTCGCCAGCCCCAGTGCGTCCGGGCAGGTGATCACCACCACGGTGATGGCGAACAGGATCGCGGTGCTGAGCGGCCGGCCCGCCAGCAGCCAGACGACAAGGGTCAGCCCGCCGCCCACCAAGGCGACCAGCACCAGCCAGAACGCCGCCCGGTCGGCCAGCCGCTGGCCGGGCGCCTTGGAGTTCTGCGCCTCCTGCACCAGCCTGACGATCTGGGCCAAGGCGGTGTCGGCGCCGACCTTGGTGGCCCGTACCCGCAGGGTCCCGTTCTTGTTGATCGTCGCGCCGACCACCTGCGAGCCGGCCTGCTTGTGGACCGGGAGGCTCTCGCCGGTGACCATCGACTCGTCGACCTCGCTGTCGCCGTCGCTGACCACGCCATCGACGGCGATCTTGGCGCCCGGGCGGACCAGCAGCACGTCGCCGACCACCACCTCGGCGGTGGGGACCTCGACCGGCTCGCCGTCGCGGATGACCAGCGCCTTGGGCGGGGCGAGGTCCAGCAGCGTGCGGATGGCGTCGTTGGCGCCGCCGCGGGCGCGCATCTCGAACCAGTGCCCCAGCAGCACGAACGCGGCCAGCACGGTGGCGGCCTCGTAGAAGACGTCGCCGCCGCCGGTGAGGGTGACGTACAGCGAGTACAGCCAGCCCGCCCCGACCGCCACGGCGACCAGCACCATCATGTCCAGCGTGCGGGCCCGCAGCGCGCGCACCGCGCCGTCGAAGAAGATCCAGCAGGACCAGAAGATCACCGGCAGGCTCAGCAGCAGCGACCACATGTCGTCGCGCAGCCCGAACGGCGCGGCCGCCGTGAAGCCCAGCACGTCCCGGCCGATCGGCGACCACAGCAGGATCGGGACCGAGAACAGCGCGGCGACCAGGAAGCGGTTGCGCATGTCGGCGACCATGGCAGCCATCGACATCCCAGCGTGCCCGCCATGGCCCATCACCTCCTCCGGCGCGCGCACCGCCTCCCCCGGCGCCGCGGCGTGGCCAGCATGCGCGGCCGCGGACGGGGGTGCATGGGCGGCGTGGGCGGCTGGCCGGGCCGGCTCCGCTTGAACCCGTGGGACCGGCACGGTCGCGGCGGCAGCCCTGCCGTGGCCGGCGTGGCCGTCCGCGGGCGGGTCGGGCTCCGCCATCGGGTCGCACAGGTGCGAGGGCACCGACTGGCCCGCGCAGTAGTAGCCGCACTCGATCACCCAGCGGCGCAGCTCCACAAGCGACGTCACCCTGGGGTCGTAGGTCACCGTCGCGGTCTGGGAGACCGGGTTGGCCTCCACACCAAGCACGCCCGGCTGGCGGCCGAGCACCGCTTCCACCACCGCCTTCTCACTGGCCCAGTTGAGCCCGCGGACGTCAAGGACGGCCGTGCTCTGCTCCTTGGGCTTGGGCTCCATGGCACCCCGCTCCCCTACCGGCAGGTCGCCGCATCCCACCAGACCGGCCCGCCTGCGGCCGAGGTCCTGCCTGTGCAACCTCCGCTAATGGTCCGACTCGCTGTCGTAGCCAGGCGACCACCGTACACTAGCGCCGAGTTCGGTCCATGCCGCATCGCACGCCAATCAGAGACGCCTGACGTCGGGCTGGCCGAACCCGACTAGCCCGACGGCGGCCAGCACTCAGATGGCGGGTAGCCGCACCATCGCGCCGGCCAGCACTCGCCTACGCTCCTCGAACTCGTCCTCCTTCTCATCTATCTATAGAGAGAGGTCAGGTGGAAACGCGCCTTGCCGGCGGTCTTTACCGTGAACTCTCCAACGGTCGTCCCCTCGATGAGCCCGGGTGGGGCGTTGATGGTCGAGGTCACGCTCATGGGAATCCCCGGATGAGGGGCTTCCCCGTTGTGGAAGTGGGTCACCACCAGCCACAGCACGCCGCCTTGTCGCCCAGGGCTCGGCCCGCCGAAGCCACCGAAGCTGGTGAGGCTGGTGGCCTGCCAGGTACCCCGCTGGTGCACCGTGCCGTCGGCGTTGAAGTGGGTGAACGAGCCGCCCGCCGCGACCGTCCCCGCCGCGGGGTCGAAGGTCCCCGACCCGGTCACTCGGATGGTGTCCCCCGCGTGCTGGCCGGATGGGGCGACGGCGATGTTCGGCCCCACCAGGGCGAAGGTGTAGGTCGTCGAACCGGCAGCAGCCGGTGCTGCCAGCGCCAGGATCAACAGGGCCGTCCCCAGGATGGTCAGGCCCACAAGTCTTCGAGATCGCATGGTCGACTCCTCTCGTGTCGGGTCGCGGCCCGCCCGGCCGCCATCATCCAGCGTCGAACCGGGAGAGCCAGCCGCCGCCTGTCTGCCCGTACCGTGCCGGGTGGCCCACCCGCTGAGCTGCCGCCAGCTGCGGCCTCGACCGGGTGCCGCTTCGACGGGCTCGTCCAGGTCCGGGCGGAGGCGCAGCCACCGCCGCACCGAGGATGGCTACGAGCAGCGTGGCCGGCCGCCGGCTCACCCTGCCGCCTCCCGCCCGCCGAGGCGGTGGTCGTCGACGCGCTCTCGCCGCCGGGCGTCCCGCCGTAGCCGCCCGGCCACCAGCGCGATCCGTCCCGCCACAAGGAGGCAGACCGCCAGCCCGACGCCAGCCACGGCCAGCAGGGCGGCGTCCTCGGTGGGGCGGGCCGCGCCGCCGGCCAGCTGCTTGGCCAGCGTCCAGACGGTGCCCAGCAGCAGCACCGAGGCGGTGGTCGCGCCCCAGAACAGCACCAGCGCACGTGGTCGCATGGCCTACATCCCGATGTGGGAGGCGACCGGCTGCACGGCGGCGTAGACGATCATGGCGATGATCGCCGCGACCACCACGCCGGCGCCGATGATGATCGGCAGCCGCTTGGCCGGGGCTCGCGCTGGGGAGCGGTCCAGCACCGGCACCAGCAGCAGCGCCGCGAAGATGGCCAGCGTGGCCCACAGGATGCCAGCCACGCCGACCCAGTCCTCGACCGGGTAGACCCACAACAGCGGCCAGGGTGGCTTGGTGACCTCGAGGCCCTCCACCGGTGCCGGCCCATGCCCGGGCGGCAGCAGCACCGCCAGCACGGTGAGCACGCCGACAAGCACGAGCGCGAGTGCGCCGAGCTCGGCCAGGTGGTGGGTGAACGGGCGGGTTGGCTCGAGCTCTGGGTTCTTGCGGAACGGCGACGGGGCCATCTTGAGCCGCTTGATCAGCAGCAGGTGGACGACTACGGCCAGGGTGAGCAGCGCCGGCAGCACGCTGATGTGGACCACGTACAAGCGGGTGAGCAGCGGGATGCCGCCGAACGTGGGGGCGAACCAGAAGCCGAACTTGCCGAGCAGCTTGCCGACTTCGATGTTGTGCTCCAGCGCCTCCAGCGACTCCTGGTCCCACTTGAGCACGCTGCCGCTGAAGTACAGCCCGGCGGTGATGGCGGCCAGCGCGACGCCGATCACCCAGTTGCCCTCCCTGGGCCGCTTGTAGGCCGCGGCCGCGAACACCCGCAGCAGATGCAGGCCGACCAGCACGATCATGGCCATGGCGCCCCAGTAGTGGAAGGCGCGGATGAAGTCGCCGCCGCTGATCCCGGTGATGATGTGGCGCACGCTGGCGTGCGCGGCGGCCGGGTCGGGGTTGTAGTACTGGGTCAGGAAGATCCCGGTCGCGACCAGCAGCACGAAGGTGATCAGCGACAGGCCGCCCAGGGAGTAGGCGAGCTTGTTGGCGTGCTCGGGGATGGGGTACTGCAGCCCGGACAGGCCCAGCCGCTCGTCCAGCGCCCGCCAGAACCGCTGGCCCCGCGACCGTGGGGTGGGCCCGGCCGGGCGTTGCAGGGTGTCAGCCGGGTCGCTCATGTGATCCTCCTTGCCAGCAGCAGCCCGCCGAGCACCAGCACCGCGCCCACGCCAAGCAGCAACGGCTTGGTCGCCCCGGCGATCGGCTCGCGGCCGAGCGCCTGCAGGTGCGCCGGGGCGGGGCAGGGCGCGCTGAGTCTGAGCGGCTTGCGCACCCCGGCCGGTGCGACCACCGGCTGGCCCGGGCAGGCGCCGATCGCCTCCTCCAGCAGCAGCTCGGTCTGCGACAGGTTGTCGGCCTGCAGCGCGGCCTTGGCCTTGGTCACCAGCGTCTTGTCAACCCCGGCCTGGTCCTCGGACTCCAGGGCGTCGTTGACCTTGTCGCTGATGGCGTCCATCTGCTCGGGTTGCGAGCGGATGATCGCGATCGCCTCGTCGGCCAATGTCCGGGCCGGGACGCGCTTCTCCTCCTCGTGCGCGGCTGCCGGCGCGGCGAGTGCTGCAATCGCGAGCCAGGCGAGCGCGACGCCGATCAGCAGGCGAGGCCCTGTGCGTGGCCGTGTCATGCCAGCCCTCCTTGATCGCGACGCTACTACCATCGACTGTCGTAGCAGCAGGAGACAACTGTCGTACGATCGGTCGCCTCCAACGATGAAGGGGCGCTGCTCCTCCAGCGATGGCCATTTGGCCCGTGCACCGCGGGCCGAACGGGCATGGCGTCTTCTCGGCCCGTTGCCGATGCTCGCCAGCGCGATCTCAGCCGCGCCAACCCTGGGATCGCTCCTCACCCAGCCATGAGCCCGCGTCACGACCATCACCGCCCCGCCCTTCGGCGGTCCGGCCGCAAGACACGCGGGCACGACCGCCTGCGAGCGCTGAAGGATGCGATGCGGTTGCCGTCAGGTGACGGCAAGCTGGGCGCACATGCCGGCCGCAGAGTGGCCGGCAGGTTGTATACCAGCTCGTAGCGGCCAGGCCCGCCCCGGACGGCTCGCCAGCGCGGCCAGCAGGTCCAACTCGCTGCGCGTCACGGCAGCTCCACTCCCTCCAAGCGGGCCTCGCTGGCGTCCCGGTCGATCACCAAGTGGTCACGGTCAAAGCAGAGCGCACCGCGAGCGCTCGTCGGTTGGCGGCAGGTGTTGGGCAACCGGGCATTCTGGTTGTTCGCCGCGGCGATGGTCGGCTCCTACGTGCTGTCGTTCCAGGTCTACCTGGCGCTGCCGCTGGCGGTCGGCCCGCGTGCTCGGCGGTGGTCCGGCTGGCCCGGCGGGCGGCGAGCGGCGAGCGTGGGGTGGGGCTGCTGTTCGTGGTCTCCGCGCTGGTCGCGATCGCGGGGCAGCTGTCGGTGACCGCCCACGCCAAACGGCGCTGGCGCCCGACCCAGGCGATCACCGTCGGGCTCGCTCTGATGGGCGCCGCGTTCCTGCCGCTGGCCGCCGCGGCCCCGGCCGGACCCCACCCGCCCGCCGGCACCTCAGCCAGCCTGGCAGGATCATCCTCGCCCTGGCCCCGGTGCTGACCTGCACGGTGCTGCTCACGCTCGGGGCCACCGTGGTGTACCCCTTCGAGATGGACACCATCGTCACCCTGGCCCAAGGCCGCCTGGTCGCCACCCACTACCGGGTGTACAACACCCTGTCCGGCATGGTGATCGCGCTCGGGAATCTGCTCACTGGTGCCGCCTTCGGCGCCGCGCAGCACACCCGGCTGGCCGCCTGCCATGGGCCGGGCTGGCCGCGGTCGGCGCGGTCTCCGCGCTGGCCGTCCGGCATTTGGCCCGGGGCGCGGGCATCTCGCACCGCCACTGCCGACCCCGGCGCTCGCCACCCCACGATGAACGACCGAGCGGTCCCGGCGGGTTACGAGGCGCCGGGACCGCCGAGAGTCGTCTTCACGCGCGGGTCAGGCCCACGCCTGCTTCCAGGCGGCCAGCTGGCGGACCTCGCGCTGCTGGGCCGTGATGATCTGCTGGGCGAGCTGCTTGACCTCGGACAGCGAGCCATCCCTGAGCTCGGTGTTGGCCATCTCGATCGCGCCCTGGTGGTGGCGGGTCATCATGTCGATGAAGGCCAGGTCGAACCGGGCACCCTTGAGGCCCTCGAGCTCATCCATCTCGCCCCGGTCCATCATGCCCGGCATCGCCATCTGGTCATGATCCATGCCTGCCATGGCTTCCGGCTTGCCCCAGCTTCGCAACCAACCCCGCATGTGGTCGATCTCCTGGCCCTGGGTGGTGGTGATGTCGCCGGCCAGCTTGACCAGCTCGGGGCGGGTGGTGCGGCCCTTGATGAGCTCGGCCATCTCGATGGCCTGCTGGTGATGCGGGATCATGCTCTGCGCGAAGGTCACGTCGGCCTGGTTGGGCTGCGGCGCGGCCGGCGCCTGCGCGTCCTTGTCGGCTGTCTGGCCGCAGGCGGCAAGCAGCGCCATGGCTGCCACCGCCACTGCGATGCGTCGCATCGTTGGAGTTCCTCCCGGAGTGCTTGCTTGCTCGATCCGCGGATCGCGGACTGGATCTGGATCGGCTCAGCGGCTCACGTCCGGGATACGCACAGCTCGACCGGTGATCGCGCCCGCGGGCGCATCCGGTGGTCGGCCGCTCCGCAAGCCGCTGCCGCGGCCAGGCCGGACGTCCGGATGGCACGGCGGGCACCGGCGCCGAGCAGCAGCAGGGCGGCCAGCACCGCGAAGCAGGTCGCGGCCATGTCCACGCCCGCGGGGAGCGTGGCGTCGAGGTCCAGGGCGGGATGTGGCTGCTGGTCCATGGCGACGGCGTCGTGGGTCGCCGCGCCAGAAGGCGCCATGGGGCCGTGCCCGGCCTGGCCATGACCGATGAGCATGAACAGGTGCAGGGCCAGCAGCACCGCTGCCCCAACAACCACCAGCCGTATCACCCGCAGCAGCATCGCGACAGTGTACGCGAGACTCGACCCCTGGATGGACAAGTGCTCCGTTACGACAGGCTGTCGTGCAAGATGTCGCCCGCGCGGCTACCCAGCGGCGCGGCGGGTCCGCCGCACCGCCACCCAGACGTTGCCGACCAGCAGGCCAGCATGCAGGAACGCCAGCGTCCGGGCGCCAAGGAACAACCGAAGGTGACGACGGCCACGATGGCGCCGTAGCGGGCCTGCTCCCGTCGCGGGCCGGCCGATGTCGGCGGGTCGTGCTGCTCGGCGACGCCGCGCATGCCCTGACCCCGACCTCGGCCAGGGCGCATGCCTGGCGCCGGAGGACGCCGTCACCCTGGCCGCCAGCGCCAACCGCCAAGCCGATGTGCCGGCCGCACTGGCCGCCTACGACCAGGCCCGACGATCCCGAACCCAACGGCTGGTCCGCGTGTCCGCCCAGTTCGGCCGCATCGCGCAATGGCAGGGCCCGCTCGCGACTCGCCTGCGGGAAGCGCTTGCCGGCCTCACCCCGGCCGGCGTCTACCTGCGCGCCAGCGCCGAGACCCTATCGTGGAGCCCGCCCACTCCACGGGCACCCGACCAGCCGGCGCACGCCCGACGGTGACACCCAACGAGCAGCCTCGCTGGCGCCCCACGGCGCCCGTGGTGCCAGCCCCGGGTGCGCCAAGGTCACGGCGGCAAACCCGACAGCCCGGACGACCACGAGGACCGTGGCGACGCCGGCCGGCTGGAAGCGCTCGGCCGGACAGAGCAACCTGATCGCCAGGTGCGCGCGGGCGGGCGTCCCATGGATACGCTTGACTTGCTGGGATTCCTGGTCGCTGTACCGCTGACCAGGATCGGTGAGCCGTGCGGCGAGCCGTCGTGTCAGCTCCTGTGAAGCTCGCGGTGATAATTCCGCCGAAATCCACCGAGGGCTTATTACCGCGGAATCGCTCGGGTCGCGGCCGGGCGGCCTGCCGTCGCCCCACCGGCGTGTGTCCACGGCCCGCGGCGCTGGCGGCCGGGTCAAGGGCGGCCCAGGGCCGGTCCGCAGGACCGCGAAGCGCCCTTGACGCGCGCTGTCGAGCGCCGCGGGATCCGGCCGCCTGGCCGCGACAACGGCCGGTCCGCGGCCGGGTGCAGGGTCCCGGCCGCGGCGCCGGAGGCGAGGCCGTTCCTACCCCAGTACGCGCCGGGCCGAGGGCTACCGAAGCAGCGCCCGAAACTCGTCGGCAGTCATCCCAACCCGACGCAGCATCCCCACCAGTGTCCAACAGCGAGCTCACGGTGCAGCGGAACGGCCACCGTCGCGTACGCACCAGCCCTCCCGCGGAGGACAGGCTGACCGTCTCGCGCGAAGCGCTGCGGAGGGCTGCGGCTCCGGCGGAAGGGAGAACGAGTCAGCGCCTCAGCGTGGGGGGCGCAACCCGGCCAGCGTGACCGTGACGAGCCGGCGGACCGCGGCCTTGGACGGCAGGCTGCCGGCCGCCGTGAGGGCGTGCAGGCAGTAGCTGGCAAGCTCTGAAGGCGCGACGTCATCGCGGACGTGGCCGGTCTGGGCGGCCTCGGTCAGCAGGGCTTGGATCATGTCGCTGAGCCGCTGCTGCGCTCGGGCGAGGTGCGCACCTCGATGTAGGAATGCCGCGAGTTCGGTGTCGTGGTGGCCGTGGGACTCGTGGGAGATGGGCGCGTAGGCCTCCAGCACCGCTCGGCGTCGCTCGCCAGCGTCGCCAGCCTGGTCGCGGACGTCGGCGAGCTGTTGAAGGTGGCCGGTGACCTGCCGTTCGTGCCAGGCGAGCAGGATCGCTTCGACGTCTGGGAAGTACTTATACAACGTCGCACGTCCGATGCCGGTCTCGGTGGCGATCTGCGACATCGTCACCGACAGCAGCCCGTGGGTGGCCACCAGCCGCGGTGGTGTCCAGGATCA
>WNGF01019246.1_pt1 | contig 18304 bp, 16 predicted proteins | sample 5400641 | NCBI WGS metagenome assembly WNGF01 (sample SAMN13153371, study PRJNA577476) | soil metagenome | isolation source: 80 cm soil or saprolite under grassland replicate 2 | place: USA:California | collected 2016-06-15
CGGGCGCTCGTCGAGGCGGCGCGCGAGTGCGGCGCCGTCGCGCACGAGGCGGCGGAAGAGATCGACGTGTCGGAGGTCGAGACTTCTCTCGACGGAACGCGGCTGCGGGTCACGACGCCGGGGGCGAGTTACCTTCTCGAGACGCCCCTTCCCGGAGCTCACCAGGCAGGCAACGCGGCGCTGGCCGCTCGGGCGGCCGAGATCCTGTCGCCGGAATTTCCGGGAATCGATTCGGCGGCCATCGAGCGGGGGGTCGCCGCCACACGCTGGCCCGGCCGGCTCGAGAAGCTCTCCTGCCGAGGCGTCGCCGTCGTCCTGGACGGCTGTCACAACCCACAGGCCGCTCTCGCGCTCGCCGGCTTCCTCCGCGACGTCGGCCTCGCGGGTCGCGCCCGGCTCGTCTTCGCCGCGATGGCGGACAAGGACGTCGAGGAGATGGCCGCGCACCTCTTTCCGGCGGCGGCGAGCGTCCGGCTCGTGCGCACGCCGTCCCCGCGCGCGGCGACCGTCGACGAGCTCGTCCGCCGGACCGGGGCGGCGGGGCAAACCGTCGTCGCGTCCGAGACCGTCGAGGTCGCTCTCTCGGATCTCCTTCGCGATCCGGATCCGGCCCCTATAATCGTCGCGGGCTCGCTCTATCTCGTCGGCGAAGCGCGGTCTCTGCTTCTCTCCCGACGGCTTGAGGACGAATGACGGTCGCGACATCGGCTTTCACCCGGGAACGCTTCGAGCGGCTCGAGGAAGAGCGGCTCGCGATCTACGCCTCGCGAAGCGCGCGCGCGATCCGTCCCCGCGGACCGCTTCCCGCCGACGAGGAAGACTTTCGCACTCAGTACGTCCGGGACCGCGACCGCATCATCCACTCGCGCGCCTTCCGGCGTCTCAAACACAAGACCCAGGTCTTCATCCCGTTCGAGGGCGACCACTTCCGGACGCGCCTCACGCACACGATCGAGGTGTCGCAGATCGCGCGCAGCACCGCGAGGGCGCTCGGGCTGAACGAAGACCTGACCGAGGCGGTCGCTCTCGGCCACGACCTCGGCCACACGCCTTTCGGACACTCGGGGGAGAACGTTCTCGACGATCTGTTGCAGAACAGTCATCCCGAAGCCGGCCGGTTCAAGCACAACTACCAGTCGGTCCGGGTTGTCGACCGCCTCGAGCGGCGCTACGACGAGCCGGGACTCAACCTGACCGACGACGTGCGCGAGGGGATCCTGAAGCACACCGAATGGCGGCGCGATTTCCCGTTCCCTCTCGACTTCGTCGACGGGCTTCGGTTCGATTCGGGCGGCACGCTCGAAGCCCAGGTCGTCAACTGGTGCGACGAGATCGCGCAGCAGACGCACGACCTCGAGGATGGGATCGCGCTCGCCGGAGAGGACGCGATCGAAGCGCTCGCGGTCTCGCGGGTCGCGCGCGCCGTTCGCGGCGGGGGACGGGACCCGGCGGTCCGCCGCGCTTCGCTCATCCGGGGGATGATCGCCACGCTCACGTCCGATCTCGTCGAAGCCTCACGATCGCGAATCGAGCGGTGGATCGACGCCAACGGGGTTTCGAGTCCCGACGAGTTCTCCGAACGAAGGGAACGGCTGCCCGGCGATCTGATCGGCTTCTCGGATCACGGCAAGAGGCTCTACGCAGAGCTCCGTCAGTTCGTGTATCGGCACGTCATTCATTCGTTTCCGGTTTCGCGTCACGATGGCCGCGCGCGGCGGGTCATCGCCGGTCTCTATCACGGCTACAGTGACAACCCGCGCCTCCTGCCGGACTCCGTTCTGGAAGGGTTGCACCAGGACCTGGGAGTCCGGTTCCTGCGCGAGGTGGCTCTTCCCGAGGTCAAGGCCGAGGTCGAGCGCAACTACCGGACGAATCCCGGTTTCTACCGATCGATCGCGGACCACATCGCCGGAATGACCGACAGCTACTGCATCGGGGAGTATCGGGAGCTCGTGACGGAATGAGCTCCTCCGAAAGGCAGGCACCGAGATGAACCCCACCACACTCAGCCCTCGGGCTGCAGCGTTTCTCGACCGGGACCTCGACGTCGTCGATCCCGAAGTCGCCGGGTGGATCCACGACGAGGAGCGACGGCAGAACGAGGGACTGGAGCTCATTGCCTCCGAGAACTTCGTTTCCCGGGCGGTCCGAGAAGCGCAGGGCTCCGTCCTCACGAACAAATACGCGGAGGGATACCCGGGCCGGCGCTACTACGGCGGCTGCGAGTTCGTCGACAAGATCGAGGCACTCGCAATCGAGCGGGTCAAGAAGCTGTTCGGGGCCGAACACGCGAACGTCCAGCCTCACTCCGGATCTCAGGCGAATATGGCCGTCTACATGACGGTTCTGAAGCCGGGAGACACGATCCTCGGAATGAACCTCTCCCACGGGGGGCACCTGACTCACGGCCACCCGCTCTCTTATTCCGGCTTCGAGTACAAGGTCGTCGCGTATGGAGTCCGGCGCGAGGACGAGCGGATCGATTACGACCAGCTCGCGTCGCTCGCCCGCGAGCACCGGCCCGGCATCATCATCGCGGGGGCCTCTGCCTATCCCCGCGAGATCGATTTTCGGCGCTTCGCCGAGATCGCGCAGGAGACCGGCGCCGCCTTCATGGCGGACATCGCGCACATCGCGGGGCCCGTGATCGCCGGGCTCCACCAATCACCCGTTCCGCACGCGCCCTTCGTCACCTCGACGACGCACAAGACGTTGCGCGGGCCGCGTGGCGGCTTCGTGCTCTCCAAGGCGGATCGCGCGAAGGATCTCGACCGGAAGATCTTTCCCGGCGTGCAGGGCGGCCCTCTCGAGCACGTCATCGCGGCGAAGGCGGTCGCCTTCGCCGAGGCGGGGACCCCGGAGTTCGCCGAGTACCAGAAGAGAACCGTGGAAAACGCGAAAGCGCTCGCTGAACGGCTCGCCGCGCGCGGGCTCCGGCTCGTCTCGGGCGGGACCGACAACCACCTGATGCTCGTGGACGTGGGCGCAGCGGGGCTCTCGGGGAAGGAAGCCGAGAAGATGCTGGAAGCCGTCGGCCTGACCGTCAACAAGAACACGATCCCCTTCGATACGCGGCCGCCGCTCGTCGCTTCCGGTATCCGCATCGGGACCCCGACGGTCACCACCCGCGGCATGGGAACGACCGAGATGGAGACGATCGGCGACGCGATCGCTCGAGTCCTCGAATCGCGCGGCGAGGACGCCGTGCAGCGCGAGGTCCGCTCGACGGTCGCCGAGCTCTGCGCGGCCTTCCCGCTCCCGGTGTGAGGGGCCGGAGGCTCGGCGCGCTGGCTGCTTCGGCGGTCCTGTTCCTCCTCTTCCTCCTGCAGAACCGGCCTGGCGAGCTCGTCCGGCGCGCCGTCTTCCTCCGGGAAACAGCGTCCCGCGAGCTCCCGTTGCGCCGGCTCGCCGGCTCGGGCGCCGCCTTCGATCGGAGCTACTTCGTCTTCGTTGAGTCCGCCCGACGCCGGATCCCTCCGGGCGTCCCCGGCGTCGCGATCTCCATGGAGCAGCCGACGACTGCCGCCCTGTATCTGGCCTCCTACGTCCTCGCTCCCGTTCCCGTTCTCCTCGCGCCGAAGCAGGTCCCTCCGCGCTGGATCGCCGCGGTGTACGGGCCGGACCGACTCGCGGGATGGCGGGAGATCGCCCCGGTTCCCGGCGGCATGCTGCTCGCGCGGCCGTGACCAGGCTCGCGCTTCCGGTACTCGCGGTCGCGGCGATTCTCATCGCGGCCGGGGCCGTCGGCTGGGGAGTGGCGGGCGCGCTCGTGCCCCGCGGACGACTCTGGCTCGCCGAGCGGGTCGCGTGGGGTTTCGCGACGGGGATGGTGCTCGTCGCCGGCTCCGTCGCCCCCGCGTTCTCGCTGCACGCCGTGCCGGGCTGGCTCCCGTTTCTCCTTCTGTCCGCTCTCGTCGTCCTTCCGGCGCGCTTTCTGCGACTTCGCGAGCGGGCGGCCGGCTCGACGATCCGGCGTCTCTCGCCGGTCTCCGCGATCCTTCTCGCAATCCTGGTCCTGGGAGTGGCGCTCTACGCGCTGAAGGCGCTGACCGAGCCGATGTGGGCGAACGACTACGTCGCGATCTGGGGCTTCAAGGGCAAGACGTTCTTCTTCGAGCGGCGCATTCCGGACCGGCTCTTTCGATGGCTTGCGCTCTCCTTCTCACACCCCGAGTACCCGCTCGGGCTGCCGTTCCTGTACGCGGGAATCGCCTTCCTTCTCGGGCGCTGGGACGATCAAGCGATGGCTCTCCTGCGAGCCGCTCTATCAGGCATTCACCACCGGGATGGCGGAAGTGCCTCTCTCCTTCGGCCTGCTGCTCCTGGGCACCTCGGTCTGCGACCGCCTCGACCGGACCGACACGGGTGCCTCCCGCCGGGTCGTGCTCGCTTCGGTCGTCTGCACCGCGACGAAGAACGAAGGTCTCTACTTCGTCGCAATGGCGTTCGCGCTCGCCGCGGCGCTTTCTCTGTCGCGGAAAGGGTTCGCAGCCCGTGCCGCGGCAATGCTCGCTCTTCCGGCGGCGCTCGTCGTCGCGGCACACCGACTGATCCGCGGGAGCCTGCCGCTTCGCGATTTCGACTTCTCCCTTCTCAGCCGGCCGGGTCTCCTCGCCCCCCGCCTGAAGGAAAGTGTCGCGGCCGTGATTGCGGAGACGCCCGTCGCGGCATGGATCGGCATGGCCGCGCTCATGGTGCTGCTCCTGGCCGGCCGAGACTCGGCGCCCGGAGAGCGCCTGCTCGCACTCGCCGCGTGCGGCCTCGCGGCTTATGTCCTTCTTCCCGCGCTCACCGTCCGGGGACCCGCGTGGTTGATCGGGACGGCTTTCTTCCGGACGCTCGCGGCCCTCGCCCCGCTCGTCACCGCCGGAGCAGCCGCGCGGCTCATTCCACTGTGGCCGGAACCTGCGGGAGCTTCCTTCGGTGGATCCACCGGATCCGCAGGAGGTCCCGCAGCATCCGCAGCGAATCCCGGACGACCGACACTTTCGACTCGGGAGAGTTGAACCAGAGGACCGGTACCTCCGCGATCGCGATTCCACGACGCCGGGCGAGGAACAGGATCTCGACATCGTAGGCGAACCGGTCGATGCGGGCGTCGGCGAAGAGCGCACGGGCGACGTCTCCCTGGAAGAGCTTGAACCCGCACTGGGTGTCGTGGATGCCCCGGACGGCCAGGAGCCGGACGAACGCGTTGAACATCTTGCCCATGGACTGCCGATAAATCGGTTGGCGCCGTCGGACGAGGTCCTCCCGCAGAGCCCGGGAACCGATCGCCACGGGGTGAGTGGGGAGGCGCTCGGCGAGCTTCACCCATTCGGCGAGCGGCGTCGAGAGGTCCGTGTCGGAAACCAACACCGGATCGCCGGTGGACGCGAGCACGCCGGTTCGAATCGCAGCGCCCTTCCCGCGATTCCTTTCGTGACGGAGGATCTCGATCGGGAGACCTTCGGCCGCAGCGGCACGGCGCGCGAGCTCGCCCGTTCCGTCGGAAGACCCGTCGTCCACGACGATCACCTCCCAATCCCAGCCACCCGGTCTAACGCGGCGCCAAGCGGAAATCTCCAGCACGGAGCGCTCGATGCGGCTTCGCTCGTCGAACGCCGGCACGACGAGAGACGCCTTCCCTCCCGACTTGCCCGGGATCACTCCTCAGACCCCGAAGCGCTGCGCGATCGGGTAGCGCCGCCCTTCTCCGAAGGCTTTCGCCGTGACCTTGGGGCCAGGCGGCATCTGGCGGCGCTTGTACTCGTTTCGGTCCACGCGCCTCGCGACGTCCCGGGCGACCTCCGGAGAGACGTTCGCCCGCCGCGCCGCCAGATCCGTCGGCAATGAAAGGTCGACGAGCGCTTCGATCAAGGGATCGAGCTCGGAGTAGGGGGGCAGCGAGTCGATGTCCTTCTGGTTCGGCCGAAGCTCCGCCGTCGGTTCTTTCGAGAGGATCGTCGCGGGGATTTTCTCGCGCTCCCGGTTGATCTCCCGCGCGAGTTCGTAGACGAGCGTCTTCGGAATGTCCGAGATGAGCGCATAGCCGCCTGCCATGTCGCCGTACAGCGTGCAGTACCCGACGGCGATCTCCGACTTGTTGCCGGTCGAGAGCACAAGGTATCCGAAGCGGTTCGAAAGCGCCATCAAGAGAGCTCCCCGGATGCGCGCCTGGAGGTTTTCCTCAGCCGGAATGCAGTCGCCCTTCCCAAAGGCGGGCGCGAGGACCCGCCGGTACGCCTCGAATACCGTCCCGATCGGGATCTCGATAAAACGAATTCCGAGCCTCTTCGCGAGCTCTCGCGCGTCGCGGAGACTTCCTTTCGAGGAGTAGGGTCCCGGCATCGCGACCCCTAGGATCTTTTGCGAGCCGAGGGCTTCGGCGGCGAGCGCAGCGGTGACGGCCGAGTCGATGCCTCCGGAGAGCCCGAGAACCGCCTCGAAGAAGCCGCATTTGGCGGCGTAGTCGGCGAGCGAGAGGACCAGCGCCTTCCGGAGTCCCGCGACGTCCCCTTCTTCGGGAGCCTTCGGACCCTTGCCTCCGGGAACGTCGATCGTCCAGAAGTCCTCCTCGAACGCGCGGCTGCGCCCGACGAGCCGCCCTTTTTCGTCGAAAGCCGTCGAGGCGCCGTCGAAGACCAGCCCGTCGTTGCCTCCGACGAGGTTGCAGCTGACGAGAGGCACGCGAGTGCGTCGCGCGATCTGTCCCATCATCCGCCGTCGCAGACGGTCCTTCCCGAGCGTGTACGGCGAGGCGGAGATATTCGCGTGGACGTCCAGATCGAGCGGCGCGAGGTCCGCGACCGGGTCGAGAGGGTAGAGCGGTCGCTTCCAGAAGGTCTTGTCGTTCCAGATGTCTTCGCAGATCGTGACGCCGACCCGCATTCCCTTGACGCGCAAAACGAGCGGCCGCCGGCCGCCAGGCTCGAAGTAACGACCCTCGTCGAAGACGTCGTAGGTCGGCAGCAGCCTCTTGTGGTATTCGCCGACCCGGTGGCCGCCCCTCGCGGCGACCGCGGCGTTGAAGACCCGGCGGCCGCTCTTCGCTTCGTTCTCGACCGGAGCACCGTAGAGCCAGACCGCCGAACCGGAGGCGCGCGCGATGCGCGCGACCGTACGGTTCGACTCCGCGAGGAAAGACCGCCGGTCGAGGAGGTCCTTGGGGGGATACCCCGACACGGCCAGCTCCGGGAAGAGAACGAGATCCGATCCTTCCTTCTCGGCGCGCCGTCCGAACGCGACGATCTTCTCGGAGTTGCCGGCGAAGTCCCCGACCGTGGTGTCGATTTGCGCGATCGCGACGCGCAGCGAACGATCCTTCAACCGTCTCGGACCAGCGTCCGGCCCGACAGCCGGTCGGCGAGGGTGGGCGCCTCCGGATCCCGCGCGGTCCAGAAGAGCGGCATGCCGAGGCCGGCCAGAGTCGCCAGCGTGCCGGCCCAGCGCCACGCCGCTTGCGACAGCGTCAACTGCCGGCTCGCGCCGTCCTCGCGGGCGGCCAGGCCCGCGAGCGCCATTCCCACTGTACGGCCGAAGAGGACGAGGGGAACCACGACGACGAAAAACGAAACGTACAGAGCGAAAGCGGACGCCCAACCCAGTCCCCCGAAATGCGGGGTGCGGCCGCGCGCCGCGAACGCCCCGAGCAGGGCGGCGAGAACGAGCAGGATCGCGGTCGCGGCGTCCGCGGCGGTTCCGAGAGCACGGTCGGGCAGGGAGGCGAGCCCGGAGACGGCCGCCGCGGCGGGATCCGAAGGGGGGACGGTCAGGTCGAGAGGCGGTTCCGGGTGGAGCGGAAAGTCGCCGAGGCGCCGGGCGTCAGAGTCTTCGGGCGGAGGGGACGCGGTCACGACCGCGGGGAGATGTACCGCACGTAGATCCGTCCGAGCAGGTCGAGATCGCCGCTGCGGTAATGCTCGGCGAACTGAAGGTGTCGGGCCGCTTCGACGTCCTGCGGGTCGAGCCCGAGCACCTCGTTGAACGACTCTTTAGCCTTGTCGTAGAGACCGTTCTGGAGCTGGGCGATGCCCTGGTTGAAGTACGAACGGAGGAGGTACGACCGGGCGTCCTGGTTGTCCCGGGAAGCCTGGTAGATCCGCCAGAGGATCGGAATCGCGGTCTCGTAATCTCCGTCGTTGTACAGCTTGACCGCGGGAGTCAACTCCGTGACTTTTTCGGAAGCGTTCGCCATCTCCTGTGCGAACGTCGGATCGGCCGGGAACGACGGCGCGACCGCGCTGAACGCCTTCATGGCGTCGATGTAGCGCTTCTCGGCGAGCGCCCTCTCCGCTTCGGCGCGAAGCGCCGCGGGGTTGGGCGCGGTTTGCGGAGCCGCGGCGACCGGTCGGGGCGCGCTTGCTGCGGGAGCGGACTCGGCGGACCCCTTGGGAGTCTCGAGAGAGTCGAGAAGCTTCTGCGCTTTCGCGTAGTCCGGATCGCTGCGAGGGATTCGGCGCAGCTCTTCGGTCGTCTCGGCTATCTTGCCTTCCCGGAAGAGGGCGGTCGCGTGCTCGAGCGAAGCCGCCGACCCGGTCCGAGCGACCGCCGTCTTCGTCTCGCGCGGACGTGTCGCGACGAAGACCCCGGCCGCGACGAGCGCCAGAGCGCCGCCGGCGAGGAGCGCCATGCGCCGGTTGACCCGAATCGAAGCCCGCTTCGGCGCGGGTGCGGCCCCGGTCTCCGGCGCGGGCTCGTTCCGGGGTCGGTGGGAGCTCCAGGACCGTCGTCCGGGCGGGCCCGACTGGTCCATCTCCTCGGCCAGAACGTCGCTAGTCGCGACGACCGCGGAGAGGTCGTGGGGAGAGGGAGAAACCGGCCCGGTCGGGACGGGCGGCGGGGGGGGCGCCGGCGCGGAGGGCCTCTCGTCGAGGTTCAGCACCGCATCGAACTGCGTTCGTGCGCCGGCCAGGTCTCCCTTCTCGAAGCTTCGTTTTCCCTGCTCCAGGGCCGCCGCCAGCCGGCGGCTTTCCTCCGCCATCTCTTTTCGGGCTTTCTCGATCCGAGAGACGGCGTCGGCGTTGTCGATGTCGAGGAGGAAAACGCGCGACCAGACCTCGATCGCCTGCTGCCGGTCGCCCGCGGTATTCGCCTCGTCCCCCTGACGGAGGAGGGCGGCGATCTCCCCGTCGGTCGAAACGGCGAGCGGGCTCGCGAGATCCCGGTCGCCGCTGGCCGTCCCGGCAGACGGCTCTCCGAAAGAAGGAACGCTCTCGCCGCCGCGCTCGAGGCGGGACTCGAATGGCAGACCGGCTTCTCGGGAGGCCGGCTCCGAAAGATCGGGAAGCGGGCCGTCGAGCGAAAGAGAGTCGAGAGAGAGGTTCTCGAGGCCTTCGACCGCGGCCGGGTCGGTGTCCCGCCGCACGGCGGGAGCCGGCATCGCGAGATCCGGCGGGGAGATCCAGGGCGTCGACACGGAAGGCGGATGCCCCGCGGTCGTCGGCAGCTTCACCGGGCCCGTTTCTCGAAGCGCGGTGGGCGGCGGCGCCGCCGGCGACGCGGCGATCGCCACCAGCTCGGCGATGTCGACCTCCGCTTTGGGATTCTTCGCCTTCTCTTGCAGTTTCCTCGCCGGCGCGAAGCGGGGATCCATCTTCAGGATGAAGTCGCAACCGATCAGGCAGTCGTCGAGCTTGCCGTCTCGGAAGAGATCGAGCGTGTGGCGGAACGTCGAAAGAATCTTCTCGCGGACTTCGACGGGCAGGGAAAGGTTACCCGGGTAGGTCCCCGGCTGTGTCTGCCCGCTCACAGGTCCTCCGAAGAGTCGCCGCAGGGCGTCTCGTTTGTTCCGGCGTTGTTCCGTTTCACGATCCCGGAAATTATAGACTGCGCCGCCGAGGAAAACCCGCGATGCGAACGGTGATCGAGTGTGTTCCGAACATTTCCGAGGGGCGCGACCCGGAAGCTCTGTCCGGATTCGCCGCCGCCGTGCGCGCGGCGCCGGGGGTCCGCCTCTTGGACGTCTCCTCCGACTCTTCTCACAACCGCAGCGTGCTGACCTTCGTGGGGGACGCCGGCGGGGTGCGGGCCGGAATCCGCGCGCTTTTCGACGCCGTGGTGCCGCGGATCGACCTGACCCGTCACTCGGGCGAGCACCCCCGCATGGGGGCGGTCGACGTCGTCCCGGTGATTCCGATCCGGGGAGCGACCGTCGACCAGTGCGTCGCGCTTTCTCGCGAGATCGGCGCCGAGATCGCCGAGCGGCACGGGATCCCGGTCTACCTCTACGAGGACTCGGCGACCTCGGAGAAGCGCCGCAACTTAGCGGAGATCCGCAAGGGGCAGTTCGAAGGGTTCGCCGCGAAAATCCGGGAGCCGGAGTGGAAGCCGGACTTCGGGCCGGATGTGCCGCACCCGACGGCGGGCGTGGTCGCGGTTGGCGCGCGGGCGCCGCTGATCGCCTACAACATCAACCTGGCAACACGCGATCTCTCGATCGCCGACCGCATCGCGAAGGCGATCCGACACCTCGGCGGGGGCTTTCGCTACGTCAAGGCAATGCCCGTCGAGCTCTCGGACCGCGGTCAGGTGCAGGTCTCGATCAACATGACCAACTTCAAGAAGAGCCCGCTCCACCGGGTCTTCGAGTGCGTGCGGTCGGAGGCCGAGCGGCATGGCGTCGCGATCGTCGGCTCGGAGATCGTCGGCCTGACCCCGGCCGAGGCGCTGCTGATGGCTGCCGAGCACTACCTGCGCCTGGAGAAATTCTCGGCGGAACAGGTGCTGGAGTTACGTCTGCTGGAGGAAGGTGACTGAGAGATCCCGGGCCCGGCGACTTCGACTTTGGACTATTCTCGTTCGACTTCGATTCCGTACGCTTTCAACTTCCGGTACAAGTTCGACCTCTCGAGATCCAGCGCCTCGGCCGTCCTCGACACGTTTCCGCGGTACTTCTTCAGGGCGGCGAGAATGTAGCGTCGTTCGAAATCCTCCCGCGCGTCGCGCAGCGGCGCATCGGCCGGAATGCCTTCACCGACTCCCCCATCTCGGATCTCTGCGGGGAGGTCCTCGCCGCGAACCTCTTCGGAGGGCGACAGCATCCTCAGCCGCTCGCTCAGATTCTTTCGCTCCCGGCCGTTGCCCACCGGTATTCCTGGAGCACTTCGACGGCGCCGGGAGAGAGCGACTTGGGTTTCCTTCCGAACCGTGCCGAGGCCTCCCGCAAGAAGTAATCGGCGAGCAGGGGGATGTCGTCGGTCCTCTCGCGAAGCGGGGGAACGTGGATCGGGACGACGGCGAGCCGGAAGAAGAGGTCTTCGCGGAAGGCGCCTCGCCGGATCTCCTCCTGCAGGTTCTTGTTGGTCGCCGATAGGACTCGCGCGTCGGAGGCAATCAGCTTCGACCCGCCCACCCTCGTGAATCGGCCCTCCTGGAGGGCGCGGAGCACCTTCGCCTGCGTCTTCGCGGACATGTCGGCAACTTCGTCTAAGAAGAGAGTGGCGCCGTCGGCTTCCTCGAACTTCCCGCGGCGGTCCTCCGATGCGCCGGTGAAGGACCCTCGCACGTGGCCGAAGAGCTCCGATTCGATCAAATCCTCGGGTATGGCGGCGCAGTTCACTTCGACCAGGGGAGCCCCCGCGCGCCCGGAAAGACGGTGAATCTGCCGCGCGACGAGCTCCTTGCCGGTCCCGTTTTCGCCGGTGACGAGGGCGCGTGCATCGGTCGGGGCGACCCGGGCGATTTCTTCCTTGAGTCGCCACATCGGCGCCGAGTCGCCGAGCAGCATCGACTCGGACTCGCGGCGGTCTCGGAACCTCGCGACCTCCGCGAGAAGGTCACGACGTTCGATCGCCTTCTGCGCGGTGAGAACCACGCGTTCGAGCGAAAGTGGCTTCTCGAGGAAGTCGTACGCGCCGAGCCGGACGGCGCGAACCGCCGTCTCGACGTTCGCGTGGCCGGAGATCATCACGACCGGTACTTCCGAGAGCCGCCCGTCGGCGGCCTCCAGCAGCGACAGCCCGTCGCGGTCGCGGAGCCAGACGTCTAAGAACACGAGGTCGAAGGTCTCCTCGAGAAAACGGCGCAGACCGTCCTCACCGCTTTCCACCGCAGTGACCGCGTAGCCCTCGTCGGTCAGGATCTCCGAGAGCGTCTCGCGGATTGCCCGTTCGTCGTCGATGACGAGGATGCGTCGCTTCTTCACGCGGCCGGAAGCTCGATGATGAATCGCGCACCGCGCGGGCGATTGTCCTCGACGCGGATCGTGCCGTTGTGGTCGGCGACGATGCGCGACACGATGGCGAGGCCGAGTCCGGTCCCGCGTCCCTTGGTCGTGAAGTCGGGAAGGAAGAGCTTTTCCCGGTCGCGGGGCGGAATTCCGCGGCCGGTGTCGGCGACTTCCAGCGTGACGCCGCCGGCGCGGTCGGAAAGCCGGACGGTGATCTCGCCGGCGGGGCCGCAGGCTTCCAGGGCGTTGTCGATCAGGTTGATGAGAACGCGCTTGATCTGTTCCGGGTCGAGAAGGACTCGGTTCCTCGAGAGATGCGACTCGACCCGGACCTGGACCCCGTCTCTCGCGCCCTCGAAGAGGCGGACCGCCGAGCGCGCCAGCTCCGAGAGATCGACCGGCTCGGGCCTCATCTCCGGCAGGCGCGCGAAACGGGAGAACTCGTCCACGAGCGACTTCAGGAAGCTCACTTCGTCCACGATCACTTTGGTTCCGCGCTCGATGGTCTCGGCGAGGTCGGGTCCGCCCGCGCGGAGGCGTCGCGCGATCCGCTCGGCGGAGAGCCGGATGGGAGTGAGCGGGTTCTTGATCTCGTGCGCCACCCGGCGCGCGACCTCGCTCCACGCGGCCAGCTTTTGCTCCCGCGCAACGTGCGTCGTATCTTCGACGGCGACGACCCAGCCGCCGCGTTCCGAGGCGGCGGAGAGGGGGCGCAGGGCGATCTCGAGCCGCCGCTCGCCGGCTTCACCCGGAAGAATCAGCTCCCGCGGACTCGGCGGCACCGCCCCGGAGCCCGCCTCTTCCACCAGAGCGACCAGCGGAGCGAGCTCGGGCCGCCGGCGCAGCTGCTCGAGCGTCACGTCGGCTTCGCCGAGCGACAGGAGCGACCGGGCTGCCGGGTTGGCGACGGTGACCAGCCCGGCGGCGTCGAAAGCGACAACGCCCGTCGTGACGGATTCGAGCACGGTCGACACCAACCGGCGCTCCATGTCGAGACGCCGGTTGGTCTCCTGAAGTTCCTCGTTCGAGCGAAGCGTAGCGTCCCGCGCCTGCTGGAGACCGGCCGCCATGCTGTTGAAGGAATCCACGAGAACGCCGAGCTCGTCGTTGGCGGCAACGTCCACGCGGGAGGAAAAGTCGCCCGACCGCAGGCGCCGCGTCGACTCCGCCAGCGCCGCGATCGGTTCCGTGATCCGCCGGGCGAGAGTCATGCCGGTCCAGATCGATGCGAGGAGGACCGCCAGCGTGATGAGGAGGAACGTCGAGACGTTGGCCGCCTTGATCGACGGCTTCTGGACCTCGAGCTTCTGGTAATCGCTCCAGGCGGAGGCGATCGCCCGCATCGCGCGTGCGTCGCCGGGAGGAACCCGGATGCCCGCGGCGAACACCCGATCTCCGGACCGTCGCAAGGCGCGAAAAAGGTGTGAGCCGTCGCGCAAAACCTCGATCTTGAGCGCATCGCCATGGACCCCGGCGGCCTGCAGCGTCTCGGCGGGCAGCGGCGGAATTTCGAGCGACCGCGCGGCCGCGGCGGTTTCCCGGACGCCGCGCCGGTAAATCTCGGCCGAGTCGAGCCGCTGCTCGCGCCGGAAGCTCTCGAGCGCCTCCGGGAGCCGCTTCGCGGCGACGCTTTCGAGCGACAGTCGGGTGAGGGCGCGGGCGTCCTCGAACGCGGCCTCCGCGATCCGGCGCTCGGCCATGTCCTCGACGGAACGCGCTCGTCCGACCACCTCCCGGACGGGGGAGGAGAACCATCGATCGATCGACCGCTGGAGGAAGCCCGTCGCGGTGAAGAAGAGAAGCCCGATCGGAATGGCGGCCAGGCCGATGTAGGTGACGAGAAGACGCGTCTTGAACTGCGATCCGAGGACGCCCCGGCGCCTCTCGAGCCACACTTTGATGAGGGTCCGGCAGAGGACGAAGAGAACGGCCGCGATCAGCGTAACGTTCAGATAGGAGAGGACGAACAGGAGAAGGCCGCGGGTGATCGTCGCCGGGTCCATCTCCTCGGCCCGCTGCCGCAGCACGGAAACGGCCGACCAGACGACGAGCACCGCGAGCGCCAGGAAGACGACGAGCCGATTCTCGTTGCGGTGCCGGCGGAGATCGGCGACGAGGGTCGCGCGACGCGAAACCGGCCGATCGCGAGAAGGCTCTTCTCCGTTCACTGCTCGCTACCCCTCACGTTGAACCGCTTCGACTTCTTCCAGGCGGTCCGCGAGTCGACCGGGATGATGGTGAAAACGTACCCGGCATCGAAGGTCGCCCGCATCTGGACGTAGAGGTTTCGACTCGGCCGGCCTCGGGGGACGTGAAAGGCGAGCAGGTTTTCCCGCGAGAGGAGCAGCTTCGCCGCCTCGGCGAAGTCCCGGGTCGTCGTCCGCCGGAGCGGCTTGCCATCGACCATCTCCTCCACGGCGTACTCCCGGGTCACCGGATCGTAGGTCGCGGCCGCGCGATACTTTCGCTTCTCGACGAGGTCATCGAACCAGTAAGGATAGCGGCGGTACAGGCGGATCTCGTAGCGGATCGCAGTCTCGAGGCCCGCCTCGATCTTGCGCGCCAGCTCCGGGTTCAGCGCTCCGGCGAGGGTGAACCCGAGAAAAACGTCCCGGCCGCGCGCGTCGACCCGAAGCTGCGTGATCCGCGGACCGTTCCCCTCCTGACCGGCCGCCACGGCCGCAGCGAAAAGGCCGCACAAGACGAACGCGGCCCGGACGGAGCGGGGCATACCCGGAGGATTTTAGCGTTCGGGAACGCGAGAAACGGGAATTCGGCAGCCCCGGGTCGCCGGGCTAGCTTTGAATCTCTCTGCGGACCGGCGCGGCCAGACGGTGATTTGCCGCTCCGGTTCTGACGCCGGTCCGCGACAGTGTCTTAGCTTCGGTTCGTCGCCCGGCGGCGGGGGCGCTCGGTGGCGAAGTCGGTCTCCGCGGGCGAGGTCTTTCTCGTGGACGCCTCGGCCAGCGCCCGGGCGAACTCGATGTGGAGAGCGTGCCCTGCCCTGCGGGCGTGGATGTGACCGTCGAGAACCGCGCCCAAGAGCGCGAGATCCCCGATCAGGTCGAGGACCTTGTGTCTCACGAACTCGTCGCGGAAGCGCAGCGGCCCGGAAAGGATCCCGGAGTCGTCGAGGACCACGGCGTTCTGCAGGCTTCCTCCCCGGGCGAGGCCTCGCGACCGAAGCGCTTCCACCTCGCGCGCGAAGCCGAACGTTCGCGCAGGCGCGATCCGCGTCGAGTACTCCTCGGGTCGCACGGCGACCGTCAGTTCCTGATGACCGACGACGGGGTGCCGGAAGTCGATTTCGTACGTGATCGTCAGACCGGGACCGTCCGGCCGAAACGAGACGCCGCGGCCGTCGCGGGAGATCTCGACCGGCTCGGACAGAGAAAGCGGCGTCACCGGGGCGTCCTGACGCTCGAACCCCGCCGCGTGAAAGAGACGCACGAACGGCAGCGCGGAGCCGTCCAAGATCGGGACCTCCGGTCCGTCGAGCTCGATCGAGCAGTTGTCCAACCCTTCGCCGAAGGCCGCCGAGAGGACGTGCTCGACCGTCCCCACCGAAACGCCTCCGGCGGAGAGGGTCGTCGCATAGTCGAACGTGCTCGCCGACTCGACCCGCGCCGGGATCGCCGCGCCCTGCCGATCCATCCGGCGGAAGACGATTCCATGCCCCGCCGGCGCCGGGCGGAAGAGCGTTCGGACGGGATGGCCCGAATGGAGTCCCACCCCTTCGATCGAGACGCTCGTCTTCAGTGTCGTCTGGGATCTCGGCACGATGCGGTCCGTTGCTACCGCATCGATGATGCCAGGAGGGCGGTCCGGTGCTTCTTTTTCTCCAAGTCGCTCTTTAACGGGAGTTTACGGAGGAATTCGCCGGCGCGTCGTCCCGAGGAGCGTTGCGTCCGTGGGACATTCGTGTGGCGGTCGCGAAACACTGTCGCGAGACGGCGCGAGGACCCGCTCGGCTGAGCACCGCCGTGGCCGCGCCGCCTCGAAGAGAGAGGCCGAGGCAATAATCCTCGGTCAAGAGGACTGGAATTGCGGAAGACGCATCCATCGAAACCTTCCGACGGAGTCAAGCCGGTGGCGACGAACCGGAAGGCCTTCCACGACTACTTCATCGAGGACCGGACCGAGGCAGGCCTCGTCCTGACCGGAACCGAGGTGAAGTCCCTGCGGGACGGGCGCGCTCAGCTGAAGGACTCGTACGTGCAGTTCCGCTCCGGTGAGGCATTTCTCATCGGAGCGCACATTTCGGCGTACCGCGCCGGATCCTGGTCGAACCACCCTCCCGAGCGCGAGCGCAAGCTTCTCCTTCATCGGCGCGAGATCGACAAATGGGCCGGCGCCGTTTCGACCCGCGGCGTGGCTTGCGTGCCGCTCTCGCTCTACTTCCGGGGCCCGAAGGCGAAGGCGGAGATCGCTCTCGTCCGCGGCAAGAAGCTGCACGACAAGCGCGACGCGATCCGCGATCGCGACCTCCGGCGCGAGGCGGACCGCGACATGCGGGAGCGTTCCCGCTAGAGAGTCTCGACCGGGTCTCCGACGCGAATCACTCCGTCCGTGAGGATTCTCGCGCGCAGGCCGCCGCGGTGGACGAGCCCGGCGCGCGCCGGCTTGCCGGAGAGCCTTTCCATGTGCGAACAGGGCTCACAGAGCCGGAGCCCCTGAAGCGTCACGGCGCCGACGCGAAACGCCTGCCCGACGAGATGATTGAGCGCCGCCCCGCGCGTCGCGACGTTGCGGCGCGCCCCTTGCGCTTCGAACGGCACTCCGTAGTCCCTGACGAGCGCCTCGATCGCCTCCATTTCGATCAGCGTGATCTCGTGGTCGTCCGCTTCCGTCCGGGAAAAGGTGCCGGTCCGAAGGAAATAACGGTCGCCTTCCAAACCCCGCCCGGCCACTGCCCGGACCGAGTCCACGGAGGTCATCGGAGCGGCCGCGGCGGGCGCGACGTGTAGAGAGATCACCCGCCCGGTCGTCATGAGGCCGGCAAGAGATTTTTCGATGTCGATTTTCAGCTCGGACTCGGCCGAGTTCGCGCCGATCCTTCGGAGCTCATGCCCGGAAGATCTTTCGCGTCTCTGGCGGCTCGACCGCATCTGCTTCGAGCCCGGAATTGCTTATTCGCGGCAGCAGCTCCGGCGCTTCCTCGCGATTCCCGGTGCGGAGAGCGTGCTCGCCGAGGCGCGTGGCGAGCTCGCCGGATTTGCGATCGGGTATCGGGATGGGCCTGACCTCGCCCGGGTCGTGACCCTCGACGTCGATCCCGCCTTTCGTCGGCGCGGGCTCGGCCAGCGGCTGCTCGACGCTCTTCTCGTACGGCTGGCTGCGTCCGGTGCAACGCGCGCCCTTCTCGAAGTGGACGTCCGGAACTCCGGAGCGATCGCCTTCTATCGGAGGCTCGGGTTCGCAGAGTCCGGTCGGCTGCCGTCGTACTACGGCCGCGGCCTCGACGCGCTCGAAATGACGAGAACGATGTCCGAAGAGTCCAATCTCGCCCGGGGGGAACCGAGGACCGAGTACTGACGCCTTCCTTACGCGATCGCCGGCAGCGCCTGTCTTCGAGCGAGCAGTTTCTGAAACTCCTCCGGCTCGACGGGCGGGCTGAACAGGAATCCCTGCATCTCGTCGCACCGGTGCTGGCGGAGAAAAGCGAGCTGGGTTTGGTTTTCGACGCCCTCCGCGACAACCACGAGCTCGAGGGTGTGCGCCATGGAGATGACGGCCCGGACGATCGCGGCGTCCTCGGGATTGCGCGTCATGTCGCGCACGAAAGACTGGTCGAGCTTGACTCGATCAATGGGGAATCGCTTGAGGTAGTTGAGAGAGGAGTATCCAGTTCCGAAATCGTCCAGAGATATCGCCACGCCGAGCTGCTTGAGCTCCAGGAGTGTGTTGATCGCGAGCTCCGCGTTCTGCATCGCGCTCGATTCGGTGATCTCCAGATCGAGTGAGCCCGCATCGATGCCACTCGCCGCGAGTGAGCCGGTCACCTGAGACACGAGCTTTGCCTGCTGGAACTGCCTCGGCGACAGGTTGACGGAAACGCGCAAGTGTGGATAACCCATCGCCTGCCACTCGCGGACCTGCTCGCAAGCTGTCTTCAGGACCCAGTGGCCGATCGGAACGATCAAACCCGAGATCTCG
>WNGF01004477.1_pt1 | contig 18303 bp, 13 predicted proteins | sample 5400641 | NCBI WGS metagenome assembly WNGF01 (sample SAMN13153371, study PRJNA577476) | soil metagenome | isolation source: 80 cm soil or saprolite under grassland replicate 2 | place: USA:California | collected 2016-06-15
AGCTTCATGAAGTTGGGGCGGGCACCAACTACCGAGAGGATGCTTCCCGTCATGCCCGACTCCTGGATTGGAAGGCTAACCCAACGAAGGGTAGGGTCCGGATCCTGAGAGCGCCCCGCGCTGCACGAGCGCGGTGGGCACGGTGGGAAGGATAACGACGTCGGCCCAGAGCGACCAGTTGCGGATGTACTGGGTCTCGAGCGCGATCACCCGCTCGAAGTCCATCACCCTGTTCCGCCCGTTCACCTGCCGAAGAGTCGGGGATCGCGGTACACGCTCCGCAATCGAACGGTGACGCTCGGGCGCGCTTCACACCCACAATTGACCCGGCGTTTTCGCCGAGCCGATATTGTGCGCATGGCGGTTACCCTGCTCAGAGGTCCCTTCACGGTGGACGACTACCACCGCCTGGCCGAGTGCGGCATCCTGGGCGAGCATGACCGGGTCGAGCTCATCGACGGGCAGGTCGTCGAGATGAGCCCGATCGGCCCCCGACATGCGGCCTGCGTGGATCGCCTTACCCGCTTGCTGTCGCGGGACGCCGCGCAGTCGGCCGTCATCAGGGTGCAGAATCCGCTGACGCTCGAGTCCCGCGCGGAGCCTCAGCCGGACGTGGCCCTGCTGCGCTTGCCGATCGAACGATATGCGGAAGCACACCCCCGGCCCGACGATGTCCGGCTCGTGATCGAGGTGGCGGACACCTCAGCCGAGTACGACCGTGACGTGAAGATTCCCCTGTACGCGCGCGCCGGCATCCCCGAAGCCTGGCTGGTGAACCTCCCAAGCGAGGGGATCGAGGTCTACCGCCAACCGAGCCCCCGCGGGTACGCCGACGTGCGCACGGCCGGCCGCGGTGACACCCTCACGCCGCTCTTCATCCAGGCGATCACGCTTGAGGTGGACGACATCCTGGGCTGAGCCTGAGGCACCACCACCGCTTACCCGCTTACCGCGCACCGCATTACAGCGCTCCCCGCTGCACGAGCACGGACGGCATGGTCTTGAGAAGGATGAGGAGGTCGGCCCAGAGCGACCACGTGCGGATATACTCGGTCTCGAGCGCGATCACCCGCTCGAAGTCCGTCACCCGGTTCCGCCCGTTCACCTGCCAGGGGCCTGTGATTCCAGGCTTTACATCGAACCGCGCGTAGTGGTGCGCCTCGTACAGCTCGACTTCGGACGGCAGGGGCGGCCGCGGTCCCACCAGGGACATCTCGCCTCGGAGCACGTTGACGAGCTGGGGAAGCTCATCGAGGCTGGTGCGCCGCAGCCAGCGTCCCAGCCGCGTCATCCGCGGATCGCTCGGCACCTTGAACAGCCGGGGGTCGCTGTACACGCTCCGCGCCAGCAGCTCGTCGCGCCGCCGCTCCGCGCCATCCACCATCGTGCGGAACTTGATGATCTTGAAGAGCCGGCCGCCGCGCCCGACCCGCTCCTGGGTGAAAAACACCGGCCCCGCCGAGTCGAGCTTCACCGCCAGTCCGACCAGCAGCATCACGGGCGAGGCCACGGGCAGGCACACCGCCGCTCCCAGCAGGTCCACCGATCGCTTCAGCACCAGCTGCCACCCTTTGAGGCTCGGCGCCGTCAGCTCCACCAGCGGCTGCTCCCGCCGCCACACCAGGTTCGGCTGCACGCCGGCGATCTGGATCGCCCGCGGCACCGAGAGCACCTGACACTGCGACGCGAGCGCCGCGTCCACGACGCTCCGGAAGCGGGCGTCCGGGAGATACCCGCACACCACCACCGCCTCGGCACGGGTGCGGTGCAGCACCGCTGCAAAGTCCCCGATGTGCCCCCGCGCGTCCACGGCGGGCGGAAGCTGCACGTCCACGAACCCGATCGGCCGCAACTCGCTGCCGCTGGCGAACGCGGGACTGTCGAACGCCGCGCGACATTGCTCCGCCGGCCCGACGAACAGCGTTCGCGCGGGCGGCCGCCACGGCGGTAACACCTTCGCCGCGATGCGATCGATCGTCTGCCGCTCCGCCAGGAGCCCGAGCCACACGAGCACCGTGGTCAACCCGTACTGCACCAGCACCGGCTCGAGCCCGCGCGCCCACAGCATCATCCACAACGGCAAGGCGGTCGCGAGCGCCGCGGCGAAGAACAGCCTGCGCGCCGCGCGCCGTGCGTCACCGGGACCGTAGTTCCCCGTGACCACCAGCGCCACGAACAGCGCGGCGGCGTACTGCCAGCCGTTGAGAATGCCCGGAGGCCACACGTCGTGAACACGGTCGGCGACGGCGCCGCCGAGCAGCGCGTGCTCCCGCACCGCCCGCAACAGCTCGCGCATCACCCCGAACGAAGCGAGATCGGCGACCACGAGCACCGTGAAGCGGCGCGCGCCCCTGACCAGGTGATTCCGGAGGTTGGTGGAAGCGCGCTGCTGCAGCCCGAGGCGAACTTGCGGCGGCGTGTCGTGCGCCGCGGAGGAGAGGGAGGGCCCAGCGGCGGGAACGCGTGCCGGGGCGGGGACGGCCGGCGCGGTCGGCGCGCTCGGGCGAAAATGTGGCATCGACCCCGGGACCGCTTCCGCGGGAGCCAGAGCCGCGCTCGGAAACTCGCGACGCACCGGTTCCAAAATGACCGACCTCTGCGCCAAGGTTGGCGATCGAGGGGGGCCACTGCGTTCGCAGCGCACCCCAGCCCTGGATCGCACGCTTCCCCAAACAGAGAGCCGGTTGGATGGTGATCGGACCGAGCCGACGAAACTGTGGTGCTAGCGCAACGTCGGTTTGGGCCGGTCACCCGCGGACTCAAGGGCGCAGCGGGGTCGCGGAAAGCTCAATATACCGCGAACTTACAGCTCCGCCAGATGTCCCGACCATTCTGACCGCGCATCCAGTGATGCATATCACCAAGAACCGGGCCACCGTCTGTATAGCAGGTTCCGTACCCCTAGACGAGCCACAGCAAGAGCAGCGCCGAGCTGGGACTTCAGTCCCTCGTACTCCGTATCACCCGCGCCGACGGAGTTTTACGCGCCCTGAGAGGGCGCGCTCGGCCCGGGGGTGCGCCCTTACAGGGTGCACGCAGTGGCCGAGCCCGGGCTCTCAGCCCGGGGAATCCCAACGAGCTCGTGAACTGGTTCATCTTGCGCCGCTCGCGCACTCCGCAGCGGCGCGCCGGGATTGACTGGGCCACTGCGCCAGGCGTAGAGTCGGCGGGAAATCGTCCGTCTCGGCACCGTTTCGACGAGCGCGGTGTTGCGCCACGGAGATTGGAGGAAGGGACGTCGTTCCCCCTCTCCCGAAGGGAGAGGGGGTCAGGGGGTGAGGACTCGCGAAGGGAGAGGGGGACTGGGGTGAGGATCGACCGCCGCTTCGTGAAACGCCTCAGCCGCCGCCAGTTTCTCGCCACGGCCGCGGGCGGGCTGGCCGCCGCGGCCGGCGGCGACGCGCTCCTCGTCGAGCCCACCGCCATCGACGTCAGCCGCCACGACGTCGTCGTCCCGGGCCTGCCGCCGGGACTCGCGGGGCTGCGGATCGCGCAGCTCACCGACCTCCACCTGCACGGCGGCATCCACGCCACGGCCCGCGCCGCGCTCGTGCTGCTCGCGCGCGAGCGCCCGGACGTGGTCGTGCTCGTGGGCGACATGTGCAACCGCGACACCGACCTGCCCTGGCTCGTCGCCTGGGCGAAAGACGCGCGCGGCACCCTCGCCACCTACGCCACCTACGGGAACTGGGAGCATTACGCGGAGATCGACCGGGCGACGGCGGAATCCGCCTACGCCAGAGCGGGAGTCGAGTTCCTGTGCAACAGTGCGGCGACCCTGCGGGTCGGGGGCGCGACGCTCGCGCTGCTCGGCCTCGACGACCCCGTGGAGGGGCACCCGGACCTCGGAGCCACCCTCGCCGGAGCCGATGGCGCCCGCGCGGGCATCCTGCTGCTCCATGGCCCCGGCTACGTCGATACGATCCCGCGCGACACCGCGCCGGCCCCGGCGCTGCTGCTCGCGGGACACACGCACGGCGGGCAAATCCGCCTGCCCTTCTGGAGCCCCTACCTGCCAGCCGGGAGCGGCCGGTTCGTGTCGGGGTGGTACCGCGACACGCTGGCCCCCCTGTACGTGTCGCGCGGCCTCGGAACGATCGTCGTGCGGGCGCGCCTGTTCTGCCGGCCCGAGCTGCCGATCTTTACGCTGCGGGCGGGGTGACGGCGGCCGCCCCGGGCTGGCGCCCGGGGTCAGCGCGCTCAGAAGATTTTGGTCAGGGTATAGACCGTGATCGGGATGCTCAAGAGGATGCCGATCGTCCGCACGGTGTCGTACGTGTTCCCCTTCCCGCGCGCCGGCACGACGAACTGGTCCCCTGCCCGCAGGTTCATTTCGTCGAGCGTCCGCCCCTCGGTCATCGCCTGCTGCAGCGTCCCGCCCTGCCACAGCCGATCCCCCGAGCGCTCGATGCGCAGCTTGTCGAGCTTGGCGTCGGCGGTGAGGCCGCCGGCGGCCATGAGGGCGTCCGCCAGCACCGCGTCGGCGGGAACGGCGTAGAAGCCCGGCTTCGCGACCGCGCCCACGACGGAGATCCGAATCAGCGGCCGCGCGTGCAGCACGGGCTCGATGATGAACCGGCCCAGCTCCCGCGTCAGATGCGCCTCGAGCTCCGAGCGCAGCACGCCCCGCAGCGCGACGACGCCGACCACCGGCAACGTGAGGCTCCGGTCCGGCCCGACCGTGAACGTGTCGGAGAGCTGCTGCTCGACCGAGCGCGGGGCCCCAGGCGCCGGGCGTTGGGCCGGCGCCTCGCCGCCCTCGACCAGGATGAGGACGCGATCGCCCGCCTGGAAGTCGCCGTCCGTGAGCCGGCCCCGCACCGCCGCCGCCTGCAACACGGCCCCGGTGCGCGCCTCGTCGCTCGAGTCCCGGGCCTGCCCGGCCTGCTCGAGGGACTGCAACAGCTGCTCCAGCGCCGGCCGGGTCGCCTGGAGACGGGCGGGCATCCGATCGGACTGCGCCGCGGCCGGGCGGACGGCGGCAAACCCAAAGCACAGGACCGCGACGGCGGCCCGCCGGCTTCTCATGACGCGCTCCCAACGTGGGGTAGCTTGCACCCTGTACATTTGCGACTCCTCGTACGATTATCTGCCCGCCATGTGGTCCGTTCGGGACCGCCGCGGGCCATGATCGCCGTGATGATGAATGATAACTGCTCGGCGCCTGCTTCGAAGAGCTGGCGCCGCCCGCCGGCGTCCCTATTCGACCGTGACGCTCTTGGCCAGGTTGCGCGGCCGGTCCACGTCGCACCCGCGGAGCACCGCGATGTGATAGGCCAGGAGCTGGAGCGGGATGACCGTGAGCACGGGCGAGAGGAGCGGGAGGGTTGCGGGCACGCGCAGCTGATGGTCGACCAGGGCGCTCAAGTCGCCATTGCCTTCCGTGGTCACCGCGATGATGCGGCCGCCCCGCGCCTTCACTTCCTGCATGTTGGAGAGGACCTTGTGGTAGATCTCGTCCTTGGGCGCCACGAACACGACCGGCATGTTCTCATCGATCAGGGCGATGGGGCCGTGCTTCATCTCGGCGGCGGGGTAGCCCTCCGCGTGGAGGTAGCTGATCTCCTTGAGCTTCAGCGCGCCTTCCAGCGCCACCGGGAAGTTCACGCCGCGCCCGAGATAGAGAAAGTTGGGTCGCCCGGCGAACTCCCGCGCCAGCGCGCGGATCGCCGGCACCAGCTCGAGCGTGCGCGCGACGAGGGAGGGCAGCTGCGCCAGCCGGCACACGATCTCCTGGCCGGCCTCGCGCGACAGCCCCCGCTGGCGGCCGAGGTAGAGCCCGAGCAGGGCCAGGGCCACGATCTGCGACGTGAACGCCTTGGTGGACGCCACGCCGATCTCCGGGCCCGCGTGCAGATAGATCCCGCCGTCGCTCTCGCGCGCGATGGTCGAGCCCACGGTGTTGACGATGCCGAGCACCGTGCAGCCCGCGGCCCGCGCCGCCCGCATCGCCTCGAGCGTGTCCGCCGTCTCACCCGACTGGGAGATGGCGATCGCGATCGTGCCGGGCCCGTGCAGCGGCCGGCGGTAGCGGTACTCCGACGCGTACTCGACGTCCACCGGGATCCCGGCCAGCTCCTCGATGATGTGGCGTCCCACGAGTCCCGCGTGCCAGGACGTCCCGCAGCCCACGATGAGGATGCGCCGGGTCGCGGCGCACGCCTCGGGCGTCAGCTTCAGCCCGTTGAGCCGCGCCACGCCGTCGTCGAACAGCAGCCGCCCCCGCAGCGTGCTGCGCACCGTGTGCGACTGCTCCGAGATCTCCTTCAGCATGAAGTGCGCGTAGCCGTCCAGCTCGATGGCCTGGAGGTCCCAGGCGATGTCATCCACCTCACGCAGCCGGACGTGGGACTCGCTGTCCATCACGTGGTACTCGCCGGGGGTCAGCACGGCGATGTCGCCGTCGTTCAGGTACACGACGGACCGGGTGTGCTCGAGCACGGCCGAGGCGTCCGAGGCGACGAAGAACTCGCCGTCGCCGATGCCGAGCAGCACGGGCGAGCCCTGGCGGGCGGCCACGATCTTGCCCGGCTCGTCGGACGACATGACGGCGAGCCCGTAGGTCCCCTCGACGTGGGCCAGCGCCGCGGCGACCCGCGCCTCGAGCGTGTCGCCCCGCGCGTCCTCGATGAGGTGCGCCAGCGTCTCGGTGTCGGTGCCGCTGACGAAACGGTGGCCGTTCCGCTCGAGCGCGGCGCGCAGCGCGTCCGCGTTCTCGATGATGCCGTTGTGCACCACGGCCAGGGTGCCGCGGCAGTCGACGTGCGGGTGCGCGTTGCGCTGCGTGGGGGCGCCGTGCGTGGCCCAGCGGGTATGCGCGATCCCGCTCGTGCCCGCGACCGGGTGCTCGGCCACGAGGTCCTTCAGCCCCTGCACGCGACCGGCGAGCTTCGTGACGACGACGCCCGCGCCGTTCTGGATCGCCACGCCGGCCGAGTCGTACCCGCGATACTCCAGCCGGCGCAACCCCTCCAGCAGAATGGGAGCCGCCGATCGCGGCCCGATGTACCCGATGATGCCGCACATGGCGCTATTCGCTCTTGGAAGGCACGGGGGTCGCGCGCAGCAGCGGCGCCGCCGCGCCGGCGAGGCCGAACTGGGCGAGCTGCGACAGCTTGTTCAGCAGCCGCTCCGACGTGTCTTCCAGCGGCAGCACCGTGCCGCAACCGGCGCACCGCACGCCGTCCTCACCCGTGTCGTGCGCGGCGGCCCGCGCCCACCACGCCCGAACCAATGTGCGTCGCGCCTGCACCAGGTTCGCGCACCGCGTGCACAGCATGCCTGCCTCCTCCGCCGTCATTTCTGCTCGATCGCTTTTCATGTGGCCTGTTGCCATACAAGTTCGGGGCCGCACCGCCGCGCCGCCACGCGCGGCGGCGTCAGGTCCTTGCCATCGCGCGAGTTGCGGCACTCGCACCGCCCGGCGCCCGCCCGCCACTGGGGCGCGGCGGGCCCCGGGAGCGCGGCAGAGCAGCCACAGCTTGTGAGCGGCGCACCGCGACTGCCCGCCGCGCGGGCGGCCGCGCCGCACGCTAAGCCGCGCCGTCGCGCCCGGTTTGAGACCGGGAGCGCCGCCGCACGAGTCCTGCAGTGAGTTGTATCACGTTTCCGATTTGGGTTGGAGGCACGCTGATCAGGTCGCAGCGTTGCGTGCCAGCGGCGGTCTCCGAGGCGAAGGCCGCGCGTGCTCCCAGGAACGCGTCACCATGACGAGGGCTGCATTCCACATGCCTGAACACGCCGGCTCGAGCCGGCCGCCGCTGGTTCTCCTCGCGAGCGCCCACGAGTGGGCGTCGCGCTCGCTCGAGAGCGTTCTCGGACCCGCGGGCCACGCCGTGGTCCGCGTGCACACCGGGCGCGACGCGGTCGCCTACGCCCGCTACACCCAGCCCGACATCATCGTCCTGGATGCCGACCTGCCCCAGCTGAACGGCCTCGGCGTGTGCCGCCTGCTGCGCGGGGAAGCGCTCGTCACCGCGAGCACGCCGATCTTCCTGATGATCGGCGAGCCGATCACCCGGCAACGGACGCTCGAGGCCTTGCGCGCCGGGGCCAACGCGATTTGGGGCCAGCCGCTCGACATGGAGGAGTTCCTGCTGCGGCTGGAAGGACATCTGCGGGCCAAGTTCGACGCCGACCGCGCGCGGGACGAGGGCCTGGTGGACCGCCTCACCGGGCTGTACAACCGCCGCGGCCTGACACGGCGGGCCCGCGAGCTGGCGTCCCAGGCCGGCCGCCTCAAGGTGCCGCTGGCGTGCGTGGTGTTCGCGCCCGACGTCGCGCCCGAGCCGGCGGGTACCGCCACCCCCGCCGACGCCGACCGCCTGGTCCTGGCCCTCGCACGCGCGTTCGAGGCGAGCGGGCGGGTGTCGGACACGATCGGGCGGGTCGGCCCCACGGAGTTCGCCGTGCTCGCGCCGCACACCAACGCGAGCGGCGCCGCGCAGCTGGGCGCCCGCCTCGCCGACGCCGTGGAGCGTGCGGGTGCGGGCGGGCCCGGCGTCCGGCTGCGCGCGGGCTACGACGCCGTGGCGGATTTCGCGGAGACGCCTTGCGACCCGCGCGAGCTGCTCGTGCGGGCGACGACCGCGCTGCGCGCCTCCGGATCCGGCAGCGCGGGCAAGCGCATCCGCTCGTTCGACGGGCGGTAAGGTAGGGGCACGGCACGGCCGTGCCCCTGCATGCGTTACGATTCCGGCGCGCGCAGCACCGGCCGGCCGGTCCAGCCCGTTTCGTTGGCGACCTCGTAGCCGGCCAGATAGTACGAGTAGTAGCGGTACTCCCCGCCCAGGCGCACGTCGTTGAGCACGGCGCCCAAGACCCGCACCGGCAGGGTGTCGAGCACGTTGAGCTTGGCCTGGGCCATTTCGCGGTTCGAGTAGCCCGTGCGCAGCACGAACAAGAGCGAGCCCGTCATCGTGCCGAGCGCGTACGCGTCGATGCCGGCCGCGAGCGGCGGGCTGTCCACCAGGATCACGTCGTAGTTCGGGCGCAGGCTCGTGATCAGCCGCGCCATCGGCGCGGAGGTCAGCAGCTCGGGCCCCACCTGGGTGCGGGTGCCGCACCCGATGAACCAGAGCGACGGGTAGCTGGTCGCCTGGATCACCTGCTCCTGCTGCGCCCCGCCGGCGAGCAGCTCCGTCAGCCCCGGCTTGCGGCTCGCGCCGAGCACGCGGTGCAGGGCGCCCCGCCGGATGTCGCCGTCGATGAGCAGGGTCCGGTAGCCCGCGTCCGCGAACGCGAGCGCGAGGTTGGACGAGACGAACGACTTGCCGTCGCCCCGTCCGGGACTCGTGATGGTGACGAGGATGGGCCCGGCCGACCCGTGCGCGTGCACCACCCGCAGGCGGATGCCGCGCAGCGCCTCGATGACCGAAGCGACGCCGTCTCCCTCCGCGCGCCGGCTCACGTGCGGCACCGCCCCCAGGATCCTCAGCCCCATCGCCTGCGTCACCTGGTCGGGATGGCGCACCCGCGGATCGATGCGGTCGAGCACCACGGCGCCGAGCACGCCCGCGAGACAGCTCCCCAGGAAGGCGACCGCCACCAGCAGGGGCCCGGCGTTGAACAGCGGAAGTTGCGGCTGGACCGCCCGGTCGAGAACCCGCACCTCGGGGATGCTCGACACTTCCGCCAGTCGCGCCTCCTCGTAGCGCTGCTGGATGTTGGCAACCAGCTGCGCCGCGGTTGACGCGTCGCGCTGCAGCCGCGCTTCCTGGATCGCCAGCGCCGGGATCTGGCGCAGTCCGCCGGCGGCCGAATCGACCCGCCGGCCCAGCTCCGCCTCGCGCGCCGCGAGCTGCGCGATCAGCCCGCGCACCATCGTCGGGATCCCCTGGCGCTCCAGCGTGGCGATGTCCGCCGCCAGGCGCCGTACCGGCGGGTGGTCTTCCGTGTAGCGGTACCGGAGGGCCCGCAGCTCGGCCTGCTTCTCCGTCAGCTCCTTGAGCGTCTGGGTCAGCGCGGACGAGTGTTGCACGGACGGGATCGTCTCCAGTGCGTCCGTCGACAAGCCCGAGTCCGCCTGCTGCGCCAGCACTCGCTCGAGGGCGACGCGGTCGAGGCGCACCTGCTCGCGACTCACCTTCATGTCGAAGAAGCTGCCGAACGTGGGGTCGCGGCCGGCCGCGGCACCCGACATCAGCGGCGCCGCGTCGCCCGACAGGAACGTGACGGTGCCGACGCGGAAGTCGCGCAGCGCCTGCTCCGCCGCCGCGAGATTGGTCTGCGCGTGCCGCACCTGCTCGCCCAGGATGTTGACCAGCTCGGTGAGCTTCTGCCGCCGCAGGTCGGCCGCGACCGTCACGAACCGGTCGGCGACGGCGTTGAGGACGGCGGGGACGCCGGACGGGCTCGTGCCCCGCAGCTCGACCCGAATGAAGTTCCCGACTTTGCCCTCCAGCAGGTCCGTCTGCACCTTCAGCTGGGTGGAGAGCCGCGCCGCCACCGCGTCGGGGGACGCGACGGCGAACTCGATCGTGTGCCCGGGCGGGAGCGCCGCAATCGGCGGCACCCACTCGAGGCCCGCGTCCGCGCCCACCGAATCGCCCGCGGCCCCACGCTGCAGCGTGTCGCCTCGATCCGTGGTGAGCGCGAAGCTTTCGCCCCCCGCGGCCACCGTCAGACGGTACGTCCCGGGCCGGACGTTCTCCTTGACCCGCAGGGACGCCAGCACGGCGCTGTCACCGGGCGTTGCGAGCGTGAGGTAGAGACGCTGCTGGCGCACGACATCGTCCAGCACGATGTGGGACTCGAGCAGGTCCACCCAGCCGGAGGAGCCGACCAGCTCGCCGGTCTGGATCGGGCCCTGGTCGCGCTCGCGCACGTCGTGCGCGTCGACCCACAGCGTGGTGCGGGCCGTGTAGACCGGATCCACCAGCCGGCCGATGCCGACCCCCGCCGCCGTGCCCACCACGGTGAACAGCGCCACGACCCACTTGAACCGGCGCACCGCGCCAGCGATGCGCCACCAGTCGATGACACCGTGCCCGGGGGGTTCGACGGAGCGCTCCGCCCCGGCCCCTGGGAGTGGCAACGCCAAGCGGCGTGGCTCTTCGAGCCGGCGAACATCGGGCAAGGCGGGATTTTCCTGCGACATGGGTGAGCGGCGCTCCTCAAGATGAACGTGATACTCGTCTATAGGCCAGCCCGAGAGGGAGATGCAAGGCCGGTACCGCGGAATCGGTCGTGGCCAGCCTCACAACGCTCCCGCAACGGCGGAGATACGTGTGTGACCGTTAGCATGGCGACCGCAACCTGTATCATGCTTGCAACACCTTGATGCGTTCCGCGGACCCATCACCTGATGTCGCACGCCCGCAACGATCGGGCTGAGGCCCTATTTCGGCTCTGCATCAGAAGTTCTGGCGTGGAGAGGTTCTTGCGTAGTGATCTCGCGGACCCAGGCTTTCCTGCTGTCTCCTAGTGGCGTGCGGCACCCTGGGACAGGACCGAGGAGTTACACCGATGGCTATGGCAGACAAGCGAGCCCCCGAGCCGGCTCGTTCTCGCGACATTTCCCGTCTCATTCCCGTTCCGCCGGCTGCCAAGGCCGGCATACGCCTGTTGGTCGTGGACGACGAGCGAACCTTGCGCGAGAGTTGCGCCAGCGTGCTCGAAGCCGAGGGCTATAACGTCGCGACCTGCGGTCGCGGGGACGAAGCGCTCGAGACCCTCAAGCGGCGCAGCTTCGACATCGTGCTGGTCGATCTGTACATGGACAAGGCACCGGGGCGGGAGCAGGGAAAGGGAATGGAGCTCCTGCGGGCGGCGCTGGCCGCGCATCCCGAGACTATCGTGATCGTGATCACGGGCAATCCGAGCGTGGAGACGAGCCTGGAGGCGCTGCGGGCGGGGGCATGGGACTACCTCCCCAAGCCGTTCACGGGGACGCAGCTGCAGATCCTCATCGGCCGCGCCGCGCACGCGGTCGCCGTCGCGCGCGAGAGCCAGGCGCAGCAGGCGCGCGTGACCGCCGAGCAGGGCAACAGCGACAAGGTGACGCTGCTGGGCGCCTCGCCCGCGTTCCGTGCGGCGATCGAGCTCGCCCGGCGGGTCGCCGCCACGGACGCCTCCGTGTTCATCACGGGCGAAAGCGGCTCCGGGAAAGAGCTCATCGCCCAGTTCATCCATCAGCACAGCCGCCGCTCCAGCCGCCCCATGGTGGCCGTCAACTGCGCCGCCCTGCCCGAGCCGCTCCTGGAATCGGAGATGTTCGGCCACTGTAAGGGTGCCTTCACCAACGCGGTGCGGGACAAGCCCGGCCTGCTCGAAGTGGCGAACGGCGGGACCCTGTTCCTCGACGAGCTGATCGAGATGTCGAAGCCGATCCAGGCCAAGCTGCTGCGCGCCATCCAGGACGGGGTGGTCCGCCGGGTGGGCAGCGAGTCGACGGACGCCGTGGTGAACGTGCGCTTCGTCGCCGCCACGAACCGCAACCCCGAGACGTCGGTCAAGGACGGGACGCTGCGCGAAGATCTGTACTACCGCCTGCGCGTCGTGCCGATCCACGTGCCCGCGCTGCGGGAACGGCCCGACGACATCCCCCTGCTCGCGGACCATTTCCTGGCCCACTACTGGGCCCGCCACCGCGACGCCGCCACGCCGCTGCCCAAGCTGTCCAAGTCGGCGGTGTGGGCGCTGCGCGCTCACACCTGGCCCGGCAACGTGCGGGAGCTGCAGAACGTCATCGAGCACGCCGTCGTGCTCCTGGAGCCGGGCGCCGACGTGCGGCCGGAAGACATCCCGTTCATCTGTGAGAAACCGAGCGAGGCGGAGTTCACCGAGGCGGCGATGGCGCAGGCGAGCGCGGACGAGAGCTACTACGCCGCTCGGGAAAAGCTGCTCGCCAAGTTCGACCGGCACTACCTCACGCGGGTGGTGCTGCGCGCGGGGGGCAACCTGTCGAAGGCGGCGCGGATCGCCCGCGTCGACCGGACCACGTTCTACCGCCTGATGGAGCGACACGGGCTACAGCGGAACCTCCTCGCCAACACCCCCGAGTGAGCGTGCCTGGCGGCAGCGTAACGCCGACGTTAGCTTGAGAGCGCCCGTCCCGGGCGCCCTCAAGCGGAACGGCACGCTCTAATGGCGACAGCCCCCCTCGACACGCGTCTCCCGCCCGATCGCTCGCCCGCGCAGCCGACCGACGTGTCGGAGCCGCTGGCAGGTGTGGCTTCCCCGATCCTGGCGGCGGCCACGCGGCGCGTGGCGGACCGCTGGTCCGCGGAGACCAGGCAGCCGGCGGATCCCGAGCTCGTGGCCGGGCTGGTGGCGGCGCTGGCGCTCGCGGTGGACCGCCGGTCGCCGGCCTACGTGGCAGACCTCGTGCCGCGGCCCTCGCCCGTCCTGCTGGTCCAGCTGGTCGAGATGCTGCGGACCGAGCTGCTGCGCGGCTGGACTGATGCGCTGACCCCGGTGCCGCCCGCGACGATCCTGGGGACGCTGAACGCGCTCGAGCACGTCCGCCAGGCGATCGAGGCCGACACGGCCCAGCGGCTCGCATCGCCCCTGGTCGGGACGGACGGGTTCGAGCTGCTGGTCGAGGTGGTGCACGACCTCCGCTCGCCGCTCACGTCCATCCTGTTCCTCGCCGAAACGCTGCAGCGCGGCCAGAGCGGTGTGGTCAACGACCTGCAGCGCCGCCAGCTCGGGCTCATCTACAGCGCCGGGCTCGGCCTCAGCTCGCTCGTGAGCGACGCCATCGAGCTGGCCCGCGGCGGCGACGAGCTGGCCGACCCGCAACCCGCTCCCTTCTCTATCACCGAGCTGCTGGACTCGGTGCGCGGGATCGTGCACCCCATGGCCGAGGAGAAGGGACTGTCCATCCGGCTGCTTGCCGCCGAGCCGGACCAGCGGATCGGTCACGCCGTGCCCCTCAGCCGGGTGCTCCTCAACCTCACGACCAACGCGATCCGGTTCACCAACGAGGGGTTCGTGGAGATCATGTGCGAGGCCACGGGTCCCACGCGCATCGAGTTCTCCGTGCGGGACTCAGGCCCCGGAGTCAACCCCGACGCGCTGACCACCCTGTTCCACCCCTTCCGGCGGGCGGTCGGCCGGCGCGGATATTCCTTCTCCGGCACCGGCCTCGGCCTCGCGATCTGCCGCAGGCTGGTACGCGCGATGGGCGCGGACCTCCGCTTCGAAACGCGCGCCCAATGGGGCACCCGGTTCTTCTTCGAGCTCGACCTCCCGCCAGCCGCTTCGCTCTAGGGGCGGCTGACCCCGGGGCGGTGCCCCGGGGCTAAAGGAACCCCTGCTGTTTGGTGGACCCCGGGCCGTCGGCCCGGGGTCAGCCGCCCCTAGGTCAGGATGTTTGTCCCAATGGTCCGGCTCGCCCTCGTGACGGGCGAAAGCACGCTGGCTCACGGTCCTTCTATAACATCTCGGCGCAGCATAATGGAACGTCCCCAGCACAGCATGATGGCAGATTCGACCGAAGGATGATGGCAGTCAGGCCAATGGCGAGGCGAGAACCCCCCACGTCCCGGCCGTCGCGCCGGCTCCACGAATGGGGTGCAGATGACGCGAGACTGTGGCTGGGACGTGTCATTTTCCTGCCGACGGGTTGGAGCCCGGCGTTGACCCCATTTGCCTAACTCCTTGTGTGGTGGATGCTTGGGTGAGACGCCGTCGGTGGCGTCTGGCTCCGCCTGCGGGCACAGAAGATGAAATGCAGGGGTCTCGACCATGGAGCTTCCGCCCCGATGACGACATCCCTTTGGAGTACCTGATGATCCGCATACGCGCACACGCTGCCCAACTGTCTCTCAATGACGTGTGGTGGCCGCTCAGGGGCTTCGCAGAATGGTGTCACGCGATGGAAACCACGTACCTCAGGGATTCCGGGCTCCGGCGAGCGGTCAAGGTCGCCGTGGATTTCTGCTGCGGTGTCCTGGCGGTGGCTATCGCTGTCGCGCTGGTTGAGGGTATCGGAACGATCGGCGTGCGGGAGACGGCCGGCCTCGCTGTCGCGGTCGGGTGCTTCCTCGTGGCGTCGGAGGCGCTGAGCGGCAGTTACCGCACGATCTGGCGGTATACCAGCCTGGCGGAAGCGATCGCGCTCGCGCTGTGCGGCTTCCTGATCCTGGCCGGGTTATTGATGGCGCGCTGGCTCGAACTGCTCACCGTTTCCCCGGCGACCATCCTCCTGGCAGTCCTGCTGATGCTGTTCGGCTGCGTCGGCGTGCGCGGATTGCGCCGCTGGCAGGTCGCACAGGCCAAGGTGCGCACCCGCAATGGGCGGCACGCGCCCGCCCCGGCGCAGACGCATCGCATCCTGATCGCCGGCGCGGGCGAGCATGGCCGCTCGATCAGCCGCGAGCTGCGGCGATCCAGGCCGCCGGGAGTCGAGCTGGTCGGGTTCCTGGACGACGATCCGGCCAAGCTCGGCGGCGTGCTCAACGGCGCGCCGGTGCTCGGTCCGCTCGCCGAGGTGCTCTCGGTCGCCGAGCGCTGTCACGCGAACGAGGTGCTCGTCGCGATGCCTTCGATCGACCCCGGGTTCGTCCGGAGCTTCGTCCGGAAGCTGGAAGACTCGGGGATCAAGGCGCGCGCGGTGCGCGGCATCCGGAGATTCGTGACCGGCGGCGACCTGTACCGGCCGGGCAACGCGACCCTCGACGAGCTGCTGGAGGGCGCGGGGTTGGGCGGCACAGCCAACGGCAAAGCCAACGGCACTGGCAACGGCACTGGCAACGGCAATGGCAACGGCAACGGCAACGGCAAGCACCACGCGGTGCGCAACGGCGCGCACCGTGTGCTCGTGACGGGCGGGGCGGGTTTCATCGGGTCGCATCTGACCCGGATGCTCCTGGACCGCGGGTACCACGTCCGCGTGTTGGATCGGTTCGCGTACGGCCGGTCGGGCCTTGCGGGACTCCAGCACCCCCGGCTCGAGGTTTTCGAGGGCGACATCTGCAACAGCCGCGACCTCGGTCATGCGGTCCGGGGCGTCGAGGGCGTCATCGCGCTCGCCGCGATCGTGGGCGATCCCGCCTGCAACCTCGACCCCGAGGAGACGATCAACCTCAATTACACCGCCACGAAGATGCTCATCGAGGCGTGCAGCTTCTACGGCGTGCGACGCCTGGTGTTCGCTTCGAGCTGCAGCGTGTACGGCGCCAGCAGTCACGCCCTGTTGACCGAGCGCTCACGCCTCAACCCCGTGTCGCTGTACGCGCGGACCCGGATCCTGAGCGAGAACATCATCTTCGATCGCCGGGGCGACGTGGAGCCCGTCGTCCTCCGCCTGTCGACGGTGTTCGGCCTGTCGCCGCGCATGCGCTTCGACCTGGTCGTGAACACGCTGACGGCGCAGGCGCTGGTGGACAAGCGCATTTCCATCTTCGGCGGCAATCAGTGGCGACCGAACGTCCACTGCCGTGACGCAGCCCGCGCCTTCATCCTGGCGCTGGAAGCGCCCGCCTCCGCGGTGGCGGGGGAGATCTTCAACGTGGGCGGAGACACGCTCAACCATCGCATCGGCGACCTCGGGTCGATGGTCGGCGAGATCGTGCGCGACGTCACGGTGGTCAGGAAGGACGAGGTCACCGATGCCCGAGACTACCGCGTGGGCTTCGACAAGATCCGTCACGTGCTGGGCTTCGAGCCCCAGTTCAGCGTCGCCGACGGCATCCGGGAGATCGCCGCGGCGATGAGCGCCGACCCGCAGCTGCAGCGCTACAGGGACCCCCTGTTTCACAACGTGCAGGCCCTGCAGCGGGACTTCCAGGAACACCCGCTGGCGCCGGAGCTGGTGGAAGCTTGAGCAGCGCCGTCGAGCTGATGCGTCCCGCAAGGCGGCGGGGGGATACGGGCCTCCCGCGTTGTACCGATTTCCTGGTCGTGGGCGGCGGCATCGTCGGCATCACTCTCGCGCTCCAGCTCAAACGGCGGCACCCCGACAGCCGCGTCACCCTGATCGAGAAGGAGGCCGGCTGCGGCCTGCACGCGAGCGGCCGCAACAGCGGCGTGCTGCACGCGGGCTTCTACTACACGGCCGACAGTCTGAAGGCGCGCTTCACGCGCGACGGCAACCGGCAGCTCACGGCGTACTGCCTGGAGCAGGGCCTGCGGGTCAACCGGTGCGGGAAGCTCGTCGTGGCGAAGACCCCGGCCGATCTCCCCGGCCTCGCGGAGCTGCTGCGTCGCGGACGGGCCGGCGGCATCCCCCTCGAAGAGGTATCCGTCGAAGAAGCGCGGCGGATCGAGCCCCGGGTGAAGACGTGCGAGCGCGCGCTGTTCTCCCCCTCGACCTCGTCCGTCGATCCCGCGGCGGTGGTCGCGTCGCTCGAGCGGGACCTGCGGAGCCAGGGCATCACGGTCGTGACCGGCACCGCCTATCTGGGACGCTCCGGAACCGAGGTCAGGACGTCGGCCGGGACCGTGGCCAGCGGCTACGTGGTCAACGCCGCCGGCCTGTACGCGGACCGCGTCGCGCGGGACTACGGGTTCGGGGAACGCTACCAGATCCTGCCGTTCAAAGGCCTGTATCTGCGTGCCGCCCGGGGCAGCCCGGGATTCCGCACGCACATTTACCCGGTGCCGGACCTGAAGGCCCCGTTCCTCGGCGTGCACGTGACCGTCACGGCGGACGGCGCGGTGAAGATCGGGCCGACGGCCGTGCCGGCGCTGTGGCGGGAGCACTACCACGGCGTTCGGAGCTTCAGTCTCGCGGAGTGCGTCGCCACCCTGTCGCTCGAGGCGGGGTTGTTTCTGCGAAACGAGGTCGATTTCCGCCGCCTGGCCGTCCGCGAGCTGCGGAAGTGCAGCCGCCGCGCGCTGGCGGCTCTGGCCTCGGAGCTGGCGGAAGGGATCCGCCCCGAGGACTACCTCCAGTGGGGACGGCCGGGCATCCGCGCCCAGCTCTTCGACCTCAAAGAACGCAAGCTGGAGATGGACTTTCGCTTCGAGGGCGACGATCGCTCGTTCCACGTGCTGAACGCCGTGTCACCCGCCTTCACCTGCGCGCTGCCCTTCAGCGCCTATCTCGTGGATCAGATCGAGCAGCTCGCGGGCTGACGTCCCGCCTCAGGGGCCGCGCACGCGCACTCAGTGGCACGTGCCGCGGCCCGAATCGGTGAACGTCGCGCCCGCAACCGGGATGAACTGCCATGCATACGACCCGACCGACAGCGTCAGCTTCAGCACGCCGTGGGTCGTCGCGTTGCCAACCTCGCTGTGCGGGAGCGGCGGGCCGAGCTTGTAGAGGCCTTCGCCCCCCGTCCCGACCACGAATGCGCCGCCTGCTCGCCGCGAGATCGGCCCGGAGCCAGCGTTTCTGCCGCGAGCCGGGACGCA
>WNGF01004483.1_pt2 | contig 18294 bp, 13 predicted proteins | sample 5400641 | NCBI WGS metagenome assembly WNGF01 (sample SAMN13153371, study PRJNA577476) | soil metagenome | isolation source: 80 cm soil or saprolite under grassland replicate 2 | place: USA:California | collected 2016-06-15
ACGAAGTACAACCAGCTTACGCGCGGGCAGTTCTTTCACGGCGTCGGAATCCTGCTCGGTCTTGCCGTCAGCGTCGCGTTCATTTCGCGCGTCGCCAAGAACTTCCAGGATTATTTCGTCAACGTCATCACGCAGCGGCTCGGCGCGCAGATGTACTCGGACGGCATCCGGCACTCGCTCGAGCTGCCATACTCGGTTTTCGAAGATCAGCGCAGCGGGGAGACGCTTGGAAAGCTTCAGAAGGCGCGCTCCGACGTCGAGAAGCTGATCTCGCTGTCGATCAATCTTCTTTTTACGACGCTCGTCGGGATGGTGTTCGTGATCATCTACGGCTTCAGCGTCCACTGGGCAATCGTCATCGCCTTCTTCGCGACGATCCCGCTGCTTGGCGCGCTGAGCTCGGTGCTAAGCAAGAGGATCAAGGCGATCCAGAAGGTCATCGTCGCGGAAACGACCGCGCTTGCCGGCTCGACCACCGAATCGCTGCGTAACATCGAGCTGGTGAAAAGCCTCGGGCTCGCCGAACAGGAGGTGGTGCGCCTGAACGCGACGACGGACAAGATTCTGAAGCTCGAGCTGAAAAAGGTCAGGTACCTGCGCAGCCTGAGCTTCATACAGGGCACGTTCGTGAATCTGGTGCGAACGAGCATCCTCTTCCTCATGCTCTATCTCATCTTCGCGAGAAAAATCACGATCGGGCAGTTTTTCTCGACGCTCTTCTATTCGTTCTTCATCTTCGGACCGATGCAGGAGCTCGGCAACATCATCGGCGTCTATCGGGAGACGGAAGCATCGCTGGAAAACTTTCAGAAGATTCTCGACACGCCCCGTGATCCGAAGCCGGTGGATCCCGTTCTGCTCGAAGATCTCGACAATCTCGTTTTCGAGAATGTCGGCTTCATGCACCAGACGGCGACCCAGCCGGCCCTCACCGACATTTCATTCCGCGTCGACCGCGGGGACACGATCGCGTTCGTGGGACCGTCGGGGGCAGGCAAGACAACACTGGTGAAGCTGCTCGTCGGCCTATATCCGCCGAAGACGGGGCGGATTCTGTACAACGGTCTCCCGAGCACCCGGATAGATCTGGATCGCATGCGCGAGCGCATCGGTTTCGTGACGCAGGACGCGCAGCTCTTCTCGGGCACCATTCGCGAGAACCTGCTTTTCGTGAATCCGCACGCGACCGACGCGGAGTGCTTCGATGTTCTCAACAAGTCGGCGGCGCACACGCTGCTCGCCCGCGCCGACAAGGGACTTGATACTGTAATTGGTGAAGGCGGCGTCAAAGTATCCGGTGGCGAAAAGCAGCGACTGTCGATTGCGCGCGCCCTGCTGAGGAATCCGCACCTGCTCGTCTTCGACGAGGCCACGTCTTCGCTTGACTCGCTGACCGAAGAAGAGATCAGCCGTACCATGCGCGACATCGCCGAGGGCGGCGACGTGATCACGATCCTCATCGCGCACAGGTTGTCGACGGTGCTGCATGCCGACTGCATTTATGTGCTCGAGCGCGGAAGGATCGTCGAATCCGGCCAGCACGCGGAGCTGCTCGAGAAGAAGGGCCTTTACTTCGCGATGTGGCGCCAACAGGTCGGTGAGCGGCGACCTGCGCGCGAGCTGCCAAAGGGGGCGCTGGCCGCGGTTTAGTTCGAGCGTCCGCGCGCTACGTTGATCGTGTCGTTTCCCGAGTCCGTCGGCGGCTTGGGCGCCGGCGGCGGGGATGCCGGAACTACGACAGGCTGTGGAGTGGTTGTCGGTACCGGTGGCGACGTCGGTGGCGGTGGTGGCGTTGGCGCCGGCGTGCGGGTCGAAGGCAGAACGAGCGGCGGATTCACTTTCTTCGGCGGCGGCATCTGTGGCGTCGGCATGCCTGGAGTGTAGACCGGCGCTGAAGGCGGCTGCATCTGTACCGGCGCCCGTTTCACCGGCGCTCCGTTCGTAAGTGAAGGCGTTGCGGAAACGGTGCCGTGATCGCGCACGAGAGTGGACATCGTATCCGTCACCGCCGGCCGCGGCAGCGTGGTATCGGCGTCCCGCACGAGAATACTGTCCTGCGCGACGTCGGCGGTCTTGTCGGAGCGCCGGCACCCGGCCGATAGGGCGAAAGTGGCCGCCAAAGCGAAAGCGAATCCAATGTGACGGAATTGCCGCACGCTAGCTTTCATCCTGAAGGGTACACCGCTAATCGAGGCAGGTGCCGTGCCATCCGGGTCACACTTTGTAATCAGGACATTCACCGGTGAGATCGAGGCTGCAATTGCGCAGGCCGCTCTCGACGCGAACGGCATCGAGTCGATGCTCCTTCGCGACGACGCCGGCGGAATGATGCCGTGGCTGCAGTGGCTCCATCCGATCAGACTGGTCGTCGCGGAGGAGGATTCCGCCGCCGCGCTCAGCATTCTCGACACTCCACCCGACGCCGAGCCTTCGGCTCTCGACAAATAGTATCCTCGAAAATCAAACCCAGCGAGCCATCATGCAACCGCTCCACCCGTCGTTCCGCCTTCGCGGAATTCTTGCCGCTCTGGTCATGACAGCCGTCGGAACCGTGCCGCTCACCTCCGGCGCCCAGTCGGCCACGAACGAGCCGTACCTTGCCCGCGCGATACGCGTGCTGCGAACGACGCCGCTCATCGACGGACACAACGATCTGCCGTGGCGTATTCGCGAAGACAGTATCGCGCGCAGCGACGTGGACAAGTACGACATTCGCGGGACCACCCCCGGGCACACAGATCTCGACCGCCTGAAGAAGGGAATGGTGGGGGCGCAATTCTGGTCGGTTTACACGCCGGGCGACTGGCGCGACTCGGGGTACGCGAAGATCCAGCTGCAGCAGATCGACATCGCCAAGCGTGTGATCGACAAGTATCCGGATCGTCTCGCGCTCGCTCTCAGCGCGAACGACATCAGGCGGAACTTCAAACAGAAGAAGATCGGCTCGCTGCTCGGGCTCGAAGGCGGGCACGCGATCGAGAACTCGCTCGCACTCCTTCGCGACTACTACAACCTGGGCGCCCGGTACATGACGCTCACGCACAACGTGACGCTCGATTGGGCTGACGCGGCGCTCGACAGCGCCCGGCACGACGGCCTCACGCCATTCGGCGACAGTGTGGTGCTGGAGATGAACCGGCTGGGAATGCTCGTCGATCTCGCTCACGTTTCGGCGGCGACGATGAGCGACGTTCTCAATGTCACAATGGCGCCGGTGATCTTCTCGCACTCGGGAGTGAGGGCTCTGGTCGATGTCGCGCGAAACGTCCCCGATTCCATTCTGAAAAGAGTGCCGGCGAACGGGGGCGTGGTGATGATTCCGTTCGTCACCAGCTTCGTCTCGCCGGAAATTGCGGCGTACGACGAGAGCGAGGGCGCGTTCATGCGCGACACCCGCAAGCGACTCGGCGCCGACAGCGCGGCGTTCAGAGCGGCCGCTCGCGAATGGAGAACGGCGAATCCGAAGCCGAAGGCGACGCTTTCACAGGTCGCGGATCAGATCGACTACGTGCGAAAGGTCGCCGGCGTGGACCATGTCGGAATCGGCAGCGACTTCGACGGAATCACCGACGTCGTCGTCGGACTGGAGGACGTCTCGAAATTTCCCTATCTCTTCGCCGAGCTCGCCCGCCGCGGTTGGTCGGATGCGGATCTGCGGAAGCTGGCGGGAGAGAATCTGCTGCGCGTTTTCGATCAGGCGGAGCGGGTGAGCGCGCAGATGCGACATACGCCTACTCCGGTAAAGCGCTAGCCGCCCGACGACACCGCACTTCGCGTGGTCGTGATGAGCGCTACCGCACCGATCACGATCGCTGCCGCGACGACGGTGCGCGCCGAGAGCGATTCGCCGGCGATCAGCCATCCGAGGAGAACCGCGACAACGGGATTCACGTACGCATAGGTGCCGACCTTGGCCGGCGTCACCTTATCGAGCAGCCAGATGAACGAGGTGAATCCCAGTAGCGCGCCGAACGTGATCAGGTAAAGCAGGCCGGCAACCGACGCGTGGCTAACCCGGTGAACGTCAAAGCCGCGCAGTTCTCCCGACGCGACCGACAGCACGAACAGAAGAAAACCGCCGGCGATCATCTCCACGCCGGTCCGCATGATTCCCGATGCGGGAAGATCCGCGTCGCGCGAGAAGAATGACCCGAGCGCCCACGACAGGGATCCCAGAATAAGCACGATCGCGCCGAGTGGTCGTACTGCCGTTTGTCCCGAAGATGCGGCGGGATTCACGAGGACATAGATGCCGACCAGGCCGAGTATGATGCCGATCACCACAGCCGGCCGCGGGCGAACGCCATTCGGCCGGACCCAGTCGATGATGACGAGCCAGAAGGGAAGCACCGACACCAGGAGGGCAGTGAGACCCGACGGCACATATTGCTCCGCCCAAACGACCGCGCCGTTTCCGCCGACGAGCAGAAACGCGCCGGCGATCGTCGCGTTCCGCCACTGCCTGCGAGACGGCGGCGGAGTTCCGCGCCATCTGCTATACGCGTACAGGATGATTCCGGAGACGATGAAGCGCGCGGTCGCCATGAGAAACGGCGGCATCGTCTGCACGGCGTAGCGGATGGCGAGGTACGTCGATCCCCAAATCGTGTAGATCGACGCGAACGCGGCGATGATGCGCCAACGCCGGGCCCGCTTTTGTTCTTCGTTCAAATTTCAGGGAGCTCGAGAGAGTCGCGCGCGGAAAATTTAACTCCGCGGCAGATAAATCTCAGTCGTCAGCGCCGCTGCGGCGCTGCGCTTTCTTCAGCGAATGAAGTTTCTTCGCCTCCAGTCTGGCTTCGCGTGCCGCTTTCGTCGGACGGGTAGCCTTCCGCTTTTTCGGAACTGTGAGCGCGTGGCGCACGGCTTCATTAATTCGCTGCTCGGCGATCTCGCGATTGCGGTGCTGGCTTCTCGTGTCGCTTACGCTCACCGTGAGCGTGCCTTCGTCCGAGATTCGTGAGGCGAGTTTCCTTAGAAGTCTTTCACGCTGCTCGTCGGTGAGCGCGGCCGACGATCGAACGTTCCAGGAAAGCTGAATCCGCGACGACGTTTTGTTGACGTGCTGTCCGCCGGCGCCGGAAGACCGGGTCGCGCGGGCCGACAGCTCCTCGTCGGGAATTTCGAAAGCCGATTGAGTCATTGTGCGCTCCAAAGCTACAACGCTCGTTGCCACAACTGCCAACCGGCCCTTTGTCTCCGATGTTGACGCGCCTGAAAATCGTGTGTAAGGTGACTCTCATGCCCTGGCGGGTACGCATCGCCGGCAATGGAGACTGGATGACGAGAAGTTCTTTACTTTGTGGCTGCGTTGCTTTCTTCGTCTTCTCGCCGCGAACGGCGCGGGCACAAGCGCACGACAGCTCTCCTGTCGCGGCAAAGACGGCCGTCCTGCGCGGGATCGTAAAGGATGAGTACGGGGATCCGCTCGCAGAGGCGGAGATTCGCGTTCAGCCGGGCAGCCGATTTGCGCGAACGGATACTTCCGGCAAATTCCGTATCGAGGCAGCGGCCGGGCGGTACAACGTCCTCTTTCGCCGGCTTGGGTATGCCGCTGAGGATTTCAGCTGGCGCGCCCGCCCGGGCGAAGGAACCGAGCTGTCCGTCCGGCTCGATCCCCTTCCGCGGGCTCTCGACACGATAGTGGTGCGCGATTCACACGATCGTGTGGCCGGCGCGTCCTCAATCGCGGGCGTTGTCGTGGACAGCGCGTTGCAGCCGCTGAGAGATGTGGAGATCCAGTTGATCGGGACCGGGCGCCACGCTGTTTCCTACGAGACGGGGGAATTCTTTTTTGCCGGACTCGCCGAGGGTTATTACGTCATCCGTGCACGGCGCATGGGTTTCACCCCCGCAAATCTCACCGTGAAACTCGGTAAGGGCGGTGAGCACGACACCGCGATCAGGCTGACTGCGCTGCCTCACACGCTCGCCACTGTCGAGGTGAGGGAACGAAGCGGATTTGGTCGGTCGGCAACGGCCTGGGAGCAGTTCGACCGGCGGCAGAGATGGAAGGGCTCCCTGTCGGCGACGATCGGGCGTGATGAGCTCGGACGAAAAGGCAAGATGCCGCTCGATTGGGCGCTGCGCGGAACGTCTGCGTGGTCGATCATCGGAACCCCGTCGTGGTCCGGTGGGCGGGCTGTTCAAACGTCCATACTTGGAGGCGGGCGCTCGCGCGGGGGTTCGGGCATTCCCGGGGACGTTTGCGTTCTCGTCAACGGTGTCAAGGGTGAGCGGCTTCCGCTCTCCTGGTTCGGTGCCAACGAAGTCGAGCGCGTCGAAGTCTACGCTGCGAACAGTGACTGGTCGCTAACAATCGGGGCTAGAATGCTGGGCGTCCGAGGCTGCGAACCGGATGGTATCAACCATCCGCCGTATTACGTCGTCTGGCTGCGCGGCGGGTCCTGACCGCGCCCCGCTCATCGCCAGCGGAAAATCTTCAGCGCCACCGCGAATCCGACGACCATCCACGCAACGATGATCAGCAGCTCGGGTCCGACGGCGGCGAGCGAAGCACCCTCCAGCATGTTCGCCCTTAATGCATCGTTCACCGCCGTCAGCGGGAGCGCCTTGATGAACGGCTGAACGGCCGACGGGAAGTTGGCGGACGAGAAGAAAACTCCGGAAAGAATCCACATCGGCAGCATCACGAAGTTCATCAGCCCTGAGACTCCCTCGGTCGTCGTCGCCCGGGTCGCGACGAGAAGTCCGATGCTGGTGAATGCAAAAGCCGACAGCACACAGATCACCGCGAGCGCGACTGGTGAGCCGCGGAGCGGAACACCGAAGACATAGTGGCCGAACGCGAGAAGAGTAGCGACTTCGAGAATCAGGAAAATGAACCGCGACAGAAGGAACGAAAGCAGATAGTGCGAGCGCTTCATCGGCGTTGCCATGTAGCGCTTGAGCAATTTCTGGCTCCGCGCCGTCACGATCGCGAACCCGATTCCCCAGATGCCGCTGCCCATCAGGTTCATTCCGAGCAGGCCCGGAAGAAAGAAATCGATGTACCGCGATCCTTTCTCGCTGACATAGGAGTCGGATGCCGGCACAACGTCCTTTCTTCCCGCCCCGTTCTGTATCGCGCGGTCGGCAATGAGCTTCGCCGTCGTCGCGTCGCCCCGCCCGGGATCATAGATGTATTTGACACCGTTCTCCGAGGGAGCCACCAGGACGGCGACCTTCCCGGTGCGCAGCGCTTTCGCGCCGGCGGAGTCGGAGTACGCTTCCACGACAAGTGTCGCGTCACGGCGCATCGCTGCCAATACCGGCGTCGTGAGCGAATCGCCGATCACGCCGATGTGCGGCTTGTCGGGACCGCGCTGACGAAACGCTAGGCCGAGTCCCGCGGCCATCAGCACCGGAAAAACGAACGTCCAGAAGACGGCTTCCGGCTCGCGGATGAATCCCTTGAACCGGCAGAGGGTCATCTGGTAAAGCGGGTGCTCGGTGAGTCCTCCGCGCCGTTCGTCACTCATCGCGAAGCGTCCGGCCGGTCAGTGAAACGAAAACGTCTTCGAGGGTCGCCGAAGTCCGCCTCGGCTCCGGCGGCGGCAGGTGCGACATGTCCAATGAGTCGATCAACTCGGCTGGCTTCCCCTGCGCGATGACTTTTCCATGGTCAACGATGGCGACCCGGTCGCACAATCGCTCGGCCTCTTCCATGTAGTGGGTCGTGATGATTATCGTGCGGCCGGTCGACATGAATTGAGCGATCAGGTCCCAGAGCTGACGTCTGGATTGCGGGTCGAGCCCGGTCGTCGGCTCATCCAGAAAAAGGATCTCCGGATCGCCGACCAGCGCGCAGGCGATCGCGAGGCGCTGCTTCTGTCCTCCGGAAAGATTCCCGACGCGTGCATTGCGCTTCTCCCTCAGCTCGACGAGGCCGATCACTTCGTCGACCGACTTCCGCATATGATAAAAGCTGCGGAACATTGCGAGCGTCTCGGCAACAGTGAGCTTCTCGGCGAGCTTCGTGTCTTGAAGCTGCACGCCGAGCCGCTCCTTGAGCTCCCGCGGATGGTCTGACCAATTGTGACCGAGCACCTCGACGGTCCCCGAATCCGCGGCGAGCAACCCTTCGCAGATCTCGATGGTGGTCGTCTTCCCCGCGCCGTTGGGGCCGAGGAGGCCGAAGCACTCACGGCGGGCGACCTCGAGATCGAGGCCGTCCACGGCGACGACGTCGCCGTAGGATTTGCGCAGGGATTTGACGAAAAGGGCTGGTCTTTCTGTCATCAGCGCTGGACGAAAGGTGTCACTGGCGGTGCACAAAACACAGAACGGGAAACGGATGAAACCAAGCTTAAGACGTTCTCGTAGAAAGAGATGTCATGACAGACCTGACCGGGCATCGTAGGTGCCTCGCATGGTGGCACCCCCGAACGGAAGAAACTATGCGCTCAAAGAATCTCGCGACACTGGCAGCGTCAGCGCTGCTCGCCATTCTGTCTCTTGCCGGCAGCTCGAATAACGCTTCCGCGCAACAGGGAATCAGGGTCCGCCGGCCACTCGTTCCGTCCAGATTTTCGCTCAGCCTCGACGGAGTAATGTCCCAGCCGAGGGGAGACTTCGCCAACAACATCGGAGATGGTTGGGGAGGGAACCTCGCCGGGCTGTTCCGGCTCGATCGGCGCGGGTACCTGCAGCTGCGCGCCGATGGCGGGCTCGTTCAGTATGGCAGGGAGACAAAGAGAATACCCCTGAATCCGATCACCGGGCGCGTCAGTCTCAAGGTATCAACGAGCAACATGATCGGATGGGTCGGCTTTGGCGGGCAGCTTCAAATTCCCGACGGCCCGTTCCGCCCATACGTCAACGGCTCGATCGCCTACACGGACTTCTCGACGCAGTCGACTCTCTCGGGAACCAATGGTGACTCCGACGGCCTCTCCTCCACGAACCAGCACGACGGATCGCATGCGTGGATCTCGGGAGCCGGACTGAACATTCCTTTCGGCCGGAGCTTCACGCATGGCAGTCTCGACATCGGAGCGCGCTACTATCAGGGAAGCTGGGCGACATATCTCAAGAAAGGCGACATCATCGACAATCCCGACGGCAGCATTTCATTCACTCCACGCCGGAGCAAGACCGACATGGTCGTCTGGCACATCGGCGCGTCGCTCACACTCCCACGCCAAGGGCTTTAGATGATCGGGCTGATCGCAGCCGCAGTTTTCGTGCAGACCAGCATCACGTTTCACATGGGCACGACGAAGCCCGGCGACACGGCCTTGGCGGCCAGACGAGAGCAGCGGATGGATTCGGCCATTGCAGCCAGGGCGAGGTCGGATTCGACGCGAAAGGCGAAGCGCGCGGCGCGGCTGACGCCGCTGACCCCGGCCTTGCTCGCGAGCGCGTTTCGTGACGCAGGTGCCCGCGATCTGCTGACACGGGCGCGCGCCGCCCGGCTCCGTCAGGACTCATCGCTGACCGCGTACGATGTCGACGCATACGAGCGGATGTCGATCGGAATGGGCTTCGGACGCATCGGCCGTGACCACCTTCTCATGCGGACGGAGCGCGCGTCGCACGTGCGTTGGGATAGACAGCAGGGCGCATATCTCGAAGTCAAAGGGCAGCGCTCGGTTTTCCCGATGCTCAGTGGCTCCGGCTCCGGCGACGTGAGCTTCGGCGGAATGGAACAGGTGCCCTATTTCCCCGGACGCGAGACGATGTGGATCGGATCGGGGCTGGCGAAGGCGGACATCAGCGATCAGGACATCATTCACCCGCTCGCGAACGGCTCCGAGGCGTACTACACGTACACGTCGGGTGACTCGGTGATGTTCCAGCTTCCCGGAGGCAGCAAGATCGAGCTGAAGGAGCTGCTCGTGCGTCCGCGGGTGCCGAAATGGAATGTCACTGTCGGATCGTTGTGGTTCGACGCGAGTACCGCGCAGCTCGTCCGTGCGGTCTATCGTCTGGCGGTGCCGATGGATGCGTACGCGATCGCCAAGGAACAGCGCGACACGACCGACAAGAATGACGATCAGCCGCCGAAGCTCCTGAAGGCATTCATGAGCCCGCTGACGATGGAGCTCAGCGCGATCACGGTCGAGTACGGACTGCACGAAGGGCGCTTCTGGCTTCCCCGCGCGCAGACAATCGAAGGCCGCGCACAGATGAGCTTCATGCACGTTCCCGTGAAGATGGAAAAGAGCTACCGATATAACAGCGTAAATGGCACCGATCCCTTTCCGGCGATCACCATCGCGGTCGTCGACACGGCTCGTGATTCCGTTTCCCGAGCCACACGTCGCGCCCGCCGAAAGGAGGAGTGTCACAATGCCACGGAAAGAACGCGGGTTCAGCATCGCGACGACCTGCGGATGAACGTCGTCGTGCGAATACCATGCGATACGGTTGCTCTCGCGACGTCGAAAGATCTTCCCCGATCGATTTACGACGAGGGTGATGAGGTTTTCGGGGCGGCCGATCACAACGAGCTCGTCCGCCAGGCGCTGACGATGGCCGCGCAAGCCGATTTCGCTCCGCAGCCGCCGACGTTTCGTTACGGGCTTCCGCTGACACGCTTCAATCGAATCGAAGGATTGTCGACCGGGATCGGCGTCGATCAGGCGCTCGGTGCAGGTTATGGCGCGCACGCCACTCTCCGAATGGGATTGTCGGACTGGTCACCGAATGCGGAGCTGTCATTCGATCGCAGCAACGGACGCCGAATGGTGGGCCTTGGAGTCTACCGTCGTCTCGATGCAGCGAATGACTGGACCGATCCACTCGGATTCAGAAGCTCGCTTTCGACGCTCTTCTCCGGGCGTGACGAGGGCTTCTACTATCGCAGCTGGGGCGGTGAGGTAACCGTTGCGAACGATGAAGGCTGGCTGGGTGACTGGCGGCTCTTCGCCGAGCAGGAATTCGACGCAAAGGTACAAACCGGCTTCTCTCTTTTTACACCGGGTCGCTCCGGCAAAACGCTGACGAACATCAACGCAGTCAATGGAACGCTCGTCGGTCTTTCAACTCAGCACCGCGGCTCGATCGGGTTGGACCCGCACGGTTTCAGAATGCTCAACGACTTCAGGGCCGAAGCGGGCACAGGCACTTTCGACTATTCGCGCGGCTCGCTCGAGTCGACGCTTTCTCATGGACTCGGCCGCTGGTTCGACGGTGCCCTCACGGTCGGCGGTGGAACTTCGGGTGGTGCGCTTCCGATTCAGAAGCAGTGGTTCGTCGGAGGAGTGCGCACCGTCCGCGGGCAGCGGCCCGGCGCCGCAGTGGGTAATGCGTTCTGGCTAAGCAGCGTGGAGCTTGGCACAAGCTCCGTCGGATTCAGAAAGGTCGTCTTCGCCGACATGGGATGGGCGGGCAATCGAAAGAATGTTGCGCATCCCGGCCGCCCGCTCAGCGGCGCGGGCGTCGGGGCCTCATTCATGGACGGCCTGTTCAGGTTCGACGTGGCGAAAGGGATTTGGCCGGAGAAGAAAGTGAGAGCGAATCTTTATGTGGAGGCGAGATTTTGACACCATGAGTCATGAGACATGAGTCAATGGCGGTCACAAACCGTCGAACAATTGACTCCTGACTCATGCTGCTTACTCTTTGGCAATTAAGACCTGCAGCTCCCGCCTCTTCAGATTGAATTCCTGGCCGCTGCCGACGATTCCAACGCGGAGCGCACTGATCGTCAACTGCCGTCCGCGCTCGAGAGTCTCCTTGTTGTTGAATCGGACTCCGCTCGCATCGACGAAGGTGACACCGCCCGCACCGACGACAGATCCGGTCTCTCCCTTGACGAGGAGGGCGGTGTCTTCGTCGATGCCGAGTCCCATCAGCTCGGGATATTCGGCGATGACGACGAACAGGCGATACAGTCGCCGGCGCTGGCTGAAATGCGTGTCGATAATTGTGTGGAAGCCAAGCAGGCCGAGTCCCGGGCCGATGTACTGCTCGACCAGATTTCCCTCGTCGTCAACCTCGTTTCCAGCGAGTGTCGTCTTTGTGAGCGCGGCCGCACCGGCACTCGTTCCGGCGATAACGGCTCCCCTCATGTAGGCGTCGCGGATCGCCGATTCTACCGGTGTTCCGCTCAACACGGACACGAGCTTCACCTGGTCGCCGCCGCCGAGAAAGATTGCGCGCGCGCTTCTGAAGCGTTCCGCAATTGCCGCGTCGGACGCATGCTCACGCGTCTCTATCAGCGGTATCTCGCAGTTCGTTATGCCGGCCGCCGCGAAATCCTCCAGCCATCGCTCGCGTGAGCCGGCGACGTCGCTCGACGCAGTCGTAAGTCCGATGACCGAGCTGCCGGTCGTCGTGTTGCACAGCTTCACGAATGAGCGGAGCGCCTCGCCGGCGGCGCTGAGGTTTCCGCCGAGGAGCATGATCGTTCCCTCGGCTTTCGACATGTCTACCGCGGACCGCTTGGAATGGCCGGAACTAATGGGCGCTTCCCGTGGGTTGATGCGCCGCGCGCATCTCGTTCAGCGTGAAGGCGGCGAGTGCGGCCGCCACCTGTGCTTCTACCGGTGCCTCAGCGTGAAGCCATCCGCCTTCGACCGGCGAGTCAAAATGCTCGATCATGATCTGCCGCCCTCTGACGTACGCGCACGTCCGCGCGACCTTTCTGTCTTTCGGCGTAATGTTGTCACCCGAGGAGAAGACAGCTACTCGGCAGCCTTCGTCACGCGCGTGATCCTGCAGATCCCACGCTTTGGCCGGCGCGACGAGCACTCCCTTTCGCGGAAGTGCGTCGACAACCACGCCCGCCAGCCGCTCTGCTTCTTCTGGACCTGCGTAGCGTTCGGGCACGTCCGTCAGGTCGAGGTTCGTCACGATTGCGATTTCCGAATGTGAATACGGCAGTCCCGTCTGCAGTATGTACGCGGGCGCGACGTCGATCACGAGGTCGTCGCCGTTTTCCGAGCCGAAACGTAATCGCGTGAGCTCATCGCGCGTCTCGGCGCGATTGCTTCCGCCCGTTATTCCGCAGAGAACGTGCTGGCGGATCAGTGGCACGTCGGGCATCTGCGCGAGGGAAGCGAGCTCGTTCACGGCGTAATCGATCTCGCCCAGCGTTCCCGCAAAAGCCTTTTGTACGATCTCGAGCGCCAGGGCGGCGGCGCGAAGCCCGACCGCCTCGTGCATATGCTCGAAGATGATCGTGTATTCGCCCGGCGCCCCCGCAGCGCGGGTGCGTCCGTATCCGACGTCGTGGCCGATCATTCCCTGCAGCTCGAGCGCAACGTGCTCGATGATGTGGGAGATATAGGTGCCCTGGCGGAGGCGGATGATGAATCCGCCCGGCTCGCCGATGCTGCACCGGTGGTCGCGAAGCCCCGGCATCGCGGTGATGAGCGCTTCGGTGAAGCCGGCCGCGTCGGCGGATGAAATGTTCTCATACGCACCGACTGAAAGATCCATTCGCGTGATCGGGCCGCTCGACCAGTAGTTCGCGCCGCGGGTGGCGTGCAGCGTGGTCATGCGTACCTCCGTCATCGGATCCGGCGGCGGAGTCAGCGCGATTTCTCCTCTGTGGGTCCGCGCAGGCGCGCGAGTGTCGCGGAGACGTTGTCAACCAGAATGACGGCGAGATCATTCTCCTGCATGAGCGAGACGACGCGATCGACAGCTTCGAGCTCGTTGTAGATGATCTCGTATTTGTCCTTCGTCATGCCGCCTTCCTCGAGTCCCTCGGCGATGAGACGCGCGATCTCGCCCGGCTCCCGTCCACGACGGTAGTCGCCCTCCTTCAGTATCACATAGTCGAGCTTGGATGCGAGGCGCCCCACCTGACGCAGATCATCGTCGCGCCGGTCGCCGGGGATTGTGACGACGCCGAACCGTCGTGCTGCTTCAAGTGCCTGAATGAACTCGATCACCCCCGTTATTGCTGTGGGGTTGTGCGCGTAGTCGACGAGCACGCGGCCGCGCGGCATCTGGATGAGATTCAGGCGGCCGGGCGTGAGCGACGGTGACGGGAAGAATGAAAGGAGGCCGGCGCGGATGTCGTCGTAGCGCATCCCCTGCACGTAGGCGGTGGCGATCGCGGCGAGAATGTTCTCCTGCTGGAACTTCGCCGCGCCGCCCAGCATCAGCGGCACTTCGCGAACGGGCGCGATCGGGATGCGCAGCCGTCCGCGCCGAATGACGAAGGTGTCGTTCTCGATGCACGCACCGATTCCGTTGCGTGCGAGATGGCGCTTCATCTCCTTGCTGTCCCCCTCGGCCACCGTCGAAAAGAGCACGAGATCGCCGGGCGTCCGGTCGCGCATTGCGTACACGAGCGGATCGTCGGCGTTCAATACCGCGTGTCCTTCCCGCTTCACCACGGAGGCGATGACTCCCTTGACGTCGGCGAGCTGCTCGAGGGTGTTGATGCCACGAAGGCCGAGGTGGTCGGCGGCCACGTTGAGAACCACACCGACATCAACCTCGTCGAAGCCCAGTCCGGCGCGGAGGAGTCCTCCGCGCGCGGTCTCGAGAACGGCGATGTCGACGGTCGGATTCGAGAGGATCACGTTGGCGCTGAACGGGCCCGTCATGTCGCCTTCGAGCACGAGACGGTTCTGCAGATATGTGCCGTCGGTAGTCGTGAATCCGACGACGTTCTCGCCGAGTCGAAAGAGATGGGCAATGAGCCGCACGACGGTCGTCTTGCCGTTCGTCCCGGTGACGGCGATCACCGGAATGGTCGCCCTCGTTCCCGGCGGGTAAAGCATGTCGATGACGGGAGCGGCGACGTTGCGCGCCTTTCCGGCCGTCGGGTGGGTGTGCATCCGGATGCCGGGGCCGGCATTCACTTCGATGATGACGGGCTTGTTCTCCCTGAGTGGAACGGAGATGTCGGGAGTGAGCACGTCGATGCCTGCGATGTCGAGACCGATCACTCCGGCCGCCATCTCGCAGGCGGTGACGTTGTCGGGGTGGATCTCGTCGGTGCGATCGATCGACGTTCCGCCCGTGGAGAGGTTCGCCGTGCCGCGAAGATTCACGCGCCGCGCCTTCTCGGGCACGGACTGCATCGTCAGTCCGCTGCGCGCGAGGTACTCTACCGTCCGCTCATCCGGTGGCAGAAAAGTGAGAATCTTGGTGTGGCCGACCCCTCGTCGCGGATCGTGATTCTCCTTCTCGATCAGCTCCGCGATGGTGCTCTTGCCGTCACCGACGACATGGGCAGGAATCCGCTCAGCGACGGCGACGACTTTCCCGTTGACGACGAGCACCCGGTGGTCGCGGCCTTCGGTGAACTGCTCCACGACGATCCGGCTTCCATATTCAAGTGCCGCTTCCCATCCGGCGATGAGTGCCGCCTCGTCGTCGATGCGCGGCGATATACCGCGGCCATGGCTCGCGTCGAGCGGCTTGAGTATCACCGGATAGCCGATCTCCTGGACAATCTCCTTCGCGCGGTCAATGCTGCGCGCGACATCGCCGGTAGGAACGGGAAGCCCGATATTGCCGAGCACACGCTTGGTGTCGTCCTTGTCCTGCGCGATCTCCACGCCGATTGCGCTTGTGTAGTCCGACAGGGTGGCCTGGATGCGGCGCAGATTCTTTCCAAGTCCGAGCTGAACCAGCGAGTAATTGTTGAGCCGGCGGACGGGAATGCCTCGCCGCTTAGCTTCCTCGACGATTGCCGCCGTCGATGGACCAAGGCGCACGCTCTCATAGAGCGAAACCAGCTCCGCGACGATCTTTCCAACGTCAACGGGTGAGCCGCCGATGCACGCGCGTACGATCCGCACCGCGTCACGCATGCCCTGAAGGCCGACTTCCTCTTCTTCATACGCGACGATTACCCACCAGACGCCCGGATCGCCGGACTCGACGACTCTGCCGAAGCTGACGTCGTTGTGCGCGAGTGCCTGGAGCTCGAGCGCGACATGCTCGAGGATGTGTGGGAGATGGGTGCCTTCCTCAAGACGCTCGATGAACCCGCCGGGGGTGCCTCGCGTACACGGATGATTCTGAAGAGACGGAATCGCTTCCTGGAGGCGGACATTGAATCCGGGGATCTCCGCGGACGTTACGGTCTCCAGCGTACCGAGCCGGACGTCGCACGCGATTACAGGAGCGAGTCTCCAATAGTTGGGTCCGCGAAGCGCGCGGATGCGCGAGACTTGCAGCTCATTTGGATCAATGCTGAGTGCCTGCGAGGAGAAGGATTCCGCAGGCTTTCGGATATCCACCGTCGTGGATTGTAGTGAAGCGCTGGACATTCAGAAGTTGTCTCGGATTGCCCTGCTGGTAGAGCAACAGGTGAGCCATCGGGGGTTCGCTTTCCCCCCTAAAAAGGGGGGAGATTTCGACCCTTAACCCTGGCGGTAGCCTGATCGTTAGCCTAGCGTAGGGGTTGCGGTCATCCTTCGACTGCTCTTACGCCACTTCCAAATTCCGCCAATGCTGCTTGTTCTCGCCCTCGTCAGCTCGCTTGGAAACTCCGAGCCACGATCGACTGCCAATCCTCCCGACTCGGTCGTTCACGACTCCATATACTCGCTGGCCGTGAAGCCGGCGGATTATCCGAAGAATTCTTTCGTCTGGCTCTTGGATGAGGGAGTCTACACCGTGGAGCCGGATGGCCGAGGCCGCACGACGATTCGGCAAGTGGTGCAGATGCTCAAAGCCACAGGCGCGCAGCAATACCGCGAGCAGCGACTCTCATACGATCCGACTCACCAGCGCCTGACTGTCAACTGGATGCGCGTCGTCAAGCCTACGGGCGAAATGATAAGCGCGGCTCCCACGCAGATCCAGGAATCGGACGTCGCGGCGTCGATGGGCACTCCCGTCTACACGTCGACCAAGGTGCGCCGCATGTCGCTCACTGGCCTCGACTCCGGCACGGTGCTCGACTACAGCTATTCCATCGACGAGACCGATCCGGTGATGCCGGGGAATTTCATTTATGGCTGGCGCGTGACGACAGGGGTTCCCGTCATGCGTTCGCTGCTGGTGCTCGACGTGCCGCGGGATTTTCATCCACGGATCGTGGAAAACCATCTGACGTTCGCGCGAACGGAGCAGACCAGCGGCGGGCGCACCATGTACAAATGGGCGCTCGACAAAGTGATGCCGCCCAAGGTGGAGATGTTTGCGCCGGACACATCGATCAAGGTGATGACGGTCTCGATCTCGCCGCCGTTCGGATGGGATGCGATAGGAAAGTGGTATGCCCCGATCGCCGAGTCACATTACGCGATCAATCCCGCGATATCCGAGAAGATCCATCAGGTCGTCGCCGGCGCGAAGAACCTCGACGACTCCGTGAAGTCCATCCACAAATGGGTCGCGTCCGACATCCGGTACGTTGCCATCGAGCTGGGGCGCGGCGGTTACGTGCCGCGCAACGCCGCCACCGTGGCGCAAAGCGGTTTTGGCGACTGCAAGGACAAGACGATGCTGTTCCTCGCGGCGCTTCGCTCGATCGGCGTGAAGGGATATCCGGTCGTCCTGAACCTGATGAGCAAGGTGGATGAAAAGCTGCCGAACGTGAGTGCGTTCAATCACATGATCGCGGCTGTCGAGGACCGAAATGGTCTCGTGTTCACAGATCTTACCGCTTCCGATCTGCCGTACGGCAAGCTGGGCCCGACCGAGCAGGGAAAGTTCGCGCTTCTTGTGCGCGGTGGGGGCGGGGACACGATCCATCTGCCCGGAGACTCCGCGCACAATCCGGCCGAAGACGTGCGCATTGTCGGGACCATCGCGGCCGACGGCGGCTTCAGCGGTTACATGACCCAGACCGCGAGAGGGATGAGCAGCGGAATGGCGGCCATGCTCGCCGCGCACCCACCCGATTCCGCGATGAAGGCAGTTCTGGCCCGTAGCCTCGCGTCTTCCGTTTTCGACGGAGCCGAGGGCGACAGCCTGAGCGTCGCGACGGAGGATTCGGCCAAGGCGTTCACAATTCACCTCAGGATCAAGGGGACGCGAGTTACATCTGAGGCCGGAACTCTGCAGCTCCTCACGAGCCCGATAAAACCTCTGGGAGCTCCGGCTAGAATGGCGGCGGACCTGGAGCGTGCCGACAAACGCACGCTGCCGATCGATCTCGCGAAACTCTCGCCGGGCCTGGCAAGCCACTATGAAGCCGATCTTACCCTGCCGGCCGGATGGCATGTGATCCTGCCAAAAAACACCTCGGTTACCGGACTCGCTGGCAACTTCGCCGTGACCTACGAGCAGGTCGGGAACGAGCTGCGAATAACCCGGGTGATGTCCGGAGGAAAGGGCATTATCGGTCCGGAACGGATTGGCGACGTCATCAGCGCGCTCAAGGTAGTATCCTCGGCGACGGCGCGCACCATCGCCATCCAGACGCAG
>WNGF01011731.1_pt1 | contig 18291 bp, 17 predicted proteins | sample 5400641 | NCBI WGS metagenome assembly WNGF01 (sample SAMN13153371, study PRJNA577476) | soil metagenome | isolation source: 80 cm soil or saprolite under grassland replicate 2 | place: USA:California | collected 2016-06-15
GCTCGGCATCAAGAACGACCCGCTGCTTGACCTGGCGATGGAGCTCGAAAAGATCTCGCTGAATGACGATTATTTCATCAGCCGGAAGCTGTACCCGAACGTCGATTTTTATTCAGGGATCATCCTGAAGGCGATGGGCTTCCCGACCTCGATGTTCACGGTGCTGTTTGCGATCGCCCGCACGGTCGGCTGGGTCGCGCAATGGACCGAGATGATCGAGGACCCCGACATGAAGATCGGCCGCCCGCGCCAGCTCTTCACCGGCGCGGCGGAGCGCCACTACGTCCCGGTCGAGCAACGCCGCTAAGGATAATTCCCCCTCTCCCGCATTGCGGGAGAGGGTGCCTGAGGGCGTAGCCCGAAGGCGGGTGAGGGTCTTCCGGCAGCACCCTTACCCACCGGTCGCTCGCGCGACCGGTCCCCCTTTTCCCGCGGTGCGGGAGAGGGATCAAACGTCAGCTCCGCTGGACCAGCTCGATCCGGTAGCCGTCGGGGTCTTCGATAAAGGCGATGACCGAGCCGCCATGCGCCATCGGCCCGGCCGGGCGCGGGATCTTAACCCCGGCGGCGGCGAGCCGCTCGCAGGTCTGGTAAACATCCGGCACACCGATCGCGAGATGGCCGAAGGCGCTGCCCAGCGCATAGGGCTCCGCCTGGTCCCAGTTGTGGGTCAGCTCGATCACGGTGTGATCGGTCTCCTCGCCATAGCCGACAAAGGCCAGGGTAAACTTGCCGGTAGGATAATCGCGCTTGCGCAACAGCTTCATGCCGAGCTTCTCGGTGTAGAAATCGAGCGAGGCATCGAGGTCCTTGACCCGCAGCATCGTATGCAGCAGGCGCGCCTTGCCGGCCTCGACCGCCTGAGCGGGTGCGGTATCGGTGATCGTCATCGCGGGTTCACTCCTTCTCGTTGCGGCACGGGCTCGCCCTGCCGCCCCGCGGCGATAATGGCGAGGATCTTGTCGGCGGCGTTGCGGCTCGGCGACAGACCGCCGGCCGCGAGCCGCCGCATCGCCTGATCATACCCCTCGCGATGCGCGCTGCGAACCCGCTCGTCGCGGATCAGCGGGCCCAGCTCGGCGGCGATGCGCTCCGCGTTGCAGTCGCTGCGCACCAGTTCGGGCACCACAGGATCATCGAGCAACAGGTTGACGAGGCTGTAGCGGCGCACATGCAGGAGCTTGTCGAGCAATGCCTCGGTCAGCCGGTTGAGCCGGTAGGCGACGACCATCGGTACCCGGGCGAGCGCCAGCTCGAGCGCCACCGTGCCGGAAGCGGCAAGCGCCGCGCGGCTCGCCGCGAAGGCGTCGTATTTCGCTGCGGCACCGCGCAGCACGATTGGCTGCCCCGGCCAGTCGCGCACGCCCTCACTCACCCTCTCGGCAACGGTTTCCACGGTCGGAACGGCGACCCGGAATGGGCCGGTCATTGGCTCCAGCCGGCGCAATGCAGCACCAAAGACCGGCAGCAGCCGGCCTACCTCGCCGCCGCGGCTGCCGGGCAGCACTGTCAACACCAGCTCCTCGCCGGCGATGCCGTACTCGGCGCGAAACCGCCCCGCATCGCCGCGCTCGGCACCGCTTTCGAGCACGGGATGGCCGACATAGCTGCAAGCCAGTCCGACCCGCTCGAAATAGGGCGGCTCGAACGGCAACAAGGTCAATAGATGGTCGTACCAGCGCGCCATGCGGCGCGCCCGGCCGGCTCGCCAGGCCCACACCATCGGCGCCACGTAATGAATGAGCGGCAGCCTCTCACCATGCCGGCGCAGGCGGTGGGCGATGCGCCAGCTGAACCCCGAGCTGTCGATCGTGACCACGGCATCCGGCCGCATCTGCTCGATCGCCTGCACCGTCTCGCGCACGCGCCTCAGGATCAGCGGCGCCCGCGGCAGCACCTCGGCAACCCCGGCGACCGCCAGATCGGCCAACGGCACGAGGCTCGTCAGCCCCTCTGCGGCCATGCTTTCGCCGCCGATCCCGGCGATCTGCAGCCGGCCACCGGTGCGCTCGCGCAGCGCCGCGATCAGCGCGCCGCCGATCGCGTCGCCAGATGGCTCGCCGGCGATGATAAAAATGAACGGCGCGGCCTGCCCGTCCGCCGCCATCAGCCGGAGACGCCGACCACGAACAGGCCAGCCTCGTCGGCGGCGCGGATCACCTCGGCGCGGTCGAGGATCAACGTCGCTCCGGCCTCAGCTGCGATCCCCCGCAACCCCGCCCCGGCCGCTAAGCTGACGGTGTGCGCCCCCCCTTCAATCGCCTCGACCCCGAGGACGAGCCCTTGCTGCACGACAACGGCCTGGCCGATATCGAGGGCACCGATCGCGCGGGCGAGCCGCAGACCGTGCTCGATATCGGCGGCAGCCTGGGCGTCCGGCCGGAACTGGCCGAGCGGCCCAGCCGGCAGCAACGCATCCGCTTCGAGCAGCTTGTCGACCCCGACCACCCGGAAGCCCTCGCGCTCCAGTTCCTTGATCACGGCCGACAGCAACCCGTCATCGCCGAGCGCGCGATATCCGACCCGCGCAAAGAATTTGGCCGCGCGCCAATCCGGACGTAATGCCGACAAGGACGGGCGGCGCACCGCGCCGGCCAGCACCAGCTCGGTAACGGCGTTCGCGCGCAACAGATCGAACCCGCGCGCCGCGGCGCCGATTCGGCACCAGGCATGCGGTACGCCATCGACCGTGGTCCGATCGGCCTCGCCTGCGAGCGCCAACACGAACACCTCACGACCGGCGGCGCGGCAACTCTCGATTAGGCGGCGTGGCAGCGCCCCACTCCCGGCGACAATGCCGAGCGGACCGAGCGAAGTACCTTGGGTCTCGGTCATTTCAACGCAAACCCTTCGTCCCGGCGAAAGCCGGGCCCCATTCTTCCGCATCCGAGCTGTTGCCAGAGTGGATCTCGGCTTTCGCCGGGATGACGATCTGTGTAGGCGGAAACAAGCCGAGGGAAGATGCCAAAGCGGTTTCAGGCCGACAATGGTTTCCGCTATCCGCCATTCGGCCCCTTCGGCTGGCAGATCGCTCGGCTCGAATCGGCGCGGATGAAAGCGATGATGTCGTCGACCGGGCGGATGCCGCCGAAGCGGTCAGCCGCCTCGTTGACCCGGTCGCTGAAGGTGCCCTCGGCCGAGAACAGGAATTGGTAGGCGCTGCGCAGGCCCTGGATGTCTTCGCGGCTGAAGCCGTGGCGCTGCATGCCGATGATGTTGAGCCCGCTCAAGCGCGCCCGGTCGCCCATCACCTGGCCGTAAGGGATGACGTCGCGCTCGACGCCCGACATGCCGCCAATCATCGCGTGTCGCCCGATCCGGACGAACTGGTGCACCGCCGAGAGGCCGCCGAGCAAGGCAAAGTCCTCGACCACGACATGGCCGGCCAAGGTCGCGTTGTTGGCCATGATCACATGGTCGCCGATCTGGCAATCATGCGCGACATGGACGCCGACCATGAACAGGCCATTGTCGCCGACACGGGTGACCATACCGCCACCCTCGGTCCCCGGGTTCATCGTCACATATTCGCGGATCGTATTGTTGCGACCGACGATCAGCGAGGAATCTTCGCCGCGGTATTTGAGGTCCTGTGGCTCGAAGCCGATCGAGGCGAACGGAAAAATACGCGTGCCGTCGCCGATCGCGGTACGCCCGTCGACGACGACATGAGACATCAGCCTGACGCCGGCGCCGAGCTCGACCCGCCCGCCGACGATGCAATAAGCGCCGACGACGACATTATCGGCCAATCTCGCACCCGGCGCGACGATCGCGGTGGGGTGGATCTGCGGCATCGGCGGCCCTGATCGTGGAGGATCATCGCGGCAAACACCGCTTCGGCCATCAACTGGCCACCGACTTCGGCGCGCCCTTCGAATTTCCAGACATTGCCGCGGTGGCGCTGTTTGGTGACATGGATGTGAAGGCAGTCGCCGGGGACGACCGGACGGCGGAAGCGGGCGTTGTCGACGCTCATGAAATATACGAGCTTGCCCTCGGCATCCTGGCCGAGGGTATGGACGACGAGCACGGCGGCAGTCTGTGCCATTGCCTCGATGATTAGCACCCCAGGCATGACCGGACGGCTCGGGAAATGACCCTGGAAAAAATATTCGTTGATCGAGACGTTCTTGATGCCGGTAGCCCGCAAATTCGGCACCGCGTCGACGATTTTGTCGATCATCAGAAACGGGTGGCGATGTGGGATCATTTCCATGATCCGCTGAATATCGATCTGCGTGGCTTGCTCGTCAGTGCAGGCCGGATCGATCATCGACCGTCCTTTTTCAATGCGAGGCGATGCAGCAGCGCAGATTGCCGTAACCAGTTCGCAAACGGCACGGCGGGGAAGCCGCCGACGGTAGCTCCCGCATCGACGTCGCGCATCACCCCGGCCTTTGCCGCGATGCGCGCGCCGCTGCCGATGTTCAGATGGCCTGCGAAACCGGCTTGCCCTCCGGCCATGACGAAATCGCCCAGCTTCGTGCTCCCGGAAATGCCGACCTGGGAAACGAGAATGCAACCCCGGCCGACGACGACATTGTGCCCGATCTGCACCAGATTATCGATCATTGTGCCAGCGCCGATCAAAGTATCGTGTCCCGAGCCGCGATCGATCGTCGTGTTGGCCCCGATATCGACATCATCGCCGATCACGACACGCCCGAGTTGCGGGATCTTGACTGGCCCCTCCGCGTCCGGCGCGAAGCCGAACCCGGGCTGGCCGATCCTAACGCCGGGATGCAGCACCACCCGCGCGCCGATCAGGCAATGGCTCAGTGTCACATTGGCGCCAACCCGGCAATCCTCGCCGAGCTCAACTGAGGCCCCGATCACGCTGTTAGAGCCGATCTGGCAACGGGGCCCGAGCCGTGCGCCGGCCTCGATCACGACATGGGCGCCGATATCGCAATCCTCCGGCACCGTCGCGGTCGGACCGATAACGGCGGAAGCCGCGCGCCGCCCGAGAACCGGTTTCGCCGGGTAGAAGGCCTGCGCGACGCGGGCAAACGCCTTGTACGGCTCCGCCGCGACGAGCACCGACATCCCTGCCGGCGCGCGATCGGCGAGGCGCTCGCCGACAAAGGCCGCGCCGGCGCGCGATTGTGCAAACGCATCGACGTATTTGCGATTGTCGAGAAAGGTCACGTCGTCGGGGCCGGCGTTTTCGAGCGGCGCGACGTCGCGGAACAGACGGTCCGCGTCACCGGGCTGCTGGAGTCTTGCCCCGCTCAGCGCAGCGAGATCGGCGAGCGAATAAGGTCCGGCCCGATCGAAGAAGCGGGGATCCGCCATCGCCGCAGCTCGGGCCGAGGCCGCAGCCTCGCCCCTATTTCTTCTTTTTCGCGGCCGGCTGAGCTGCAGCGGCCGGCTGCGCCGCCGGGGCGGGGTTGCTCGCGACCGGGGCGACAAAATTGACGGTCAGGGTCGGCAGCTGCTCGTCGAGTTTGCGCAAGACGTCATCGGTAACGTCGAAACCCTGGTCGAACAGGACCAGCTCGCTGCGCTGGAACACCAGGTTCGCTTTGCGGTCTTTGGCGATATCGGTGATGATCTTCAGCATCGCTTCCTGAATTTTCTCAAGCGCTTCGGCGTTGGAGCGCTCGAGCGCCTGGCGCTTGCCCTGCACGTTGCGGTCGAGTTCGTTGACCTTCTGCTGAAACTCGCGCCCCTTCTGGTTGAGCGCCTCGGCCGAGAGCGAGGCCTGCTGCCGCTGCAACGAGTCGCGCTCCTGGCGCAGGACCTCCTCCTGGTGCGAGATGTCCTTGGCGTATTCGTTACGCTTCTCCTCGATCTGCTGCCGTACCATTTTCGCCGATTTGGAATTCTGCAGCAGCGATTGGACGTCGACCACCATGATGGTCAGGTTGCTCGGCCCGGCTGGCGTTGCGGCCGGCGCAGCCGGCTGTTGCGCCTGGGCAAGGCCGAGGCCGCCAGACAACAGAAGCAACGAACCCAGAACCAGCGGGGCGAGCCCCGCGCCTCTTGTTGACATCAGAACCTCGTGCCGAAACTGACGTGGAACAACTGCGTCTTGTCGAACGACTCTTTTTTGATCGGGTAGGCCAGATCGAGCCGGATCGGACCGACGGGCGATTTCCACGATATGCCAACACCCGCGCTGGCCCGGATGGCGGTCGAGTCGAGGATGTGCGGCTGCACCCCTCCAGTGGCCTGCAACTGCGCCGCGGTGAGGACGAGGTTCTTCTGGTCATTCGACCACAAGGTGCCAAAATCGGTGAAAACGCGGCCGCTGATGCCCAATTCCTTCGGCAGACCGAGCGGCACTCCGAGGGCCAGCGATCCAACATAATACTTGTTGCCGCCCAGCGCATCGCTGGACACCGTGTCGCGCGGGCCGATACCGGCCGGCGCGAAGCCGCGCAGATTGTCGCCGCCGACGAAAAAGCGGTCCTGCAACAGTATCTTCTGACCGCCCCAGCCAAAAACATCGCCCCCTTCCGCGGTGAAGCCGAGCACCCAGTCAGGGAAGAGTGAGTAGTAATAGCCGAAATTGACCTTGTTGCGTATGTATTGCACGCCAAAGCCCAGGCCGGCCAAATCGTTGCCGACCGAGGCATAATAACCGCTCGTTGGCTCGAGCCGATTGTCGCGACGGTCGTACAAGAGCACCTGGCCGATCGCCGAGGTCAGGTGGGTGCCGGCTTGCAACTGAATGAACAGCGACGCATTGCTTTGGATGTTGGTGATATCATCCGACCTTCCGGTGTATTTCCAGGTCTGTCGCAGGTTCTCGGAAATCTGATACCCCGTGCGCAACGCGCCGCCAAAGGAGAACTGCTGATACACCGGGGTCACGCCGGTGAAGAAGTTGGCGGTCGGGCTGGTCTTGACCTCGAAGATGTCGATGCCGGCGGCGACGTTCTTGTCGAGAAAGTAAGGCTCGGTGAAGCTGAGATCGACCTGCTGGGAGCGGAGGGAAACCACAGTCCCGATGCGCAGGTCCTGGCCGCGGCCGAGAAAATTCCGCTCGCGGATGCTGACATCGGCGAGCGGCCCGTCGGAGGTCGAGAAACCGAGGCCGAGCGACAATTCACCAGTCGACTGTTCCTCGACCTCGACCGTGATCAGGGTGCGGTCCGGCGCCGTGCCCGGGCTGTTGTTGACCTCGACCTTCTTGAAAAATCCCAGATTCTTGATGCGATCTTTCGAGCGCTGCATCTTGTTGGTGTTGAACGCATCGCCTTCGACCAGGCGGAATTCGCGTCGGATCACCCGGTCCAACGTGCGCACATTGCCGTTGATGTCGATGCGTTCGACATAGACCTGGGGTCCCTCGTGGACATCGAAGATCAGGTCGACTGTGTGATCTTCCCGGTTGCGGGTCACCTGCGGCTTGACCTCAACAAAGGCGTAGCCGCGGTTGCCCAGCGCATCGGTGATCACCGAAATCGAATGCTCGAGCTCCTGCGCGTCATACCAATCGCCGGTTTGCACGGTCAGCAGCGGCAAGACCGCCTCGCGAGGCAGATCCTTCAGCGCCATGTTGACGTCCACCTTGCCGAACCGATAGCGCTCACCCTCCTCGATCGTGAAGGTGATCACGAAGCCGTCGCGGTCGGGGGTCAATTCGGCCACCGCCGAGATCACCCGAAAGTCGGCGTAGCCCTCGGTCAGATAGAATTTGCGCAGCAATTCGCGGTCATAAGTGAGCCGGTCCGGGTCGTAAGTATCGGAGGTCGACAGAAAGCGGTACCACCGGCTCTCCTTGGTTTCGATAGTGCCGCGCAAGGTGCCGTCGCTGAACACGCGATTGCCGACGAAATTGATGCTGCGCACTCCGGTCGACTCGCCCTCGTTGATCTCGAAGACGAGGTCGACCCGGTTCTCCGATAGCTGGATGATCTTGGGCTCGACGGTCGCGGCGAAGCGGCCGCGGCGGCGATAGAGCTCGAGGATGCGCTTGACGTCGTTCTGCACCCGGGTGCGCGTGTACACGACGCGCGGGCGGAGCTGGATCTCGGTGTTGAGGTCCTTGTCCGACAGCTTCGAGTTACCCTCGAAGGCGATGCGGTTGATGATCGGGTTCTCGACCACCCGGACGACCAGCGTGTTGCCTTCGCGGGTCAGCTTGACGTCGGCGAACAGCCCAGTCGCGAACAACGCCTTCAGCGAGCGGTCGACCCGCTCGGGATCCCACGGGTCGCCCGCCTGGAGCAACAGGTAGGATTTCACCGTCTCGGGCTCGATCCGCTGGATACCCTCGATCCGGACATTGCCGATCGTGCCCGAGGAGACGACGGCCGGCGCAGGCCGCGTCTGGGCCGCCGCGGACAGCACCCAAGCCGTCGCCGCAACCAAAGCGGTAGCCAGCACGGCAAGCCAGCAAACGGTCACGCGTCTTGGAAACAAAACCCCCACCCCCGAGGCTTGTGACTTATCTCGCGGCCGATGGCCGCGTCAGGTGACGAGGCCTTTGACGAACTCCACGATCCGGAGATGGACAAGATCGTTCCAGGTGGCAAACACCATCAGTGTCAGCACCAGCGCCAAGCCGATCCGGAAGCCGTATTCCTGGGCGCGCTGGCCCAGCGGCTTACCGCGGATCGCCTCGGCGGCATAGAACAGCAGGTGGCCCCCGTCAAGGACCGGCACCGGGAACAGATTGATCAGCCCGAGATTGATCGACAGCACCGCCATGAACCAGAGCAGCGGGACGATGCCGCCCTGGGCAACCTCGCCCGACATCTGCGCTATGCGGAGCGGCCCGCCGAGCTCGTCGCTGGCGCGTGTCCCGATAATGATCTGCCACATCGCTTCGAGCGTCGCGCTCGACAGGTTCCAGGTCTCGCCGACCGCGCGCACCACCGCGCTGGCCGGATCGCGCCGGACATATTCGACACCGCTGCGCCCGATGCCGAGCAGGCCGATCTCATGGCGATCGCCGAAGCGGTCGGTGATTTCGGTGCGGGTCGGCGTCACATGGAGCGTCACCGGCTGCCCGTCGCGCCTGACGGTCAGCGTCATCGGCACGCCGGGATTGAGCCGCACCACCTGCTGCACATCCTCGAAGCGGTGGATGTTGCTGCCGTCGATGCTGACGATCAGATCGCCCGGATGGATGCCGCCCGCCTCGGCCGCGCTGCCCGCCTGCACTTGGCCGACTTCAGCCGGGGTAAAGGGCTGTCCATAGGTCATGAACAGCAGAGCCAGGATGACCACGGCGAAAACGAAATTCGCGACCGGACCGCCGGCTACGATAGCGGCGCGCTGGCCGAGCCGCTTGCCATGGAAGGACACGGCCCATTCGGCGGGGCTAAGCCGGGACAGCCCGGCGATCGGCAGGCCGGAGCTGGCATCGGCGTCGCCAAACATCTTGACGTAGCCGCCGAGCGGGATCGCGCTGAACTTCCACCGGGTGCCGGCACGGTCCCACCAACCGAACAACTCCGGGCCGAAGCCGATCGAGAACACCTCGATCCGCACGCCGTTGCGGCGCGCGATCAAATAATGGCCGAACTCATGAACAAACACGAGGACCGTCAGCACCACCAGGAAAATGCCGACGTAATAAACCCCGCCGTGAAGAAATGGTGTCAAATAGCTCATGTCCCGTCCGTTGGCTCGGCAAAGCGCGCCACAGAAATTCTCTGGGCGCGTTTGGCAATCATTTGCGCCGCAGTGGCGCGCGCATTCCTATCCAAATCGTAAACATCGTCGAGTGAATCAAGTTTACCGCCGGGCAACAGCTCCAGCGTGCGCTCGACGGTCGCAGCGATTTCGAGGAATCCGATCTCCCCCGCAAGAAAAGCATGGACCGCGGTCTCATTGGCCGCGTTGAGCACGGTCGGCGCGCCGGCCTGGGTCAGCGCCTCGCGGGCAATGCGAAGCGCCGGGAAGCGGGTGTCATCCGGCGCCTCGAAGGTGAGACGCCCGACCTCGGCCAGATCGAGCCGCTTGGTCGGCGCCGGCGTGCGGTCGGGCCAGCCGAGCGCGTAGGCGATCGGCGTGCGCATGTCCGGCGAGCCGAGATGGGCCAGCACCGAGCCGTCGCGATAGGTGACCATACCGTGAATGATCGATTGCGGATGCACCACGATGTCGATCAGGTCGGGGGCCAGCTGGAACAAGTGATGCGCCTCGATCAGCTCGAGGCCCTTGTTCATCAAGGTCGCCGAGTCGACAGAGATCTTCGCCCCCATGCGCCAGGTCGGGTGGGCAACCGCCTGTGCCGGGGTTGCATCGCGCATCTCGACAAGACTGCGCTCGCGAAACGGGCCGCCGCTGCAGGTCAACGTGATCTTCTCGATCCCGTCGACGCGCGCGAAATCAAAGCATTGCCAGATCGCATTGTGCTCGCTGTCGACCGGCAGCAGGGTCGCGCCGTTGGCAAGGACCTCGCGCATGAACACGCTGCCGGCACAGACCAGCACCTCCTTATTGGCGAAGGCGACAATGCGCCCGCGGCGGATCGCCGCGAGGGTCGGCTCAAGACCGGCCGCGCCGACGATGCCGGCCATCACCCAATCGCAGGGGCGCTCGGCCGCCTCGACCAGCGCCGCGCGGCCGCAGGCCGCCTCGATACCGGTCCCGGCGAGCGCCTGCTTCAGCGCCTCGTATTCCGCCGGCTCGGCCACCGCGGCGAAGCGCGCTCCAAGCGATCGGGCCTGTTTGGCCAGCAATCCCGCATTGTGATGGGCGGTCAAGGCCTCGACGGTGAACCGGTCGGGGTGGCGCAGTAAGAGATCGACAGTGCTTTGGCCGATCGATCCGGTCGAGCCGAGGATGGTGACGCGCCGCGGTTGGGTCGAGCAGCCCGGCGCGGGCTCGGCTGTCCGTTCGCGCGACTGCTCCTTGGTCCGGCTGGTGGCGGTCATCGCCATGTCAGCACGCTGCCACCGCCGATCAGGGTCAAGAGCGCCACCGCCGGGACCACGGCCAACAAGCCATCGAGCCGGTCGAGAAGGCCGCCATGCCCGGGAATGAGGCCGCTCGAGTCCTTCACACCGAACCTTCGCTTGGCCACGGACTCAGCAAGATCGCCGAACTGTCCGACAATCGCAAGCCCCGCGCTCACCAGTACCAGGGGCAGCACCGAAGAGGCGCCGAGGAGGCGGGCGGTGGCCCAGCCGGCAAGCGCCGCGCAACCAGCGCCGCCAATCAATCCCGCCCAGGTTTTGCGCGGGCTCCAGCGGGGCGCGAGCCGCGGCCCGCCGAGCCGTCGTCCGACGGCATAGGCGCCGATATCAGTGGCCCAGACGACGGCGAAGATCCATAGCAGCGTATGCCTCCCCTCCCGGTCGGCCGAGGCCAGCCACAACAGCAGGACGCAAGGCAGCGCGACCCATACCGCACCCAGAGCAAGCCATTGGGGCTCGCGATCCCGCTCGCGCGACGCCACCCAGATGAGCAGCGCCACCCCGGCTCCGGTCACCGCGACTGCCGCCCCGATCCCGGCCGTAGCGGCCGCGATGACGGCGAGAACCACGGTAACGACCAGCACCGACCCGCTGCCCCCCAGCCGCCCGCCGCGGCAGAGCCGGGCCCATTCCCAGGCCATCCCGGCCGCCGCGGCCGCGGTCACAATCGGCAGCCAGGGCGAGCCGAACCAGGCGGCGGCCAGCGCAATCGGCGCTAGCACCAACGCCGAGAGGACACGCAACGCCAGCCTGCTCGGCTCAGCGTGAGCCAAATGAGGCACCGTAACGGCGTTCGCGGCCGGAATAATCGGCGATCGCCTGTTCTAGATCGTCCCGCCCGAAATCCGGCCACAGCGTCTTGGTAAAGACGAGCTCCGCATAGGCGCATTGCCACAGCAGGAAATTGCTGATGCGCTGCTCGCCGCTGGTGCGGATCAGGAGGTCGGGGGCGATGGTCAGATTGATCCCGCTGTTGTCGCGCGTCAGCGCCTGGGCATTGTCGATCAGCGTGACGATGTCCGGCGAGAGCCTGCCGATCTCGCCGATGACGCGCAGCCGCACGCTGTTGCGGTGTAACTCGGCAATCTCGCCGCGCAGGTAATGGCGCAAGAGCCCCATCAGATCGTCGACCTCGTGGAGCGGGCGCTTCCAATTTTCCGAGGAAAAGCCGAACAGCGTCAGATAGGGAATGCCGAGTTCGCTCGCCGCGGTCAGCGTGCGGCGCACCGCTTCGGCGCCGCGCCGATGCCCGGCGATGCGCGGCAGGCCGCGGCTCTGCGCCCAGCGGCCGTTGCCATCCATGATGATCGCGATGTGCCGCGGCAAGGCGCCGGGCGAGGCGGCGAAACTCATCAGACCTGAAGGATTTCCTTGTCCTTTTGCGCAAGCGTCTCATCGATCCGCTTGATGTGGTCATCGGTCAGGTGCTGCACATCGTTCTGCAGCTTGCGCTGGTGGTCCTGTGAGATCTCGCCGTCCTTTTCCAATTTGCGCAGCGCCTCGATTCCGTCACGCCGCACATTGCGCACGGAGACCCGCGCCTGCTCGGCATATTTCGCCGCGACCCGAGTCAATTCGCGCCGCCGCTCCTCGTTGAGTTCGGGGATCGGCACCCGGATCACCTGGCCCTCGGTCTGCGGGTTGAGCCCGAGCCCGGCTTCACGGATCGCCTTGTCAACCGCCTTGACGACCCCGCGGTCCCAGACCTGAACCGTGATCATGCGCGGCTCGGGGACGTTGACATTGGCGACCTGGTTGAGCGGTACTGTGCCGCCATAGGCGCTGACCATGACCGGCTCCAACAGGCTGGTCGACGCCCGGCCGGTGCGCAACCCGCCAAACTCCTTGCGCAGCACTTCGACCGCGCCATCCATGCGTCGCTGGACGTCCTTCAGCAATTCGTCTTCGGTCATGGCGTGTGGTTCCCTCGCGCTTCTCGCTTCCCTGTCGAGCGTCAGCGTGTCTCTTCGATGATCGTGTAGCGCCCGCGGCCCTGGACGACCTCGGCGAAGCCGCCATTCTCGAAAATCGAGAAGACCAGGATCGGGATCCGGTTTTCCCGCGCGAGCGAAATCGCTGACGCGTCCATCACCTCAAGGTCGCGCGCCAGAACCTCGCGGTAGTCAAGGCGATCGAAGCGGCGCGCGGTCGGCACGCGATGCGGATCGGCATCATAGACGCCGTCGACCTTGGTCGCCTTCAACAGGGCGTCGCAGCCCATTTCGGAGGCGCGCAGCGCTGCGGCCGTGTCGGTGGTGAAGAACGGGTTGCCGGTCCCCGCGCCGAAGATCACGACCCGACCCTTTTCGAGATGGCGCAAGGCGCGGCGGCGGATATAGGGCTCGCAAACGGACTGCATCGAGATCGCCGACTGCACCCGGGTGGTGACGCCACGGCGCTCGAGCTCGTTCTGCATCGCCAGCGAATTTATCACCGTGGCCAGCATGCCCATGTAGTCGCCCGAGGCGCGTTCCATGCCGACCGCGGCGCCGGACAAGCCACGAAAGATGTTGCCGCCCCCGAGCACCAGGCACAGCTCGACCCCAAGAGCGTGCACCGATTGGACCTCGTCGGCGATGCGCCCGACCATGGCGGGGTCCAGGCCGTAATCCCGCTCGCCCATCAGCGCTTCGCCCGAGACCTTCAGGAGGACGCGGCGATACTTCAGATCGGCTGACATGCGTGCGGCGCCTATCCGGCTAAGATGCCCATGCTGGCGGGCGGCCCGAAGATTACACCAAAGTCGCCATGCCGCAGCGGATTTTACGGCCTTTTATGCCGATCACCGACCGCGATCAGGTTTTGAGCTGGGCGCCGACCTCGGCGGCAAAATCCGATGGTGGGCGCTCGATCCCCTCGCCGAGCGCGAAGCGGGCGAAGGCGGCAACCCGAATCGGCTTGCCAGCCGTTTTCGCGGCCGCCTCGACGACCTTGCCGACCCGGCTTTCGCCGTCGATCACGAAGATCTGCTCCAGCAGCACGACCTCTTCGTAGAATTTGCGCAGCCGTCCCTCGACCATGCGCTCGACGATGGCCTCGGTCTTGCCGCTGTCCTTGGCCTGTTCGCGCAATACCGCGCGCTCGCGGTCGAGCGCCGCCCCCGTCACCGCGGCAACATCGAGATAGAGCGGGTTCGCCGCCGCGACATGCATCGCCAGCTGTCGGCCGAGGGTAGCAACCGCTTCGCCCGTGGCTTCCGATTCGAGCGCCACCAGGACGCCGATCTTGCCGAGACCAGGCGCCAGGGAGTTGTGCATGTACGAGGCGACCTGCCCCTGTCCGACGGCGAGCCGTTCGGCCCGGCGCAGCACCAAATTCTCGCCAATGCGTCCGATCAGTTCCGAAAGCTCGGCGGCGACGGTGCGGCCGATGCCGGGATAGGGCATTTCCTTCAGCGCTTCGACATCGCCGTTACCGCTGACCGCAAGCGTGCAGACGGTGCGGACGAAAGCCTGGAACAGCTCGTTGCGGGCGACGAAATCGGTTTCAGAATTGACCTCGACGACCGCCCCGGCGGCGCCCCGCGTCGCGACCCCGACCAGCCCTTCGGCGGCGACCCGGCCGGACTTTTTCGCCGCGGCGGCTAGGCCCTTCTTGCGCAGCCAGTCGACGGCAGCCTCGATATCGCCGCCGGTGTCGCCGAGCGCGCGTTTGCAATCCATCATCCCGGCGCCGGTCTTCTCGCGAAGTTCCTTGACCAGCCCCGCCGTCACCTCGGCCATCACAAAAATCCTCTCATTCGGTCGTGTTGGGCGTGGCTATTTCGCGGTTGTAGCCGACTCGGCTTCTGCCGCTTCATCGAGCGCGACCTCGGCCTGGGCGATCCCCTCGCCCGACGGCGCTTCTTCTTCCGGTTCAGGCACGATTTCCGCGGCCGGCTCGGCGCGCGTGCCGACATCGATGCCCGAGGCGGCTAGCTCGGCCTGCAGCCCATCTAGCACCGCGCCGGAGGCGAGATCGCAATACAAATGAATCGCGCGCATCGCGTCGTCGTTCCCCGGGATCGGGTAGGCGATCCCGTCGGGCGAGGAGTTCGAGTCGAGGATCGCCACCACCGGGATGCGCAGCTTGTTCGCCTCCTGAACCGCGATCCCTTCCTTGTTGGTGTCGATCACGAACAGGATGTCGGGCAGCCCGCCCATCTCCTTGATGCCGCCGAGCGCGCGTTCGAGCTTGTCGCGGTCACGGGTCAATTCGAGCAGTTCGCGCTTGGTCAGCCCGCTCTCTTCGGTGGTGATCCGCTCGTCGAGCTCGCGCAGCCGTTTGATCGATTGCGAGATCGTTTTGAAGTTCGTCAGCATGCCGCCGAGCCAGCGGTAGTTCACATAGTACTGGCCGCAGCGCTTGGCCGCCTCCGCGATGGCCTCCTGCGCCTGGCGCTTGGTGCCGACCAGGAGCACGCGCCCGCCGCCGGCGACCACCTCGCGGATCGCCTCCAGCCCCTGCCGCAACAGCGGCACGGTCTGCTCCAGATCGATGACGTGGATGCCGTTGCGGACGCCGAAGATGTAGGGCGACATCTTCGGGTTCCAGCGCCGGGTGTGATGGCCGAAATGGACGCCGGCTTCCAACAGCTGGCGCATCGTATAGGCGGGCAACGCCATGTCTTGTTCCTTTCCGGTTGTGCCGCCGCAGGGGACAATCGGCTCTTCTCGGGAGAAGGGCCGACACCGGAGCGCCGCTCCAACACAGAGCGCCGCAGCCCTGCGTGAGGGTTACGCAGCCTCTAGGTAAGGCGGCGCGGCGGTTTTGGCAAGCGCGGCGGCGATCGCGAGAGCTGGGAGCGGCCGAAGCACGACGCTATGATGTCGGCCCAAGACCCCTGACTGGAGACGAGCGAGATGGCCTTCTATGAACTGCGCCAATACAAGGTTCGGCCCGGCAAGATGACCGAGTGGCTCAAGATCATGGAAGAGGAGATCATCCCCTTCCAAGTCGCCAAGGGCATGGTGATCTGCGGCAGTTTCCGCGGCGAGACCGACGATTCGGTCTATGTCTGGCTGCGCCGCTTTGAAAGCGAGGGACAGCGCGAGGCGCTCTACAAGGCGGTCTACGACAGCGATCACTGGAAGAAAGAGATCGCGCCGCGCATTCCGGACCTGCTCGACCGCGAGAAGAATGTGGTGACCCGCATCGTCCCGACGACGCGCTCGACGGCGCAATAGCCCTGCGGAATGCTGCTTTTATAAGCCCCTCTCTTGCACTACGGGAGAGGGTATTTCCCGCCTTAGATATCGTGCACATCCACGATCCCGGGCAGTGACTTGACCGCGGCGCGGATGCGCGGATCGACGCGGAAGCCGCCGGGCAGCGCCACCTCGATCTCCCGGCTCGGCAGGTCGAGGACAACGGTGACCCGGCCGCGCCCGCCGGCCTCGCGGGCGATGACACTCTTGAGGCGCGGCAAGGCCTCGGCCTCTCCAACAAAGATGCGCAGACCGGCCGCGGCCTGGGCGACCACCGAGTCGAGCGGCTCGATCTTCTGCACGGTCAGCCGCAAATTCTCCTCTTCGCGGCGCACATCGACGGTCACGATCAGCGGCTGACCGCCTTCGAGCAGCGCCCGCGCCTGGCTCAGCACCTCGGAAAACAGGGTCACTTCGAAGGCGCCCGAGGTATCCGACAACTGGACAAAGGCAAAGCGGCTGCCGCGCGCCGAGGTGCGTTCCTTCTTGCCGATCACGATTCCGGCGAGGCGGAAGCGGGTTGCGCCACCCAGGGCCGCTGGGGCGGCGAGCGCCGCCGGCAGATCGGCCCAGCGCAGAATGCCGGCGCGTTCCAGGCTCTTGCCGTAGGAGTCGAGCGGATGGCTCGATAGATAGAAGCCGATCGCGTCGAACTCGTTCTGCAGGCGCTCGACCGGCTCCCAATCCGCCACAACCGGCAGAGACGGCCGCGCCGCGAAGCCCTGGTCGATCCCGGCGAACAAGTTCTCCTGCCGGGTCTCGCGCTCCTCGGCGGCGCGGCTCGCCTGGCGCAGCAACAATTCGGCAGCGGCAAAGCTCTGCGCCCGGTTCGGGTTAAGGCAGTCGAACGCACCAGCCTTGATCAGGTTTTCGAACTGGCGGCGGTTGAAGCTTCGGGTATCGATCCGGCGGGCGAAATCGAACAGATCCTTGAAGGAGCGGTTGCGGACACGCTCGCCGACCACCTCATGCATCGCCTGCGCGCCGACCCCCTTGACCGCCGCCAGGGCGTAGCGGATCGCAGGCTTGCCGGTCTTTGGATCCGTTTCCACCGCGAACGCCACCTCGGAGCGGTTGATGTCGGGCGGCATCAGTGCGATGCCCAAACGGCTCAATTCCTGGCGGAAATGGTTGAGCTTGTCGGTGTTGCCGAGATCGAGGGTCATCGAGGCGGCGAGAAACTCGACCGGATAGTTGGCCTTCAGATAGGCGGTCTGGTAGGCGACCAGCGCATAAGCGGCGGCGTGCGACTTGTTGAAGCCGTAGCCGGCGAATTTGGCCATCTGGTCGAAGATCAATTCGGCACACCCGCGTTCCACCCCGCGGGCGGTAGCGCCGTCGACGAATTGCTGGCGCTGGGCATCCATCTCCGACTGGATTTTCTTCCCCATCGCGCGGCGCAAGAGGTCGGCGCCGCCGAGCGTATAGCCGGCCAGCACCTGGGCGATCTGCATGACCTGCTCCTGATAGATCATGATGCCGTGGGTTTCCTTGAGGATCCCCTCCAGCTCCGGATGCAGGTAGTCGGCCCGCTCCTCGCCGTGCTTGACCGCGATGTAGCGCGGGATGTTCTCCATCGGCCCGGGCCGGTACAGCGAGACGACGGCGATGATGTCCTCGAACCGGTCCGGCCGCAGTTTCTTCAGCATGTCGCGCACGCCGGCGCCTTCGACCTGGAACACTCCGACCGTCTCGCCGCGCGCCAGCAGCTCATAGCTGGCGCGGTCGTCGAGCGGCAGGTTGGCGAGATCGAGGGTAATCCCACGGGCCTTCAGCAGATCGAGGCAGCGCGCCAGCACGGTCAGGGTCTTGAGGCCGAGGAAGTCGAATTTGACGAGCCCCGCGAGTTCGACCCATTTCATGTTGAATTGGGTCACCGGCATGTCCGAGCGCGGGTCGCGGTAGAGTGGCACCAGCTGCTGCAGCGGCCGGTCGCCGATCACGACGCCCGCGGCATGGGTCGAGGCGTGGCGGTAGAGGCCTTCGAGACGCAGCGCGATCTGGATCAGCCGCGCCACCGCCTCGTCGCTGTCACGCTGCTGCTGCAATTGCGGCTCGGCCGCGATCGCCTTTTCGAGGGTGACGGGGTGCGCCGGGTTGTACGGCACCAGCTTGGCGATGCGATCGACTTGGCCATAAGGCATGCCCAGGACGCGGCCGACATCGCGCAACACCGCGCGCGCCTGCAATTTGCCGAAGGTGATGATCTGGGCGACCCGGTC
>WNGF01004485.1_pt1 | contig 18290 bp, 24 predicted proteins | sample 5400641 | NCBI WGS metagenome assembly WNGF01 (sample SAMN13153371, study PRJNA577476) | soil metagenome | isolation source: 80 cm soil or saprolite under grassland replicate 2 | place: USA:California | collected 2016-06-15
TGAAATCGATTGCATTCTTTTTGTTAAGCCGCGTGAGAAAGCTTTGGACGCGACTGCGAAAATACCAGACCACGCTCGGTTCCTCGAATTCGACGGACGCAAATTGCATGTTCGGCTGCAAATACGCGCGCGATTCCCGGAAAAGTTGATATGCGGGAAAAAACTGTGCGACCAACGGCGGGATGATTAACGCAATTGCAATCCACAAACAGGCACAAGTGATGGCGACTGTTCGAAACAAAGATCCGCGAGGTTCAATCGCTGCTGCTCCTTGCCAATGCCGCGCAAGCAGGAGCGCGAGCAGCGGAAAAGCCGGCAGGGTGTAATGGGGCAACTTCGTTGCAACCAGCGTGAAGATCACAAAAATAGTCCCGATGCCCGTGAGAAGATATCTATCGATTTTATCGCGGTTGCTGTAGCCGGGGTCGCCGACCCCGGTTTCATGTTTGCGCCACAATCTGCGGGCCAACCATGGCAACTTGATCGACCAGGGAAAGAAACTGACGAAGATCGTTACAAAATAGAGCGGTAGAAGCAGCAGATACATCCCAAACGAACTCGCCCCGTGACCTTCCATCGTCGCAAGGGACCGACTAATGACATGCCGCCCGATTCCAATCGCCAAGAATTGGCCGTGAGTTTGAACCAGCGCCGGAATTCCCCAGAGCGCGACAACCGCGAGCATCAACAAAATTCCACGCAGGAATTTGAAATGCCGAACCGACTGCCAATCTCGCGCAAGAATCATTGTCACCCCAACAGTGAGCAGCGGAATCCATGCGATCGGTCCCTTCGCCAGAAAACCAAACGCAAGCGAGAGATAAAAGGTGAGCCACCACGATAAAGATGTTCGATGTTTGATTTTTGATGTTCGATTTGTTTCCTCCGAATTGAGCGTTGAGCGTTCGGCGTTGAGCGTTGGGCGTTGAAGCAACTCGAAACCCCCCCAATGCGCGAGGGTTATGAACAGCACAAGCCACATGTCGGCGACTGCGGCTTTTGCATGTAGGAAAGTCTGTAGCGAAAGCGTGAAAATAATCGCGGCCCACCAGCCAACTCGCGCGCTGTCATTGCGACGGGCCCAGACAAAAATCACGAGAGCGATCAGTGCGGCCGCGATCGCAGATGGAAAACGCGCGCTGAAATCGCTCTCACCAAAGATTCGATAACTCGCCACCTGCGCCCAATAGGCGAGAGGAGGTTTGTCCAGTCGTAGCTGATTGTTGAAGTAAGGAACGACATAGTCTGCGCGCTGGATCATTTCTCGCGATGCCTCCGCGAAACGCGGCTCGTCACGGTCGATCAACGGCAGGCTCCACGTGCCGGCCAGATGAAAAAGTACCAAGCCGAAAAACAGGAAGACAGAATTGCGTATTGCGGATTTCAAGAGCGCGCTCAAAATAGCGCCCGCTGAAAGTGACGGGAACTTATTTGTGAAGCGCGCCGCCGTTTTTTATTGGCTGATCGGCATCGTCATCGCGGCGATAGCCATCGCAGCGGCATTTCATTTCGACGACACTGTGCGTGATTTCATCGCACAGCATCAAAGCCCAGTGATGCGCAAATTCATGCGCAACGTCAGTTTGTTTGGTGACTGGCCCTCACATGTTGCGCTTGGATTGCTCCTTTTAGGAATCGCCTGGCGGCGCCAGAGCAAAAAATGGATGCGCATTTTTTTGTCGATGCTGGTGGCGATGGCGATCGCAGGAGTTGCCGGCACCGTGATCAAACGCACGATTCCAAGGGCCCGCCCATCTGTAAAATCAGAGCTCCGCTGGGGCGGTCCGCGTTTTAGTACGAAATATCACGCGTTTCCGTCCGGTCACGTTGTGGCCTCGACCGCGTTTTTTGGTGTTTTGATTTTCGCACGCCGCCGCGTCGGCTTCGCCTGTCTCCCAATCCCGATTCTGATCGGGCTCTCCCGAATGTACCTCGGCGCGCATTATCTCTCCGACGTTGTTTGCGCGGCGGTCCTGGGAACTCTTTGCGCCTTGCTCGTCACGCATTTTGTTCTCCAAACAATCCTCAATCCGCAATCCGCAATCGAGCATAAGCAGGATTAGCAGCACGAGCACGAATCCGATCGCACGATCAGATCATTCACTGATCACTAGTCACTTCTCACCAATCACTAACAGCGAAGCAAGAGCGGAGGGGGTGAGATTCGAACTCACGAGGCCTTTCGGCCTTCCGGTTTTCAAGACCGGCGCAATCAACCGCTCTGCCACCCCTCCGGGCTCTTTTACGCGGTGGCAAACTCATTACTCCATTACTCCGTTACTCCAAGTCAAATCATGGGTTGCGCAATGGAGTAACGAAGTAGTGGAGTGTTTAGGATTTGTTGGACATGCCGATATGTTCATGTGAACTTAACATATGGCTAAAAAATTTCGACCTGTGGTCGAAGAAACCGCCCAAAGCCGCGCGGCCATTCGCGGACGTGGCGCATCGTGGAGTCCGGCAAATCGTTTCGAAAAGCTGCATGTCGACCTAAACGATTTCGATGTCGTCGATGTTGATCTTGGAAAGGAAGAACGGCCGCGGCGAGGAACGCAGTATTTTCGCGACGGAACCAAATCGGTCATCACTCGTAACAACAGTCCAGACGTCGGCTTCGAAACGAGCCTGAATCCGTATCGAGGCTGCGAGCACGGCTGCATCTATTGTTACGCGCGACCGACGCACGAATATCTCGGCTTTTCCGCCGGACTCGATTTCGAAAGCAAGATCATGGTGAAAACAAACGCGCCGGAGTTATTGCGCGCGGAATTGGAATCACCGCGTTGGCAGCCACAAACGCTGGTGATGAGCGGCGTGACCGATCCGTACCAGCCGATCGAGCGAAAGCTGTGCATCACGCGCGGCTGCCTCGAAGTGCTCGCCAAATTTCGCAACCCGGTTGCGATCATCACAAAGAACCGTCTCGTTGCACGTGACATCGATCTTTTACGCGACCTCGCGGGGCACAATGCAGTGGCGGTAAACATTTCAGTAACTTCGCTGGACTCGAATTTGCAGAGAGTGCTTGAGCCGCGCACGTCGTCGCCTCAAGCGCGCCTTGATGCCGTCTGCCAACTTCGCAGTGCAGGAATCCCCACTGGCGTCATGGTTGCACCAATCATTCCCGGGCTCACCGATCACGAAGTGCCAAAGATCCTGAACGCGTGCGCAAAGGCCGGCGCGCAGTTTGCTGCATACACGATTGTCCGCCTGCCATGGGCGGTAGCGCCATTATTTGAACACTGGCTCGAGGAACACTTTCCGGATCGCAAGCAGAAGGTGCTGGGACGCATCCGGCATTTGCGAGGGAGCCGGCTAAACAATTCTCAATGGCACACGCGTATGACTGGAGAAGGCATCTTTGCCGAGCAAATCGCTTCGATGTTTGCCATCTCCTGCAGGCGCAACCGAATATGCGCGCGTCCGAAACTGTCTTGCGCGTCATTCCAAAGACCGACGACGCAACTGCGCCTTTTCGGTTGAAATGATCGGTCGTCTTTTGCAGCATTCGTGCAGCCGCATCCTTTGTTGGAACCGAAATAATAGGGCGGCCACTGCGAGCATGCACGAGGGTGCGGAGAGGCGGTCATTGGAGGCCGTGCTGATTCATAAACACCCGCGCCAGGTTAAGTCCCCGTTTAAAGCCTGGCCCCTCCCCTCGCAGTGCGTTGCACCGTTTCTAGATGGCAACTGTCCTCTTTGTCGTCAAATCGTCGTAAAAAAGCTTGAATGAGCTTTTTTACTTGGCAGCGCGTACGGGAGTCGAACCCGTGTACCAGCCTTGAGAGGGCTGTGTCCTAACCACTAGACGAACGCGCCAAAAAACACGGTGGGTTTAGGAATACTGCAATGACTGTGGGCTGGCAAGGTAGCTGACTAAAACCGCTTGTGACCTTTGCCCTTCTTCTTGTTTTTCTGTGCGGGCTTCTTTTTCGCAGGCGTCCCTGAAGCCGTAGGCGTCGGAGTAGCACCTTCCGGCGTGGGCGAGGGCCGCACGCGCGGCTGATCAAGTAAACCCTGATGGCTCGTCTTCAACGCTTGCAACGCCAACTTGATTTCGGGAGTCGTAGCGAGTGCGGACATGCGTTCGTAGTAGATGGTGTAGTAATTGCGGAGTCGATTCCTCTTTTCCAAATCAGTCCTTGCAGCCTGTGCATATGCCTTCGCCTCCTGTACGGCGGGGTCGTTTATCGTTCGGTTTTTTAGTTGTCGCCATTCTATATGCACGCGGGCCTCATCACCTTCTTTTCCAAGCGACCTCGGCTTCGAAAAATTCTGGTCAAGCTGTGATATCTCCGGCAACTCGGGGCCATTAGGGGGGACAGGCGACGGCGTTGGTTCCAGCTGGTTCTGCTCTTCATAAAGATCCACATTTGGCGGGGCTGCGTCCTGCCCGTACGTTCTGAAGGCCACACCGATCAGCGCCGCTGAAATGATCAACCCGTATATTTTCATTCCCAGTTTTGTCCGCAATTTAACCGAATTTCGGGATGCGGGAAGGCGCTATCCATGATAAAGAACGGGGCCGGAGCACGGGGCGTAGCTTAGCTTGGTAGAGCGCGTGGTTTGGGAGCAAATTCCCAGCTACCTCGATAACGCAAGTTACTAAGCTAAATCGCTGGGGCGCAAGAATCAACCAACTGCGCTCAAATCAGCGCAAATGCGCAAAGCGGGTGCGCAAAAGAATGCGCAAAGGCCTAACGAGGCTGCCGTGATTTGGCCGGGCGATTCGAGATCAGAAGTGCTAACGCCGCGCATTAGCGCCCGAATTCCTGCGTTTGGGTGCGCAGATCGCTCGTGGTTGCGGCTGCGGACACGAAACGCGAATACGGGCTTGCGATGAAAAGGCGGTGTCCCTACGATCGGCACGCAAATGGCGTTCTCGCGAGAACCACCGCACATTCAGCAGCATCGGTTCAATTTCATCAGTGCGCGTTGGGCACAGTTGAACGCGCTGACCAAGGATTGGAGCGACAAAGCGATTAGCTATCTGATGCTGACCAACGCCGGCGGCGCCGTCGCGGTGCTCAGCTTCATGGGTAGTTCAGAAGTGCGGGCAATGGCAGGGCCGAAAATTGCCCTGGGCTGTTTTGCGTTGGGCGTCATTTGCGTCGGCATCCTCGTGGCGAAACAGCTTCACCGTTTCGAGGGATTCTACAAAGGCTACAAGCGAGACTCGGAACAATATCTGGCCGACCGAATTGAGGATTGGGGCACGGTTGTGTCCCGAGATGAAGAACGCGTTGAAGCTTCTTTTTGGGACTACGCTTGGGGCTACTTCGCGTTCATTCTGTTCATTGGCGGTTGCGGGGCAGGAGCGATCAGTTTGTTTTAGATGACGCCCGACGAGCCGTTGCTCTATTTGATCGGCGTCAACCATGCGATGCAGTTCAAGTCTGCGACAGCGCAAATGTTCGGGGAATCAGAGAGCGTTCGGACGAAACGCGAAGCATTCAAAGCGCACGTTGCCGAAATGATCGACAAGCTGGCCTTCGAGATCCTCGCCGAAGAGTGGAGCGGCGAAGCCAAGCACAAACCAGCCGAGAGCGAAACCGACCTCGACGAGCAATCCGCGCTAGCGATGTTTGAAGCTGCACTCGCGCAGTGCAATTACGAAACCGTGCTTGAGCAGTGGAGTAAAGCGAAGGGCATTGACCACCGTTTTTGTGACCCCGACTCCACGGAAAAACAGGCGCTCGGTATTGAAGTCGATCCGCGGAAGGAGACGGACTCCGATCGGGATAAGCGCGAACGATTCTGGCTGTCTAAGATCGCGGACTGCAAACAGAAGCGCGTGCTGTTCGTGTGCGGGGACGATCACTTCGCCGCCTTCGCGCAACTGTTAGAGAGTAACGGTTTCAATGTGCGGCGTGGCGCGCATTACCCGGTCAGCAATGAAGAGTTTTTCGCCCACATGCCTGACGCCAAGGGAGTTTTGAGATGACTGTGGAAGAACAAAACGCACTCGCGGTTCTCGCTGATGCGGTGAACCGCTGTCGCGAGGAGGACATGCGGACGGCGGAAGTTTTTGCCTCGCTGGATTTGTTAGCGCGACGCACATCGACGCGCTGGCCGTTCGAGCAGTTTAAGGAATCTCTGAATTTCGCTGTTGGCGATCCTTCGCACGCGGAAGGACGCTGGCAGAATGTCCATGCGGCGCTGAATGCGATACGGCGCTTTACGGCTCACGGCGCTTTGTGATTAAATGCCGCCGCGATGGACATCAGCTTCAACTGCCCGCGCTGCGGTCAACATCTTACGGTTGATGACTCAGGAGCGGGAATGCAGGTGAATTGCCCGACCTGCAAAGAGCAGATTAAAATTCCGCAAGCCAGCGCAACACCACCACAGCCGCCGCGTCCCAGCCCCAAAAAGCTCACGCCAACTACATCTGGCCAACTCCGCCCATGCAAAACATGCGGCCGTCAAATCAGCAAGAACGCAGCGAAGTGTCCGTCATGCGGTGCGCCAGTTAAGAAAGACACACGGGTGGCCGTGCTTGTCGCAGTGATTGGCGTCGTAGTTTTGATTGCGATGCTCGGTGGCGGTCATACGAGCACGCCCGACAAAAATCCCATCAAAACGAATGTTGTTTCGACTGCCACAGGTTTGCTCGTCACGAATCTCAACGAGTTCACTTGGCCGTCGGTCACTGTTTACATCAACGGCGACCCGATGACGGGTTATAGATTGGATTACAACCAAGCCGTGGGTCCGCATGAAACCATTCCGCTGCGATTCTTGGAGTTCGCAAGCGGCGACAAGCGTTTCAATCCGATAGAACGGAAAGTTCAAAAAGTTATGGTGCACGTCCCCGGTCACGACGCGCCCATGTTCTCATTTCGGTAACCGTTCGCGATGCCACCGGAACAAGCGAGACAACCGAACGGCTGCAAGCTCTACGCGATCATTGTCGCTGCGATCTTAACGTGCGCTACAGCGATCGGGGCGCGGCGCGAAGCATGAGTAGCACGTCGCCAGCGCACGCCTCGCGCGCGCGCGTGCCCGCTCCCTGAGGTGAAGAAGAAATCGACAAGTTGGGAGGCGATTCGGCGCGAGATTCTGCGCAGTTGGCGACCTTGGATGAAGGCGCGATTTCCGCATGATGTTTCCGGCCTTTCTCCGCAAGAGCGACGCGATTGCGTTTCGCAAGCTTTCAACGAATCCAATCCGGTGGTGTGTGAAGCGGTGCGCGTATTTGCAATGACGAGATTTTGGCCGCTCGACGCGAGCGAACACGCATACTTCTTGGCGAAACGTCTCGAGTTCGCGAATCAGATTTTGCTTTGTCTAATCAACGGTCCTTCGATTCCGCCTCCGCCGCCGTCACGAGAAGCAATTTTTCGATGGCTGTTGATAGATTGCTGGGAGCTTCATGGGTGGCGATGCACGGTGAACTCGTTTGAGGCGGATGAAATCCGAGATGCAAAAATCCGGTCTCTAAGAAGGTGACTCTGCCGCCAATCGCTAGCTTTGAAGGGATGCTCGTTCCGGCGTCGTCCGCGATAAGGCAGCACGTTTCCCTCGACCGTCTTCGTTACCTGCTCGGTTATCCAGTCTGGGGCATCGCGCAACAGTTTGCCGTGCAAACACGGTCTTACGAAGAGTGGCTGCGATTTGTTCGCGTTCTTCTCCGCGCGGCATTTATTTACCAGCCACAGCTTACGGAAGCAGAGCAGCGTTCATTTTTTCCGCTGCTGTTCTACTCGCTTCTCACGATGCTCGACAAGCTCGACCGCTGGGAGGAATACTTGGCTTGTTGGCAGACCATTCGCGAGCACACGAGTTTCTATTCCGTCTATGCGTCGGATGCTGTCCCGCGACACGGCGAGCGCATCCGTCCCTTTATTCTCTCGAATCGCGGCGCCGTCCGCGTGCACTTCCTTTATGGCATCAGCCATCGCAAGCGCGTTATCGAGCGCAAAGTCGCCAAGAAACTTTCAGGGCGTCCACTTGGGAATGTTTTTCACGCGTCACAAGACGAGCTAACGCCGGACGAAATTCACCGCCGCATCGTCTGGCTCATTGAATTTCTTCGTCATCGTCAGCGTAGCGCGGAAGAGTGGAGAGAGTTTTGGCGCACCCGGCAACATCACCGAAGCGCCTAATTCGAGGCGCGCGCCAAGCATTGTGCGAATGTCTTAGCCTTTCACCAATTCAATCGAGCCGCCGTAAGTGCGCTGCCGCAACACCGCCAACCTGTCACAATCGTTTCGCCATGCGAATGCCGCGACGCTCACGCCAGACGGAACTCGCTGTAGGCAATTGTGCCGCTGACCGTCAACACCTGCCCATCCATCCGCCTGACTTTGTTAATTGCCAGAGTGCCATTGGCCCGCACCAAATCATTCGCCGCCCCTCCGGTTCCTGTCGATAAGCTAACGCCACATAAATCGCACGTTGACCCAGGGGAATTGGTCTTTGCGCCTGTGTTCGACGCAATTCCCCCGCTGACAGTGATTGAACCGCCAACCATTCGGACAGCGCCAACGTTTGTGACGCTGATTCCCTGCGCGATGCCGTTACTGTGTGACCCGTCAGAGGTCAGTGTGCAATTGTATAACTCAACGACCCCTCCGTTGATAAGGGTAACGCAGTCGTAGCCGGTTGAAATGATGCAGTTGTAAAACCGCCATGTTCCCAACCCCGCTCGATTCGCGTAAATCCCATCACTGCCGCCTGGGACAGTGAAGCCAAATTTGCATCGCTGGACGCGCACATTATCCGACACGGAATTGAGAGCGAGCGCGCCAAAAGGCGCTTGAAAGGTAGCGCCGCCACTTACCGTTCCAAGAACGGAGAGATCAGCAATGATCGAGTTGTTGCCGGGAGCCAGAATCGCCTTGGACGAACTAAAGCTCAGAGACGATTGAATCTTTGTTACTTCCAAGCCTGAGCCATAAAGATGCACATTGTCCGGTAACTGGATGCCGCCGTTCTCAGTGAACGTGCCAGGACCTATCAGAATCGCGACTGTGCCGCCAGCAGCAGCGGCAGCAGTGACAGCAGCCGAGATTGTCGCGAAGGGTTTTGACCAGTCGCCTATGGTGCCCGTGAGGTCATTGCCACCGATAGCTACTCGCGCGTTTTGTGCCATACATCAGTCACTGAACCACGGCGGCTCCCGCAAGTAAAGCGCGGATGTTACTTTGGCCGAGCTACGACACTTGCGATTGCTGAGAGCTTATATCGGTAAAGCGCCTAGCTCGCGAGCTTCAGGCCAGCTGATCGCAAAGTTCGCCGACCGTCGCCGCCCACGCGATAAGTTCAAACCGTGGAAGCAAAAACACTTCGCCATCAGGCATTGTGACGCAGTCGAGCGACTCTCTCACGGCCTGCCAGTGGAGTTCCTTACATTTGCCTTGAGGAAAATGCCGGAAAGTAAGGCGGCGATCTCGGTAGGTTGCTTCCAGCGCGCGGAGCGTCTCTCGCGCTGACTTGCATCCGTTGCCGTTGATCGTGTGGGCCACGAAATGCAAATCAGCGCAAAGGCGGCTTCTCTGTCAAGCAGAAACGAGACTGCCTTCACTCTCACAGTCACGCTTTCAGGGACATGTTTTCATAGGTAGCAGGCGCGACGCGACTGTGATTTGCCGAGGCCAGTCTCTAGCGGAATTGGGGACTCGCCCGCGCGCGCACCCCGTAAAACGCCTGCTAAAGCTTACACACCTTGCCGGCAACCGAGTAGCACCGCCCACTGCCCGCGTCATCGAGGGCGCGGAAGCAGTGCGGCGCTTTCGCTGAAAGCAATGCGGAGCGGAGCTTCTTGTTGCGTTTGCAACCGCTATCCCGTCGCGTGCACGCTCCGAGAAGAAGCCCCGCCCCTTTTGTTTTGTTCAAAGTGTTTGTCATCGCAGCGGCGTCCCTTGCGTGCGCAGCCAGTCGAGCGGCACCTGATGCGTTTGCCCTTTGCAAATGACCAACGCAATGTCACCATCGACGCCACGAAACTCGACGAGTGTATCCCACTGCGAGTATGAAGCGCGCATGAGCAACGATTCGCCTGGCTGAAATGATGGCCGCACCTGGCGCGTGAGTATGCAGCGTGATTGTTGTTCCTCGCGGTTTGAAGGTCTCAGCAGATGGTTCACCCGTTGCCTTGATTGGTAACACCGCCGATCAACTCAGCCGACAGGATCTGTGCAGCAATGCGCGTTCTCGCTGTGCCGGTCACGGCTTCGCGTCGAAGCAACTCGTCTTTGACGGCTTTAGGCACGATGCAAGAGACTCGATAATTACCCAAGCGCGGTCTGCCGCGGCGTGGTGTTACTTGGCTTCTTCGTGCAGCTGGCGACGCCATTGGTCGGCGCTCAATAAAACCTTTTTCGCAGAGTGGCTTCCGTGTAAGCCGCGTCCAACGCGACTGCACCTGAGAGCACTCTCCTAGTCAACTCAGGCGCGAAGCGGATAATCGTCAAGGCTTGCGATAACGTGGCGGGCTTAACGTTGATCTTTTCAGCCGCGCGGCCTTGAGTGCCAGGCTGACAGTTCGTCTTCACAAGCACCATGGCGAGCCTCATTGCGCGCTGGCCGGTGTTTAACTCGCGCCGCGCACTCATTGGGCTTTATCTCGTTAGTCGCTCTTAGTGTGCGGGCGAGGCGTCAACCGACGACGATCTGCTTGGGTCGGGCGCGACCGCCCTGCCATTTTCGCTTTCACGGCTGCGGCGACTGCCTTGCCGAAATTTGAGGACGCTCCTGGCGGTGGGTGCGCATCGAGGTCAGCGGCAGACTGACGCAGTTGTTCAGCGGTATCCCTCGCGAAGAAATGAAATTTAGTCATGGCCGATGTTAAGCGGGCAGAGCTAGCTGGTCAATTTCATCCTTGGCGAGTTGCTCCCTTTCCGTGCATCCGCTGAATTGTGAGAACAAGCGATACAAACTCCGGCGTTCAGCGTTCCCATATTCACGCGCCCAACCGTGATCAATCCACCAATCGCGCAGTTCGTCTGGTAACAAGCCTGGCGGCATTTCTGCGCCGTGATGATAAGTCACGCCGTTGAGTTCGCGATGACCTATGATGACTAAGGTTTTCATGATTCTAGCTCCTTGATCTCTACTTGAAACGCAGCACCAGGAAAAGCCGCGATCAACTTTTCGATCTTCTCGTGAAGATCCTTCGGCGGTTTCTTTTCAATCAGCGACCGATTTTGAAACCGCGCAACCAAACAACCAGGAAGCGTTTCCTCAATAGCTAGAGCGACAAGACCGGAAACCGCCTTCAACATCTTTTGCACCGCAGAGTCAATGAATGAACGGTAACGGTCAGCCTCAAACTTGAAGGCGTTCTCGCCCGCGTTGCGATAGAAATACGCGCTGACAGTCTGATGGAAATTCGCAACACCTGGGTAGCGTTGAGTGAGAGCCATTCGCTGTTGCGTCAGGCTCGGCATATCAGGCGGCCAACGAGTCGCACGCCCAATATACTGCCATAACTCCAAATCATCGTATCCGAGAAGGAAACCATGCCACAGAGCTTCGGTGTATCGCTTTCGGTGCGGCGACGGCAACCGCTCCGAGAAGAAATCATGCGGCACTGGCGGCGACAATCGTTCCTTTAAGAGCCAACCGAAACATGCGGTGAGCGGGTCAGCGATTGTCACACTCACGAGCGGTTGTCGCACGACCTTCAGCCAATCATTGAATAACTCAACCTTGCGCCCTTTGCCGCCACAGAAAAATTTGCTGCGCATCCGACCATCATCCGCGAGCCGTTCGAGCATCGACTGACCGAACACGAGCGAATCGAATAGGTCGCGGAAAGCGTAAACGTTCCTCACAACCGCTGGCTCTGCGGTGGCCTTCCATAGATCATCAAAGCCAGTGATCGTGCGCGCTTGATCGACGCCCGCGTTGCGACCTGTGAAAATATCAGCGTTTCTGCGTCGCGGAAACACCGAGACTTCGAGTGCGCCTGCGAGCACGAAACGTTCGTGCACGCTTTCCCATCGCGTCAGGTCGCCAAGGATTATTCGTTGTAAACTTCGCGCCGTCCGATCGGCTTCGAGCAATTCGGCGAAACGCGTCTCGCCTAACGACACAAGTTTGTCGCGATCAACCGCAATGCCGCGCTTGTAAATCTGCGCATCCAGTTGCGCAACACGAGAAGCGAAATCATCCGGTAGGACAGGCTTTTTCAGCGATGGCGGTTCGACCTTGCGCGGTGGCGGGCCGTTCAAGGCTCTAAGCAGCGCGGCTTCCCGCTCCGAGGCTTCGCGAACAGCTACAGATTCGGGTTCTTCATCGAACGAGACGAGGCGAGTCCTTAAGGGCTGGCCGTAAAATACAGTTGGTTCGCTTGGTTGGTCATACATGGTGTTTTGTGGGTTGATTGGTTCTTTAACTGTAGGAGAAACACGCTACAATTCCAGCACAAAGGTTGTTGCACTGAGTGGAGCAACCCGCCATAGTGCGCCCGCGGTTCTTGGTGTTATTGGGATGATGGTTGAACGAGTGAACCGTGGGCGCTTTGGCTGTCATAGCTGTGTTAAGGCCGCTCAGATCGCGCATTAAAGCAGCCCGCCCCGCACGCAGGCTGCCCTGTATCGAGTTATTGGCACGCAGGCGGCTCATGCTCATGTCATGAGAGCGGACAGCACTTGTCGGAATTCATCATACGCGCCAGCCAGTGCGCACTGAGAAAAAAGGAGTGGTGAATTTGTGCGCATAAATTTAACTCGTTCGCCCTGAAGGCCGGAGAGCCTATATCGTTTTCAATATAGGCCCCCCGCGCGCGCGGATGATAAAAAGTATTTGCACCGTCCCGCAAAGAACCGGAGCGTCGCAATGGCTCCGGAAGAAAGAAACGAGAGCATCCCAAGCTCTCGCGCGGACACGGTGCAAAGTGGTTTGAAATGTTCATGGGTCACTTCCACGTATAGACGATGTTGCAGCCATCGAAAGCAATCAGCTTGCCTACTACGGCGCTGTGCGGATCAATCGGAGACCTTACCACTCGCCCCACGAATTTCCGCTGGCCTATTCGCGACTCGATTTGGACATGCAAGGTATGGCCGAGGGCGTCCCACATCAGAACTTTCTCGCCGATGCGCAACGCTTTAATCTGCGCCCTTGTGAGCGGTCGATAGCTATCCTTGCCACTCCGTGGGAGGGTTTTGGCGAGCAGCCGCATGTTGAGCAGCGCGATTGGTGTGGGTGGCTCAGTGCTCATGGCTCCGTTGCTCCGTTGCTCGATTGACCGTTTCTACCGTGCCCGCGCCGAGTGACGGTGTCGCTGCGCTTGATGGCTGGCTGAAATCTGACTAGCTGGTCTGGATTGAGTTTGCCAATCTCCTGTGCCTGCTCGGGTGTGTAGAATTTGCCGTCGAGCACATAGCCCTGAATCTCGTCGCATGGCTTGATCTTGTCGCGCCAATAGCGGTGCTGACCGGCTAGCCACGTCCAGAAACCTTGTTCACTCGGTCTTCCGCGTTGGCTACGGCACCATTTCCAGAACTCCGGCCACTTTGTGTGACTCTGTGCGGGTCTCTCGCCCCAGTTGCCTTGAAGCATTCGCGCGATGTGCGCCTTTTCGGGCTTGTCCTGATTCTGATAAGTCTCAGAAACAAAAGAAGCCTTTGGCTTGCTCGCAGCATTGGCTTGCTTTGCTGCTTTGCGCTTCGCTTTCCCTTTCACGCGCACGCTGATATCACGATTCAGTTTGCTTTTCGTATCAGTATTAGTTAATCGGCCATGTTTTCTAACGTCAAGGAACCTGCACGTCAGAACTTCAAGGCCGCGTCCCACAAAGCGTTTCGGCCACTCGTCCTCGAGCGATCGGCGCACAAACCACATCTGTCCCTGTCCGCCGCGTTTGCCGTCCGGCGTGTATAGCAAGAGAACGCGCGCAGCGTAGCCGATCTGTTGCAGTTCAGCTAAGGCGTTGCCGACCATTATTGGATGCCCGTGAAAGCGTTTCTTTAGCTGCTTGACCGAGATCAGCCAATTAGGCGGTCGCGAGAGCAGGTAGGTCAAAACACCAATCGCGGCAGGACTGAGCCGATCATCGTCGAAGATGTCGCGCGGCATCCGCTCGTATGGCTTGCCTACCTCGCCAATGATTGAGCCAGTCGCAGGTTCGCTGTTGCCGTTGCGCGATTGCGCTTGCGAGTGGCCGTTGCCGTTGTAGGCTGAGTCAGCTTGAGGGAGATGGGCCGGTTGACGCCGGCCTTTCTCATTTCCAGGCGGTCCTGCTCCGTGACCGTTGGTGCTATACACAGGCGCAGCGCGCGCCTTGCGTCGCTGGGAAGAGAGAGTAGCGAGCTTCCGGTTATGTGCCCCGCTCGCAGGAAGGCAATGATTGATGACGTCTGAATTTTTCATTTTCAATTAGCGTTTTCATCTTGGTTTTCCTTCCTTGTCGACTGGCAATTTAAGGCCTTGCCATAGGCCATTCAAGCAGACTTTTTTTGTGTTGCAGCCGCCCTGCTTTAGCTGTAACATGTTGCTTCATTGTTTCAATTAGCGTATTTGCCCCGCAGGCGTTCTTGTTGCGTCTGCGGGGCTTTTCTAACGAGTAAAAGGACCTCGATCTGATAAACAGGCCAGCGGCCGCAAATCTGCTCGAATGAGCTACTAAAGCGCGCAAGCGGCTGCACAGGACTGCGCTGCCTTCGTTTGTTGCACCCTTCCGCTGCCATGATACTCCGCGCGCACAGACGCACGTCATGACAACGCAAGGGGCCTATATTGATTTCAATATAGGCCTCACAGCTCAAAGGTGCCTCTTCATCGTTTGCCCTCCATCAGCATCCCCGCGAACTTCTTTTCACACAGCGCCTCATACACGGTCTGCCCTTTGTCGTTCTGCGCATACGGGAGAAACGCTTGCTCGATGGTGACCATGCCGGTCTGTAACAGCGCCAGCTGAGCTTCAACCCAGTCTTTGATTATCCGCCAAGCCACTTTAGTCGCGTGCTCGCGCGAAGTGAATCGTGAGCGGCCACTTCGGAATTGCCGCTGCAAAATCGCTTCGACTGCTTCGATGTTCGCTGGTAGCCGGAAAGCCATTTCGCCGAATTGTGTTTTGATGCGGAAGGATAACTCGCTCAGGTTGCCGTGCGCATCATAACCGTGCAGGACCTGGCTCGCGCCAGCTTGCGCAAGCTTGCGCTGAATCTCGCCGACAGATTTCTCCGCTGCGATCTCGGTTGTGTAATTGAGCAGTGGCCTACTGGTCATGCCTCATCTCCGTTCATGCCGAAGATCAGCTTGTGAATACTGACTTCAACGCCCTTGTCGTCGATCACAGACTTTGGCTTTACTCCGTCATTGCTCAGCCATGAGCAGACTAACGAGTAGCGCACGTGCTTAGACTTATCCTTCTCGGAAACACCAGCTTTATTCTCGCCGACCCACGCGACAGCTAACTCCATCACTGTGCGTCGATCAGCAGGTGGGTAGTGATTGACGAAACGTGTCCAACGCGAATAGACCTGATCCTCGAAAGGGACTTCCTTTTTCGACGTGCGCGTCTTGGCTGGTGCCTTCGCCGCCGCTTTGTGCAGCTTTTCCTTGCCGGCCAACACATCATCGAGCCCGCCACCTTTGCGCGCCTTCTCAGCTTGTCGGGCTTTGTGCTCGCTCGTGCCTGCTTCTTTCGCCAGCTTCGCGGCAACTGAGCCTTTTACCTGGGAAGTATCGGCTACGATGTTTTCATCATCGCCGATAGCTTTCTTCGCGAATTTGCCGCCAGTCTTGCCCGCTAATTGCGTGGCTTGCTGCCGCTCGCGCGCTTCTTTTTCAAGCTGCGGCCCTCTTAGTTTCGAGAGGATTGCGATCCGCTGATCGTCTGTCAGGTGCCGCCGATAGAGATTGCGCGAAAGAATCTCCCGCTCGATTTCAGCGTCTTCGCCCTCAAAGACCTCGAATTGGTCGTCAGCTAGTTCGAGTTTCAGATCATACGCGATCTTCCAGCGCGTGTGACCGTCCAGAATCGTGTCCTTCTTCCGGTTAATCAGGATTGGGACTTTGATGCCGTTCTGCTTGATGTCGGCGGTCAGTTGCGCGAGTTCCTTTTTGGGCATCGGCGCGATTTGGCCGAACATTCGACAGAGGGGATGAACCTTCATCGCCTTACTCATGCGCTCCTCCTTTCAGCACTTGCAGTTCGTTAGGTTGCGCGCTACTTGTTTCGCCAACGATGGCAGTTGCGCGCCCGTTCGCTGCGGGCGCGTTTTCTTTTGGCTTCAATGCTCCACCATCCCTTCTTCGAGCACGCGGTTGAGTTCGCTGATCGGGAACAACACGTGACGCAGCATTCGGTTTGGCCTGATTAAGCCGCGAGCTACAAGCCGCCTGAGCGTGGCAGGATGTATCCCGCCGAGATATAGGCAGGCCTCCCTGACTTTTAATGCGCCTGCATAGTCAGGGAGTGTGGTAGCGACGTTCTTGTTTGTGATGGCGCGCTTCGCCTTCGCGCCCTTTTTTTGTTTTTGCATTTTAGGTAACAGCTATTGAGACGACCTTTTAGAGCGCGCCGCCTTGCCCGCTCAGTTTAAGTCTCGCTGTTACACTTTCTGCTCCCCGTCGCTTGGCACATCATCCGCGCCGCTGCGAGCAGCTTTCAAAAAATTAGCTGCATCAGCAATCAGGGTTGCCAATATACTAGTCAGCGCACATACGCGCGCAAGCAAAATTACAGCGATGCTACGAAGCTGAGTTTAACACGCTGGCTTTAGCTGGCTGTCTCTTCGCGTTTCAGCGGGATGACGTTCTCAGGCTGAGTCTCAGTCATGAGTGCTGCCATGCGATTGCTGTGCTCTGGCCGCACATGTGAGTAGGTATCCAGAATCAGCTTGCCTCCATCGCGATGCCCTTGCCAGTCGGCAATGACTTTCACGTCGATGCCAAGCTCGATTGCTCTCACGATGAACATCCTTCTGAGACTGCGATGAGTGAACTGCGGGAAGCCGAGCCGCTTACAGGCGTTGCGCAGCGCCTTGCGGGCTTGCGCGATCGGGAAAATGTAGCTGCTGTGCTTCTTGTCTTGGCACAGCCGCTCGATCAGCGCGCGCGCTTGCGGATAGATCGGGATAACAAAGCCGGTGTCAGTCTTGAAGCGATGAACGATGATGCGCCCTGAGTCCAAGTCGATGTGCTCCCGCTTCATTCCCGCAAGCTCAGCCTGGCCTAAGCCAACCAGCCCGCACGCTTCGAGAAAGTCGGCGCTGTCCTGCGCGTCCGCGTTGAACTTCTGCGCGCGAATATCGGCAATGATCGCTTTGAACTGCTCAAAGCTTGGTGTGAGCCTGATTGGTTTCGTGCGCTTTCGGTATTTCAACGTCCCTGCCGGATTCTCGAAGATTACGTGATCGCGAACAGCCATCGCCAGCGCGTCGCGCAGCAAGGTCACTGCGCTGTTCCAATAGCTCGATGACCACTCGCCGTATTCAGCATTGAGAAACCGCAGCAATTCGCTTTCCTTCAAGTCCCGCATCGGCTGAGTCCGCGCGAAGAGCCAAGTGCGCTTGATTCGTTCGATGATTCGTTTCTTCGCTTTGAGGGCGCCAGAAGCGCCGCGCAGCGTAGGGAAGTAAATCTCTTCCAGCCAGCGCAGGAGCGTTACCTTACCGAGAGCGGGATCCGTCAGCTTGAGGCGGTCCCTGAATGCTTTGAGCTTTCGCTCGGCAAATTCGCGGTCTCTGGTTTTGAGCGATTCACGATAGACCTTCCCGCCGCTGCGGATGCGAGCGTAATACATTCCGCTTTTGCGATAGCGATAAAGGCCGGTCAGTTTTTTGCCGATCTTTTCCCATTGCGTTTCCCATTTGCTTTTCTTACGCTTGAGCCGATGTGAGCGAGCGTGCGATTGCATGGAGCTAAAGTCAGTTATGCGCAAAGCGGATGCAAATGGGAAGTCGCAACTATCGCAACTGCTTGCGTAACTACTTGATGCTCAATAGTTCGGGGCGTAGCTTAGCTTGGTAGAGCGCGTGGTTTGGGACCACGAGGTCGGAGGTTCAAATCCTCTCGCCCCGACGTTTGATGGAATCAGACGTTGTAATCCAAATTAGGGGCCAGTCGCTTTTCCACTGCGGGCACTGATTCGCCGCGCCGGGTCGCGTAATCCACGACTTGGTCGTGTCCAATCTGGCCTACTCCGAAATATTTTGCCTCGGGATGCGAAAAGTAGAGTCCGCTCACGCTCGCCCCGGGGTGCATCGCAGACGATTCCGTTAGTGTGACGCCGGCACTGTTCTCGGCATCGAGCAAATCGAACAACGTTCGCTTCTCCGCGTGATCGGGACAGGCCGGATAGCCGGCAGCCGGGCGAATGCCGCGATATTTTT
>WNGF01015024.1_pt1 | contig 18290 bp, 15 predicted proteins | sample 5400641 | NCBI WGS metagenome assembly WNGF01 (sample SAMN13153371, study PRJNA577476) | soil metagenome | isolation source: 80 cm soil or saprolite under grassland replicate 2 | place: USA:California | collected 2016-06-15
GGCGGCGAGCATCGTGGTGGCCTGGCCGAGCGGCTCACCGGTGCCAAGGTTGCGGGCGTACACGGGGTGCGCGCCGCTGCTGACCTGGAGCCGCAGGCGGTGTTCGCGGCGGAAGGTGTTGGCGATCGCTCATTGTCTGCTGTGGTCACGACCAGAATCTCCCGTCTTGGTCGGTTAGGTGAACTCACGGACCCGCGCGACCCAGGCGGCGTCGTCGAGCCGCGCGCGTTCGGCGAGCATCCACGCCGCGTCCTGCCCGATCGGCACCCGCAGGCGGCCATCGGTGGCGGCGATCGCGTCGGCGATGGCGCCCGCCACCTGCTCCGCGGACGCCCCATGCGCCCGCACCTCCTCGAACGCCCCCTGCTGGGCGCGATCGAGATGCGCGTACGCCGACGAGAAGTAGCGCTCCTGCCGCTCGAACATCCCGGTGGCAACCCCGCCGAGCTGGACGACCAGAACGCGGATACCCAACGGGCCGGCCTCCATGGCCAACGCCTCGCTGAGCGCCTCCAACGCGTGTTTGCTCGCCGCGTGCACGCCGTTCAGCGGGAACACCGCCTGCCCGGCCACCGAGGACACATTCACCACGGTTCCTCCGCCACGCTCCCGCATGCTCGGCAGGAGCGCCGAGATCAACCGCAGCGGCCCGACGACGTTGGTGTCGAACATCGCCAGCGCCACCTCGGCCGGGGTGTCCTCGACGGGCGCGGCGACGCTGACGGCAGCGTTATTGACCAACAGGTCGACACGGCCGGCCGCCGTCGCGGCCGCCGCCACCGACGCGTCCGAGGTGACGTCCAGCGGCAGCCGATCGGCGGCCGGGAGATCGGCGAGGTCGTCCACCCGCCGGGCGGTGGCGACCACCTCGACCCCTCGGCCGGCCAGTTCGGCCACGAGGGCTCGTCCAATACCCCGGGACGCGCCAGTCACAAGCGCACGCTGCATGGCTCCTCCTTTCGTCGACGATCACCTCAGACAATTCCCCCGGCCGCTAGGAGACTGCCAGGCAACCGCTAGGACCCCTTGTCGGCGGACCGCTGGCTGACAGCGTGTTTCAGAACCCTCCGAGGAGGGCCCGCGCCCAGCTCGCGGGCCGGTAGCAGCCGCCGGGATAGGCCAGCGCGCAGCATGAAGACGATCCCGCCGAGCACCGCCCGGTCCGGCACGCGGGGTCGGCCACCCCTGGGCTTGGGTGGTTCGGGAGGCAGTAGCGGTCGGATGGCGCTCCAGAGTTGGTCTGGGGTCGATGGTGGTCATCGTGGCTCCTTGGGAACCAAGAGCAGGGTGCCGAGCGCGCCCAGCAGGGCGACGAGTGCGGCGGCCAGGAACGCCAGCCGGAACCCGTTGACGAGCTGAGGGGGCGTGGGGTCGGCGGTACCGGCCAGAGCGCCGGTTCGGGCGGCGGCGACGGTGACCAGGACGGCGATTCCCAGGGCGGTGCCGATCTGGGCGGCGCTGTTCAGCAGTCCGGCCGCGAGTCCCTGGGCCTGGCCGTCCGCCGCCGCGGTGCCGGTGGCGGTGGCGGCCACCGAGGCGCAGGTCAGCCCCGACCCGGCGATGACCAGGCCCGTCATCAGCCACGGCAGGCCGCCGGGGCGCTGGGTCGGGATGCGGGACAGCAGCAGCATCGCGGTGGTGACCGTGACCAGACCCAGGGTCATGGTGGCCCGAGCTCGGATCCGGGCGGTGAGCCGGGCGCCGGCCAAGGAACCGGCGATGGCCGCCAGGCTGAACGGCAGCAGCGCCAGCCCGGTGGCGGTGGGCGGGTAGCCGAGCGCCTGCTGCAGGTACAGGGTGCCGAGCACGCCGGCGGGGCTGGTCACGGCGGTAAGCGTGAAGGCGGCCAGGTTGGCGCCCACCAGCTGGCGGGAGCGGAACAAGCCAAGGGGGACCAGCGGGTCGGTCACCCTGCGCTCGACAAGCCAAAACCCGGCCAGCAGGGCGGCCGCCAAGGCGAGCGCCCCCAGTGTGCCCGCGGTGGCGAACCCGGCCTGCTCGGCGTGGGTGGAGCCGTACACGAGCAGGACCAGGCCAGCGGTGGCGGTCACCGCCCCGGCCACGTCCAACCGCCGCGCGCTGGCCTGGTCGCGGCTCTCGGCAAGCAGTATGGGCGTCAGCGTCAGGCAGAGGGCCCCGACAGGGACGTTGACCCAGAACACCCACGGCCAGCCGAGCGTGCCGGTCAGCACGCCGCCCAGGAAGAACCCGGTGACACCGCCACCCGCCGCCGCGGCGGTCCAGATGCCAAGCGCTCGTGTGCGCTGTGGGCCCACGGGAAACGTCGTGGTCAGCAGCGACAGGGCCGCTGGGACGGCGACCGCCGCGCCCAGGCCCTGGACGGCCCGCGCGGCCACCAGCACCAGCGGGGAGCCGGCCAGGCCGCAAGCCAGCGAGGCCACCGTGAACAGCGCCAGGCCGACGGCAAACAGCCGCCGGCGGCCGTACAGGTCGGCGGCTCGGCCGGCCAGCAGCAAGAAACCCCCGAAGCACAGCGCATAGATGCTCGCCACCCACTGCAGGTCCTGCTCGGCAAGGCCAAGGTCACGCCCGATAACCGGCAGGGCGACGATCACGATGGTGACCCCGAGGACGTCGACGAACTGCGCCACGCACAGCAGGGCGAGCGCTGGCCATCGGGGGGCGGCGTGGGAGCCCGTGCGTGCCGGAGCTGCGCGGGTCATGGCGCCTCCGATGTTAAGGTTGATCGATTCACCTCCAAGGTACGCTCGGCTGGTTGATCGATTCACCATGGGGCATGCTGGAATGATCGGCACGGAAAGCCGGGGCGCGACGATGAAGGACATCGCCGTCGCTGCCGGCGTCTCCCGCACGACGGTCTCCAACGCCTACAACCGGCCCGGCAAGCTCTCCGTCGCCGTGCGCGCACGGGTCCTGGCCGCCGCGCGCGAGCTCGGCTACCCCGGCCCGGACCCAGTCGCCCGCAGCTTGCGCACTGGCCGGGTGGGCGCGCTCGGGGTTCTGCTCGCCGAAGCGCTCACGTTCGCGTTCGACGACCCCGCGGCGATCCTGCTGCTGCGGGAGGTTGCCAACGCCGGCCAGCTCGCCGACATGGGCCTCAGCCTGCTGCCAGCACCACCCGAGCGACCCACCGGCACGTCGACGGCCACCCAGGCGGTCACCCGGGCGGTCGTCGACGGCTTCCTGGTTTACCACCTGCCCGACGGCCACCCCAGCATCTCAGCACTCCTCGGACGCCGGCTGCCGACCGTGGTCGTCGACGGCCCCGACCTCCAGGGCGTCCCCCTCGTCGGCGTCGACGACCGCGGTGGCGCGCGCCAGGCCGCCGAGCACCTGCTCGCCCTCGGCCATCGCCGCATCGGCGTGCTGGTCGACCGGATCGCCGCCGACGCCTACCGCGGCCCCGTCGATGACCAGCGGCGCGTCGCGTCCGGGTTCCGAGCCGCCCACCTGCGGCTGGCCGGCTACGCCGACGCGTTGCACGCGTCGGGCCTGGCCTGGGAGTCGATACCGATCCAGGAGTGCGGCATCCCCAACCTAGCCAGCGGCCACGCCGGGGCGGCGGCCCTGCTCGACCGGATACCCGAGCTCACCGCGATCCTGGCGACCACCGACCTGCTCGCCCAGGGCGCGATCCAAGCGGCGCACCAGCGGGACCTGCCGATCCCAGGGGCGCTGTCGGTCGTCGGCTTCGACGACCTCCCGGACGCCAACACTGACCTGACCACGGTGCACCAGCCCTTGGCCGACAAGGGCCGGATCGCCGCCCGCCTGCTGCTGCAAGCGCTGGACGGCGCTGCCACCCCCGCCAGCCGTATCGAGCTACCGACCCGGCTGATCGTGCGCGGCTCAACCGCTCGGCCACCCAGCCAGCAATGAACTGCACGGCTGAATCCGCCTCCAACCCCATGTCTGCGAAGCCACGACGGACCGGATGGTATCCATGACGACAGCGCTCGACCCGCCGCAGACCTTCACCGCACCGCAGACACAGCCGCTCACCTGACCCGGACAACCGGTTCTGAACACGCTGTAATCTAGGAGCCGGCTCCGCCCATGCCCGCGGCGACCAGGCGATAGGCGGGAGTGCGCGCGCCCTGCTCGCGTGCGACCGCGGCGGCAGCCTCACGCGCGGCCCGCGCCTCGTCGTCACGGCCCAGGGCAGCCAGCACCAGCCCGCGCAGCTGGTGGAGCCCGGGCGTCTCGAAGCCCCCACCGCGAGTGGCCGACTCGGCCAGAGCGTCGTCAAGTACTGCGAGTGCGCCGACGGGATCGCCGAGCCCCAGGATCGCCTCGGCCTGCAGCCCGCGGTGGAACGGGGTCAGGATCCGCTGCCCCGAATCGTGCAGCGCGGCCAGTCCACGCTCGATGGTGGCCAGGCCGGTTTCCGGTTCTCCTTGCCCAGCCTGCGCCCAGCCGAGGGGGATCGCCGCGTGCTTGGCCAGCAGCGGGAAGCCGTGCTCGTCGGCGAGGCGGATCGCCTGGATCGCAGCCGTCGCCGCGACCTCCAAGTCGCGTGCGATTGCGGCTAGTCGCGCGTGGAAGCTGTGCACGAACGCCATCGGGTAGGGCTCTCCGGCCGCCTCGGCGGCGAGCAGGGCACGGGCGATCTGCTGCCGTGCGCCGGCCAGGTCCCCCATCAGACAAGTGGCGAGCGCGTCATAGGAGGGCGCCATCACATCGGGCCGGGCGCTGGGTGGCGGACCGTGCAGCACGACGCCCGGGGCCGTACCGGTGTCGCGCCATACGGCCAGGGCGGCCCGGAAATGCCGCCGGGCCGTCGGCAGCTGTCCCCGGTAGAAGGCGACGATGCCGACTCCCTGGTGGCCGGTCGCGAGGGCGGCTCGGCCGGGGACGTGGCGGGCCTCCGCCAGCGCCGCGTCGGTGAGCTCGCCGGCGGCGGCCAGATCTCCCCGGACCACCGCGGTCGCGCCCAGTCCCCACAGCGCGGCGAGTAGGTCGCCGCGGCGGTCCAGGCGCTCCGCCAGCATGCGGGCGCGGTCGAACTCCTCGCGTATCTCCCGCGTGTAGCCGCGCCGGGCGCTGCGCAGCGAGCCGAGCCGGATGTGGACCTCGAGGTCGACGTCGGCTGGCGCCGCCGCGGGCGGCAGGGACCGCAGCAGGGTGGACGCCCGCTCCAGCTGCGCCTCCGCCCGCTCGTAGGCCAAGCCGGCCCACGCAACGTCGGCGGCACGTGCCTGTGCTCGCAGGGCCCGCTCCATGTCGCCGGCTGGCAGCGATGCCCAGAGGTGCTCGGCGACCTCCGCGGCGTGCTCGTCGTCCTCGCCGTACGCGTCCAGCAGCGCCAGCGCGATGCGCTCGTGGAGCCGCGCCCGATGGACCGGCGACAGGTCGGCGACCAACGTCTCCTGGACCAGCGCGTGGGTGAACCGGTACCCGCCGATCCTGCCCGGGACCTCGGTCAGCACGCCCTCCGCGACGGCCGTCGCCGCGGCCTCCAGACCCGCGTCACCCTGGAGCCCGCACAATCCGCCCACGAGGCGAAGGTCGACGTCACGACCGACGAGCGCTGCGGTGTCGAGCAGCGTGCGGGCCGGGTGCGGCAGGCGGGCGACGCGACGGCGGACCACGTCGCGGATCCCGGCCGGTACCGGCCCGTGCGGCAGCGCCGCGGGATCGTCCAGACGCAGCAGCTCGGTGACGAAGAACGGATTACCCTCGGTACGGCGGTGCATCGCCGCGGCCATGTCGGGGGCGGGCTCGGCGCCGGTGTGCGCCCGAATGAGGCTGGTGACCTCGTCGAGGTCCAGGCCCTGCAGCGCCACCCGATCGGCCCCAGGCAGGCGAGCGAGGACGCCGAGGGTGCCGGTCAGGCGTGGCGCCCGCGGGAGGTCGACCTCCCGGTACGTGCCCAGCACGAGGATGCACACGTCGGCGAGGTGTGCGGCCAAGAACTCCAGCAGCGCCAGGGACGCCACGTCGGCCCAGTGCAGGTCGTCGAGGACGAGCAGGAGGGGCCGTGCCTGACCCCGTTCCCGCAGTATGTCGGTAAGGCCCCGGTTGAGCTGCCCGCGGGCGACCTGCGGGTCGAGCAGTGCATGCTGCGGCACCATGCCCGCAATATCGCCGTCATCCCCCAGTGCGCGCAGCACCTGCGCCCATGGCCACAACGCAGGCGCGCCCCCGCCTTCGGCACAGCCGCCCCACACCGCCAGAAACCCCCGCGCGGCGGCCTCGGCGGCAACCTTCTCCGCCAGCCGGGTCTTGCCGACGCCCGGCTCGCCCTCGACAAGCACCACCCGGCCCGACCCCGCCTGGGCAGCGCCGAGATGGGCGCGAAGAACTGCCAGCTCCGCCGACCGGCCGACGAACGGGCCGGGAGTACCGAGCAGGCGGTTCGCAGCGCGCGGGGCCACCGGCCGGACCGCCTCCAGCCCGGGATCCTGCCGCAGGACCTGCTCATGCAGGCGCCGCAGCTCGCCACCGGGGTCGAGGCCGTGCTCCTCAGCCAGGCGTCGCCGTACTTCGCCGTAGACATCCAGGGCCTCCACCTGCCGGCCCGCCCGATACAACGCGATCATCTGCAGGCCACGCAGCCGCTCCCGCAGCGGGTGCTCGGCGGCGACCGCCGCCAGATCGTCAACCACCTCGTCGTGGCGCCCCAACGCCAGCAGCACCTCCGCGTGTTCCTCGACGGCGGCCAGCCGCAGGCCGTCGAGGCGAGCCCGCTCGTGCAAGGCGAACGCGGTGAGATCCGCTAACGGTGGACCCCGCCACAACGCCCTGGCGTCCCCGAGTATTGCGTCCGCCACCTGCAGATCGCCGGCCGCGCGGGCCTCCCGGGCCCGTCCGAGCAGCCGCTCGAACCGCAGCCAGTCGACGTCTTCCGGCGCCACCCGAAGCACGTAGCCCGATGCTCGCCACACCAGTAGCCGGGCCGGCTCGCCCGGCCGCCGCGCCGGCTCCAGGGCACGACGCAGGTTCGACACGTACGCCTGCAGGGTCCCAACCGCCCGGGCCGGCGGGTCATCCCCCCACAGGCCATGCATCAGGTGGTGCGTAGACACCACCCGGTTGGGTTCGAGAACCAGCAGCGCCAGGATCGCCCGCTGCATCGGCCCGCCCAACGCGACTGCGCGGTCGCCGTCGACCACCCGCAACGGGCCAAGCACCCCGAACTCCATGAACCACACCTCATGTCCGGTCGGCGCTGCCCCAGGTATCGGGGTATCGATCCTCCGACACGTACACTACGCCTACGCAGGTCGGGTTCGGCCGTGATCAGCACGAACCGGTTTGAGGGCCTGTCGGATGAGCCGCGGCCGGGCCGGCCCCGCACGATCGCCGATGAGCGGGTCGAGCAGGTGATCACCAAGACGTTGGAGCAAGCCCCGCCCAACCACGACACGCACTGGTCGACCCGGTCGATGGCCCAAGCGACCGGGCTGAGCCAGACCGCGGTCTCGCGGATCTGGCGCGCGTGGGCTCAAGTCACACCTGCAGGAAACCTGGAAGCCGTCGACCGATCCGCAGTTCACCTGCAAGGTCCGCGACGTCACACGGACCCCAGGCGTACCCAACGTCGTCGTGCTGGGCGAAAGCGCTGCTAGCTGAAGCGGAGGAGGTGGGATTCGAACCCACGGGGTCGTTCAGACCCGGCGACTTTCAAGGTCGCTGCCTTCGACCGCTCGGCCACTCCTCCGCCGGAGAGTCTACTTGGCCGGCTGGATGACCTCGGTACCGCCGAGATACTCCCGCAGGGCCGTGGGGACCCGCACGCTGCCGTCCTGGAGCTGGTGGTTCTCGAGCAGGGCGACGATCGTGCGACCGACCGCGATGGCGGTGCCGTTGAGGGTGTGAAGGGGCCGGTTCCCGCCGGCCTCGCGGACCCTGCAGCCGATCCGCCTGGCCTGGTAGTCGGTGCAGTTGGACGTGGAGGTCAGCTCCCGCCAGGTACCTTGCGACGGGATCCAGGCCTCGCAGTCGTACTTCTTGGCGGCGGGGCCCCCGAGGTCGCCGGCGGCGATGTTGACGACCCGGTAGGGAATCTCCAGCGCACCGAGGAGCTCCTCCTCGCGGGCGAGCAGCAGCTCGTGTTCCTCGCCCGATGCCTCCGGCAGCACGAACGAGACCATCTCCACCTTGTCGAACTGATGGACACGGAAGATGCCCCTGGTGTCCTTGCCGTAGGAGCCGGCCTCGCGCCGGAAGCAGGTCGAGAACCCGATCGTCGTCGGGGATGCGGAAGAGCTGCTGCTCGTCGGTGGGCAGGAAGCCGGTGCCGAACATGGCCTCGCGACGCACCAGCACCGGCGGGACCACCGGCACGAAGCCGGCGCTGGCCAGCCGGTCGATGGCGAAGCGGACGAGCGCGAACTCGAGCATCGCGCCAGGCCCGGTGAGATAGCCGAAGCGGGCGCCCGAGACCTTGGCGGCGCGCGCCACGTCGATGGCGCCGAGGAGCTCTCCGAGCTCCAGGTGGTCCCGTGGCGGGAAGCCGAGGTCGGGGACGGTCCCGACGCGGCGGAGCTCGACGGCGTCGTCCTCGCCACCGGGAGGCACCGACGGGTCGGTCAGGTTCGGGACGCGCGCCAGCAGGTCGTTCAGCTCGGCCTCGACCTGCCGGAGCCGCTCCTCGGCGCGGTCGATCTGGCCACTGAGGTCCTTGAGGCCGGCGAGGACCTCGGCACGGCGCTCGGGAGCGGCCTTGGCGACCTCCTTGCCGCGGCGCTTCTGCTCGGCGCGCAGGCTGTCGACCTCGGTGACCAGGGAACGCCGCGACGCGTCCAGCTCCAGCAGCCGGTCGACCGCGTCGGCCACACCCTGGCCGCGGCGCGCCAGGGACTCCCGGACCATCTCCGGGTTGTCACGGATGAGCTTGAGATCGAGCACGCTTGGCCTCCAGAGAATCGCGCGCAAACCGAAGAGAACCCCCTGGCCGGCAGGCTACTACCGGGCGATCAGGCGTGAGATCGGACGGCCGGCTGGTCCGTCTCGCCCATGGCCATGGCGATGGCTGCCCGCTCGTCGTCGGAGAGCTGGTAGGCGGACTGACCGCCCTTGATGGCCTTGGCATACGAGCGCGAGTTGGTGCGCCCGTTGATGGTCGTCAGGACCACGCCGTCACCGGCCTCGTCGAGCAGCGCCGTGGAGAAGGAGAGCTGCCCGCCGACGTCGGGGAAGGCGTCGTAGCGTGCGAAGCCGACCGTCCTGACGGCGGACGAGAGGCGCTGGCGGAGCTGGGCCGTCTCGCGACCGACCAGCTCCGCCGTCCGCTGGAGATCCCTGACCGTCTGGATGTGCCGGGACACCACCGCCAGCAGGTCCCCGTGGGGCACGCCATCGAGGACCTGAGCATAGGTCCGCCGTATGCGAGCCAGCCGCAGGCCGAGCGCAAGCACGGCGAGCAGCAGCACGGCACAGGCGGAGAGACTCGCGTACACGAGGACCGTCAACCGCTCGACCGAAAGGGCTGGCACGACGAGGATGACCTCCTACGATCTCGAGCACACGGGGAAGATCGGGGCCTGCCGGAGCCTGCGTGGAGCTGCCAGACCCCGCGGGAGCCAGGACCATCGGCGATTGTACAATGCGAGGACTTTGGACGAAGGTCAGCTTCGGCAGCTTCTGAGCGCGGTTGCCCGTGGCGAGCTGCCCACCGAGGACGCCGTGCGCCGCCTGGCCCGCCTCCCCTTCGAGGACCTCGGGTTCGCGCGCGTGGACCACCATCGGCCGCTCAGGGCGCTCGGGCCGGAGGTGGTCTACGCGCGCGGCAAGACACCGGACGAGGCGGCGGCGATCGTGACGTCGCTGCTGGCGCAGGGAGGCGCGCCGGTCCTGGTCACCAAGGCGAGCCAGGCGCATGCCGACGCGGTGCTGGGGGTGGCCCCGGAGACCGAGTGGCATCCGCGTGCGGGGATGCTGGTGTGCCGGCGGCTGGAGCCCGCCGGCGACGCCGGGCTGGTGCTCGTGGCCTGCGCTGGCACCAGCGACCTCCCCGTCGCTGAGGAGGCGTGGGTGACCGCCGAGGCGTTCGGCTGCCGGGTGGACAGGCTGGTGGACGTGGGCGTGGCCGGGGCGCATCGGCTGTTCGCCGATACCGGGCGGCTCCAGGCGGCCGACGTGGTGATCGTGGTCGCCGGCATGGAGGGCGCGCTGCCGTCGCTGGTCGGCGGCCTGGTCGGAGCGCCGGTGATCGCGGTGCCGACCAGCGTCGGCTACGGTGCCGCCTTCGAGGGCCTTGCCGCCCTGCTCGGCATGCTGACCTCGTGCGCGGTGGGGGTGGCGGTCGTCAACATCGACAACGGCTTCGGCGCGGGGGCGCTGGCCGCGCGCATCCTCGCCGCGCGCGAGCGCACGGGGGCAGACCGCCCCGGGACGTTGGAGACCCGCCCGGGCGGAGACGCNNCCGGGACGTTGGAGACCCGCCCGGGCGGAGACGCGACATGAGCATCCCTGGCACGCCGTTCGCCTACTTCGACTGCTTCGCGGGAGTGGCCGGCGACATGGTGCTCGGTGCGCTGCTGGACGCGGGCGCATCGGAGCGCGCGCTGCGTGACGGGCTGGAAGGGCTCGACCTCGACCCGTTCGAACTGGAGATCGGCACGACCGTGCGGGGCGGCATCGGCGCGACCCGGGCGACCGTGCGCGCGCAGGGCCGAACCCGCAGGACCTGGGCGGACCTGCGCGAGCTGCTGGGTGGCGCCGATCTTGCCGAGCCGGTCCGTCGGCGGGCGCTGGAGACCTTCGCCAGGCTGGCCGAGGCGGAGGGCCGGGTGCACCGGGTCGAGCCCGAAGAGGTCCACTTCCACGAAATTGGCGCGGTGGACGCGGTGGTCGACGTTGTGGGGGCGGCCCTGCTGCTGCACGATCTCGGCGTCGCCGAGGTGTGGGCGTCCGCGGTGGCCACCGGCACCGGCCGCACGCGCGCCGAGCACGGCGTCCTGCCGGTGCCGGCGCCGGCGGTGCTGGAGCTGCTCCGCGGCGCGCCGCTGCACGCCGGTGGGGTCGAGGCGGAGCTGACCACCCCGACGGGCGCCGCGATCCTGGCGGCCAGCGCGAGCCGCTTCGCCGAGCTTCCGCCCGTGCGGCTCGCCCGGGTCGGCTACGGAGCGGGCAGCCGGGTCCACCGGGAGCTGCCGAACCTGCTGCGGGTGATCCTCGGCGAGCGGGTCGGCCCGGAGCCCGGCGGGGACGGCGGGCTCGTGCTCGAGGCCAACATCGACGACATGACGCCGGAGCTGGCGCCCTGGGTGCTGGACCGGCTGCTGGAGGCGGGTGCGGCGGACGTGTGGTTCACGCCGATCCACATGAAGAAGGGCCGGCCGGGCATCACCCTGTCGGTACTGTGCCCTCCCGGGGCGGAGGTCGTCCTTCGTGGCGTGCTGTGGCGCGAGACCTCCACGCTCGGGGTCCGCGGCCTGCCGGTCCACAAGTGGATGCTGGAGCGCCGGCTCGTGGAGGTCGAGGTGCTCGGCGGCAAGGCGCGCGTCAAGCTGGGGCTCGACCAGGGAGCTGTAATCAACGTGGCGCCGGAGTTCGCGGACTGCGCACGCCTCGCCGCCGAGACCGGGAAGCCGCTGAAGGAGGTCATGGCACGAGCCCAAGCCGCGGCGCTGGCCATCCTGGACGCCTCGGGCTAGCCGCCGACGGTCTCCTGGCGGTCGCGGGACTCGGGCTGCGCGCGGCCGGGATCGCGAGGCTGGAGCGCCTCGCGCCGCATCCTGAACCCGATCACGGCAAGGGCGACCGCAAACGCGAGCGAGACGACCGCCAGCGCGCCGTGCACGGCCTTGAACCCGAAGTCGTGGCCGGGGTCGCGGACGATGTTCCACATCCGGGTGACCCAGACGTACACGGTCCAGGCGGCCGCGGCGAGCAGCACGTTGGCACGTACGCGGGAGGTCTTCATGGCCGCCATCCTAGAGCCGGCCCGGCGGCTCCGCATCCCGAGCGGCCGGCCGTCACCCAGTCCCTCGTGCCGCCGGCCACCGGGGCCCAGCCCGGGTGCTGCCCGCTACCCGAGGCCGATGGAGCGGGCGATGTTGACCTTGAGGATCTCGCTGGTGCCCTCGTACAGGCGCATGGCGCGGACGAAGCGGGCGCAGCGCTCGATGCCCATCTCGGTCATGTAGCCGTTGCCGCCGAACACCTGGATCGCGCGGTCGGCCACCCGCCCGACCATCTCGGTGGCGACGTACTTGGCCAGTGCCGCCTCCTTGCGGCCGTCGGCGCCGCGGTCGAGCGCATCGGCCTGCGCGTACACCAGGAGGCGCGCCTGCTCGAGCTCGGCCAGCGAGTCGACGATCATCCCCTGCACGTACTGGTTGGCGCCGATCTTCCGCCCGAACGCCTCCCGGACCTTGGCGTACTCGAGCATGCGGCCGTACAGGTACTGAGCCGTGCCGATGGCCATGGCCGAGATCGACATGCGGCCGCCGTTGATCCAGCGCATGGCCGAGTAGAAGCCGTAGCCCTCTTTGCCGAGCAGGGCGCCGTCGTCGACCCGGCAGTCGGTGAAGACCAGCTCGGCCTGGTTGGCGTCGTACATCGTCCGCTGCCTGCGGCCGACCTCGAAGCCGGGGGTGTCCTTGTCGACCAGGAAGCAGGAGATGCCGCCCTTGGCGCCGAGCCCGGTCTCGGTGACCGCGAAGAGGATCACGTAGTCGGCCTCGGCTCCGTGGGTGATGAAGTGCTTGCGACCGTTGATGACCCAGCCGCCGTCGGCCCGCTCGGCCCGGGTGCGGATCCTGGTGGCGTCGCTGCCGGCGTCCGGCTCGGTCAGCGCGAAGCAGGCTTCGCGCTCGGCGCGCATGGTCGGCTGGAGGTAGCGCTCCTGCTGCTCGGGTGTGCCGTCCAGCAGGATCGGCGTGGGGCCCTCGACGCTCGGCAGGACACTGCCGGGCATGGTCATCAGCAGGCCGTGGCGCAGGCATTCCTCGACGCACAGCACCAGGCCGAGGTAGCCGACGCCTCCGCCGCCGCACGACTCGGGCATGAACAACGTGTAGAAGCCCTCGGTTGCCGAGCGCTTGCGCAGGGCTCGCTTCTCCTGTTCGAGCTCGGCGAACGTGCCCGTCTCCTGGATCTCCTGCGCGTAGGTCGCCTCCTTGGGGGCAACCTCCCGCTGGATGAAGCTGCGGATGGCGTCGCGCAACGCGACCAGTTCCTCGGGGAGTTCCAGCACGCTCATCGCACGTTGCCTCCTTGGGCCCCTCGTCCCGCTTGTCATGGCTACCGCTCGTAACCCACCCCGTTTCAGCCTAACCAGCCAAGGCGGCGAAGGGTAGGGGCACCGCCAACACTGTGGACGACCGCCAGCCCGGTCGGGCGGACCCCGGGGCCAGGCCGACCGACCCGGCGAGGCCCGTCCGGCGGACCCGGGCCGGGCCAGTCGGGCGGCACCCGGGCCAGGGAGGCAGACCCGGCCGGCTAGCGGACCTGGCGGCCGGACTTGAAGACGGCGGCGGGGCGGGTCAGGGCGGTGACGTCGACCACGACGTCGCCGTGAACGGCGAGGACGTCGGCGATCGCGCCAGGGCGGAGCATGCCGCGGTCGGCGTCGCCGAGCAGGTCGGCGGCCTCGGCGGTGGCGGCCCGGACGCCGGCCAGCAGGTCGAGGCCGGACTCCACCATGGAGACGACCTCGTGGGAGACCCGGCCATGGTGGTTCTCGGGAGTCCCGGCGTCCGTGCCGGCGACCATCCGAACGCCCGCCTTCACCGCTGCCTGGAACGAGGCCGCCTGCGCCTCGGCGGCCGGGCGGGCACGCTCCTTGATCCAGTCCGGCACGCTCTCCCCCCGGAGGATGCATCCGGGGGCGGAGAAGGTGGCGCTGTAGCATGCGCCGGTCTGGAGGAACAGCTCGATGCAGGTCTGGTCGAGGAACATGCCGTGCTCGACCGAGTCGACCCCGGCGCGCAGGGCGGTGGCGACCCCGCCCTCGCCGATGGCGTGGGCGGCAACCTTGAGGCCGAGACGGTGGGCCTCATCGACCAGCGCGTCCAGCTCAGGCTGGGTGTAGGCAGCGACGCGCGGGTCCAGCCCCCGGGTCAGGACCCCACCGGTGGCCACGACCTTGATACAGCCGGCACCAAGGGCGAGATTGGCCCGCACCGCGGCGCGCATCTGCTCGGGGCCGTCCGCGACCCGCCCCATGTAGGCGATGTGCCCGCCGGTCATAGTCACCGCCGGGCCGGCGGCGATCACCGTCGGGCCCTCGACCGTGCCGGCCTCGATGGCCCTGGCCAGCGCGATCACCTCGCCGCCCGGTGCGCCGAGGTCGCGCACCAGGGTGGTGCCGCCGTCGAGCTGACGCCGGCAGTTGGCGATCGCCGCCAGCGTCCGCTCGGCCTCGGTCGGTGGGATGCTGGCCGCCAGCTCCGGGCCGCCACTGGCGACGAGGTGGACGTGGGCGTCGACCAGGCCCGGCAGGAGAGTGCACCCTGGCAGCTCGATGGTGCGGGCGCCGCCGGCCTCCGCGGGGAGGGCGCCCGCCGGGCCGACCCAGGCGATGCGGCCGCCGTCGAGCCAGAGCGCGGCGTCTGGCATCGGCTCGCCGCCGCCACCGTCCAGCAGGTGCGGCGCGCGCAGGACCAAGGGCTCCATAGGAAGTGGGCGAAGGGGGACTTGAACCCCCACGTCCTTGCGGACACAGGAACCTGAATCCTGCGCGTCTGCCAATTCCGCCACTCGCCCGAGGAACGGCATCGGATTGTAGCAGCGGGCATCGCCGCCATGCGAGACGGTATGTGGCAGTTGTGCAACGGCGGTGCTTCGATCCGCTTGCCGAGACCGGATTGCGAGGCCAACGCGGGTACACTGCGGCAGGGCGGGGTACGTTGCAGCGGTTGAACACGTCTGGATTGGTTTTGATCTCAGGAGTGGCGTACCAGTGCCTCCCCCGCAAGCAGTTGCCCACCCGACGCCTCGCGAGGTGACACTGATGTCCAGCCTGGAGCGCACGGGAGCCCGGTTCCGGCCGTGCCGCCGCCTGTCCGGGCGGCGCTAGTCGGACATGGCGTTTCTCCGGGACTTCGAGCGGCGCCTCGAGGGCGCCGTCGAAGGGCTGTTCGCGCGGGCCTTCCGCTCCGGCGTGCAGCCGGTCGAGCTGGGCAAGCGTCTCGTGAGGGCGGTCGAGGACAGCCGCCAGGTGGGCGTCAGCCGCATCTACGTCGACAACCTCTACAGCATCGAGCTCTCTCCGCGGGACCGGCAGCGCTTCGCCGACTACGAGCGGGCGCTGACCGCCGAGCTGGCCGCCCTGGTGGTGGACACCGCTCGTGAGAACGGCTGGGGGATGATGGGCCCGGCAAGGGTCGAGCTGGAGACCGACGAGGCGCTGAGCGAAGGACGGTTCCGGGTCGCGAGCCGGGTCGAGGCCAACGAGCAGCCGGTGCCGGCGGCGCGGGGCTGGGCGCAGGAGCCCGTCGGGCAGGTCGGCCCGGCAACCGCCATGCTGCCCGGAGAGGTCCGCTCCAGCCGGCGGCATGCGCCGGCCAGCCTGACCCTGCTGCACGCGACCGGTGCGGTCTCGCAGGTCTATCCTCTCACCCAGCCCGAGGTCCTGATCGGGCGATCTGAGCAGTCTGATATCGCACTTGCTGATCCGGGCGTCTCGCGCAACCATGCTCGGATCATCCGTGAAGGCGATGACTTCATCGTGGAAGACTTGCGCTCGACCAACGGGACCGAGGTCAATGGTCAGCCGATCCGCCGTCGCCGGCTTGCCGATGGCGACGTCGTCAAGCTGGCGAACTCGACCCTGCAGTTCCGACGGGAGGGCTGATGCCGCCGATCTTCCTCCTTGCGGTCAAGGTCGCATTTCTGATCGTGCTCTACCTGTTCGTCGCCCGGGCGGTCCGGGCGGTGGTGATCGACGTGTTCGGGCCCAAGGCTGAGAGGCGGCGGGCCCCGGCCTACACGCCGCGACCCGCCGCGCGGCCCACCCCGGCCCGGTCTCCCCGCCGACCGCCGCGCGAGCTGGTCATCACCGACGCGAGCGGCCGGCGCACGATCCCGCTGAAGGAGTCGATCACCCTGGGCAGAGCGGCCACGTGTGACCTGGTGGTTGCGGACAACTACGTGTCGAACGTCCACGCCCGCATCTATCTCAGGGACGGCTCCTACTGGCTGGAGGATCTCGGCTCCACCAACGGCACCTATATGAACCGCTCCCGGGTTTCGACGCCCACGGCGATCGGCCCCGGCGACGACATCCGCATGGGCAAGGCCACCCTGGAGCTCCGCCGCTGATGCCCCTCAACCGTGGCGCGATGACCGATATGGGTCGGATGCGCAAGAACAACGAGGACCGCTACCTCGTCGCGGGACGACTGGCGGCGGTCGCCGACGGCATGGGCGGGCACCGCGCCGGTGAGGTGGCCAGCGCCATCGCCATGGAGGAGCTGGCGACCCTGAAGCACGCCGGCCCCTGGCCGACCCCCGCCGAGGCCGGCGAGGCCCTCCGGCGGGTGTTCCTGGCGGCCAACCGCCGCATCCGCGAGACGGCCGCCAAGGACTCCCAGTTCGAGGGCATGGGCACCACGCTGGTCGCGCTGCTGGAGGACGGCGACTCCATCCACCTGGCCAACGTCGGGGACTCGCGGGCCTACCTGCTCCGCAACGGCGAGCTCTCGCAGGTTACCGTCGACCATACCCTGGTCCAGGAGCTGATCGACGAGGGCCGCCTGCGCCCCGACGAGGCCGAGCGCCACCCCCAGCGCAGCATCATCACCCGCGCGCTCGGGGTCGAGTCCGACGTCGAGGTCGACCTGTTCACCTACAAGTTGCTGTCTGGCGACCGCCTGCTGCTGTGCAGCGACGGGCTCTCCGGGGTGGTCGACGAGCGCCGCATCCGCAACGTCCTCCTGCGCGTGCCCGGGCCGCAGCGCGCCGCCGAGAAGCTGGTGGGCATGGCGAACGAGGGCGGCGGGCCGGACAACATCACCGTGGTCGTGCTGGACACCGCCGAACGGCTCGGGCGGCCCGGCGAGCACACCGGCGACCTCGACTCCCCGACCGGCACGATCGCGGCCGGGCGCGGCGGAGCCACCAGCGAGCTGCTGACCGGGCTCCACCGCAGGGTGACGCCGACGGACGGAGCCGGGGGTCGGATGCACCGCCGCGAGGCGGAACCGGCACGCCCCGCGTCCCGGGGCGCTCGCGCCAGCCGGCACCCGCGCCGGCGCAGGCTCCGCCGACTGCTCTTCGGACTGCTGCTGCTGGCGGTGCTGGCCGCCGTCCTGCTCGGCGGCCGCGCGCTGGTCTTCAGCCGTTACTGGGTGGGGTTCGACCGCGACCAGGTCGCGGTCTTCAGCGGAGTCCCCGGCAACGTCGCCGGAGTGCGCCTCTCGCGCGTGGTGGAGCGCACCGGGATCAGCCGTGACCGGGTCGCGGCCGGCTACGCTCCCCGGCTCGACGAGGGCGTCAGCGCCTCCAGCCTCGCCGACGCCCGCCGCATCGCGCAGTGCTCCCCGTTCGTGTTCACCCAGCAGGGCTGCGCCACGGGTTCCCAGGCCGCGCAGACCACGGGGGTCCCCACCACCACCAAGCCGGCGACGACCACCACCAAGGCCAAGGCAAGGGGCTGACCAGTGGAGTCCAGGCGGAACGTGGAGCTCTCCCTGCTGCTCCTGGCGCTGATCCTGTCGATCGGCGCCTACCTGGTCGTCGGGCTCACCGCCCAGAACAAGATCCCCTCGGGCACGCTCGGCTACGGCATCACTCTGACGGTGCTGTTCATCGGCGCCCATCTGGTGCTGCGCCGCTTCGCGCCGCAGGCCGACCCCTTGCTACTGCCGGGAGCCGCGCTGCTCAACGGGCTCGGCCTGGTGATGGTGCGGCGGCTGGACTACGCCAGCAGCCGCACGGCGCAGGCCCCCTCGCAGGCGCTGTGGACGGTGCTTGGCGTGGCGGTGTTCGTGGTGGTGGTGATCTTCGTCCGCGACCACCGGTTGCTGGACCGCTACCGCTACACCTGGCTCCTCGGCGGTCTGTTCCTGCTGGTGCTGCCGGCCATGCCGTTCATCGGCCGAGAGGTCTTCGGGGCGCGCCTCTGGGTCAAGATCGGCCCCTTCTCGGGCCAGCCCTCCGAGCTCGCCAAGATCGCCCTGGTGGTGTTCCTGGCCGCCTACCTCGCCGAGCACAAGGAGTTGCTGGCCACCGCCACCTACCGGGTCGGGCGGGTGCTGCTGCCTGAGGTCAAGTACTTCATGCCGCTGGTCATGGCCTGGGGCGTCAGCCTGTTCGTGCTGTTCTTCGAGAAGGACCTCGGCACCAGTCTGCTGTTCTTCGGCGTGTTCGTGGCGCTGCTGTACGTGTCGACCGGGCGCTTCTCCTACGTGGCC